>Ga0138256_10005724_pt1 | contig 13142 bp, 13 predicted proteins | sample KNB2016incub_MG_FD_105486 | JGI IMG/M metagenome (GOLD analysis project Ga0138256, IMG submission 105486) | Active sludge microbial communities from wastewater in Klosterneuburg, Austria - KNB2014incub_MG | ecosystem: Engineered > WWTP > Activated sludge > Unclassified | place: Austria...
CACACGATCGAGCTGCCGGTCGGCGACCTCGTCGTCGATGCCTCGCACGAAACCGAGCTGCGCTCGCTGCTGGCGCGTGCGCTCGACCTCGGCAAGGGCGTGATGCACCTGCTGACCGACTTCGACGGCCTGGCCGACGCGATGGATTCGGGTGCGCCGACCGCCGGCATCGGCCGCGTGCAGGTGTTTTCGACCAAGCGCGCCTGCCCGACCTGCGGCACGAGCTACCCCGAACTCGACCCACGCCTGTTCTCCTACAACAGCAAGCACGGCTGGTGCACGGCCTGCGTCGGCACCGGCCTCGCGCTGACGCGCGAGCAGCGCAAGGCCTACGACGACTCGGTGCGCGACGACGATCAGCGCGGGCGCGAGCAGAGCTTTCCTGCCGAGGAGGCCGAGGTCGAAGGGGTCGTCGACGCGCCGTGCCCCGAGTGCGCCGGCGCACGGCTGAACCCGATCGCACGCAGCGTCAACTTCGACGGCCGCGCGATCAGCGAGGTGGCGCGCGACGCCGTCGCAGACGCGCGGCGCTGGATCGAGGCGCTGGCGGCGAGCGGGCGCCTCGGCGAACGCGAGACGGGCATCGCGCGCGACGTGATGACGGAGATCCGCAACCGGCTGTCGTTCCTCGAGGAAGTCGGCCTCGGCTATCTGACGCTCGACCGCGCCGCGCCGACGCTGTCGGGCGGCGAGGCACAGCGCATCCGTCTCGCGGCGCAGCTCGGCAGCCGGCTGCAGGGCGTGTGCTACGTGCTCGACGAGCCGACGATCGGGCTGCACCCGCGCGACAACCGCATCCTGCTAGACGCGCTGCAGCAGCTCGGCGCGCAAGGCAACACGCTCGTCGTCGTCGAGCACGACGAAGACACGATCCGCCGCGCCGATCACATCATCGACATCGGCCCGGGCGCTGGCAAGCGCGGTGGTCGCCTCGTCGCGCAGGGCAGCGCGGCCGAGCTGGCGCGCCACGCCGATTCGGTGACGGGGCGCTTCCTCGCGCAGCCGATGCGGCACCCGCTGCAGGCGCGGCGCGGCGTCGACGCGGCGACGCCGCAGCTCGCGCTGCGCGGCGCCGCGCTGCACAACCTGCAGCGGCTCGACGTCGACGTGCCGCTCGGCCGCCTCGTCGCCGTGACGGGGGTCAGCGGATCGGGCAAGTCGACGCTGGCGCGCGACGTCCTGCTCGCGAACCTGCAGTTCGTCAATTCGCGCGGCGGCAAGCCGAGCGCCGCCGTCGCCGGGCCGCCCCACGGCGGCGGCGCGCCCGCGCGGGGGGCGGGCGCGAAGCGACCGGGGGCCAACATTTCATGGAGCGGCTGCGACAGCATCGAAGGCTGGCAGCAGATCGACCGCGTGCTCGAAGTCGACCAGACGCCGATCGGCAAGACGCCGCGCTCCTGCCCGGCAACCTACATCGGCTTCTGGGACCCGATCCGGCGCCTGTTCGCCGAGACGCTCGAGGCGAAGGCTCGCGGCTATGCGCCGGCACGCTTCTCGTTCAACACCGGCGATGGGCGCTGTGCGGCCTGCGAAGGCCAGGGCCTGCGCACGATCGAGATGAGCTTCCTGCCCGACGTGAAGGTGACCTGCGACGTCTGCCACGGCCAGCGCTTCAACCCCGAGACGCTGGCCGTCACCTGGCGCGGCAGGAACATCGGCGACGTGCTGCGCATGGAGGTCGACGAGGCGGTCGAATTCTTCGCGGCGATGCCGGCGATCGCGCACCCGCTGCGGCTGCTCGAGGACGTGGGGCTGGGCTACCTGACGCTGGGCCAGCCGTCGCCCACGCTGTCGGGCGGCGAGGCGCAGCGCATCAAGCTGGTGAGCGAGCTGGTGAAGGTGCGCGACGACGTTACGCGGCGCGGCCAGAAGCCGCCGCATACGCTCTACGTGCTCGACGAGCCGACGGTCGGCCTGCACATGGCCGACGTCGACAAGCTCATCCGCGTGCTGCACCGGTTGGTCGGCGGCGGCCACAGCGTCGTCGTCATCGAGCATGACCTCGACGTGATCGCCGAGGCCGACTGGGTCATCGATCTCGGTCCCGAAGGCGGCGCCGGCGGCGGGCGGCTGATCTGCGTCGGCCCGCCCGAGGCGGTGCGCGACACGGCGGCGAGCCACACGGGGCAGGCGCTGGCGCCGGTGCTCGCGCGCGGCGAGCCGGCGGCAGCCGCCGCCGCAGCCTGAAGCGTGCGCCGCGCTACGCCGCGTGCGGCGTAGCGGCGTCGGTGTCGGCGAGCAGGCGCTGCGCGCGCTGCTGCAGCGCGCGCGCGTCTTCGGTGTCGCCGCAGAGGTAGAGCAGGTCGGACAGCCGCATCAGCACGGCGGCCTGCAGCGCCGGCGCCGCTGCTTCGGCGACGAGGCGCGCGGCCTCGAAGCTGTAATCGCGCAGCCGCTCTCGAGCGCGATGCGCGAGGCGCGATTCGCCGGTGGCCTCGTGCCGGATGGCGGCGCCGAGCGCGGCGCTCGCCATGTCGCACAGCGCATCGAGGCAGGCCTGCGGGCGGCCGAGTGCGCGTGCCCGCTGCAGGCCCTGCCGCAGATGCCATTCGGCGCGCTCGGGGTCGCCGGCGGCCTGGTAGCACCCCGCGACTTGCGACACGGCGCGCGACCAGGCCTCGCCGTCGCCGGCGGCGTCGGCGCTCTCCAGCATCCGCAGTGCATGGCGCAGCGACGGCGAAATGTCGGCTTCGGAGGCATCGGCGACGGGCAGGGCGGGCGCGGCGATCATGCGGGCGGTTCCGGGTGCGGGATGGCTGTCACTCTAGTGATGCCCGCGCTGCATGTGCTCCCTGCGAGAAGGGGGAACTGCGACGGCGCCCTGCGGATGCGGGGTAGCTCCGCGCCGCTGCAGCGCGCGCTGCAGCCGCCAACCCAGCAGCACGGCGACGACGACGGCATAGACCGCCACCTCGGCGAAGTTGTTCTTCGCCGCGCGCATCCAGAAGAAGTGCAGCAGGCCCAACAGCACGATGGCATAGACGAGGCGGTGCAGCGCCTGCCAGCGTGCGGCGCCGAGCGCCTTGATGGCGCGGTTGAACGACGTCGCCGCCAGCGGCAGCATCAGCAGCAGCGCGGTGAAGCCGACGAGGGCGAATGGGCGCTTGGGGATGTCGCGCGCGATCGCCGCCGGGTCGAACCCCATGTCGAGCCAGGCATAGGCGAGGAAGTGCAGCACGCCATAGAAGAACGCGAACAGCCCCAGCATGCGGCGAAAGCGCGCCAGTGCCGGCTGCTTCGTCCACAGGCGCAGCGGCGTCACGGCGAGGGTGAGGCACAGGAAGCGCAGCACCCAGTCGCCGGTGCCGCGGATCAGCGCCTCGGCCGGGTTCGCGCCGAGCGTGTTCGTCAGCGCGCCATGCAGCAGCGAAGCGAACGGCAGCAGCGCCGCGGCGAACAGCAGCGGCTTGGCGGCCGGGTGCAGCAGCGGGGAGCGCAAGGCGTCGGGTCAGTAGTTCTTCTTCAGGTCCATGCCGGCATAGAGCTGGCCGACCTGCGCCTCGTAGCCGTTGAACATCAGCGTCGGCCGCTTGCGGCTGAATACGCCGTCCTCGCCGATGCGGCGCTCGGTGGCCTGGCTCCAGCGCGGATGGTCGACGGTCGGGTTGACGTTGGAGTAGAAGCCGTATTCGCGCGGCGCCGCCTTGACCCAGGCCGTAGCCGGCTGCTTCTCGACGAAGCGGATGCGCACGATCGACTTGCCGCTCTTGAAGCCGTATTTCCACGGCACGACGAGGCGCAGCGGCGCGCCGTTCTGGTTGGGCAGCACTTCGCCGTGCATGCCGAAGGCGAGCAGCGTCAGCGGGTGCATGGCCTCGTCGAGGCGCAGGCCCTCGACGTAGGGCCAGTCGAGCACGCTCGAACGCAGCCCCGGCATCTGATTCTTGTCGGCCAGCGTCGTGAACTCGACGTATTTCGCGTTGCCGGTCGGTTCGGCGCGGCGGATCAGTTCGGCCAGCGACCAGCCGACCCACGGGATCACCATCGACCAGCCTTCGACGCAGCGCAGGCGGTAGATGCGCTCCTCCATCGGCGCGAGCGCGAGCAACTCGTCGAGCCCCCAGACCTTGGGCTTCTTCACCTCGCCCTCGACGGCGACGGTCCACGGCCGCGGCTGCAGCGTCTTCGCGTAGCGCGCCGGGTCCGACTTGTCGGTGCCGAACTCGTAGTAGTTGTTGTAGGTGGTCGCGTCCTGGTAGGACGTGGCCTTCTCCATCGTGACGGCGGCGGCGACGCTGCTCTTCGCGCCCGCCAGCTTGGCGCCGCTGCCCTGCGCGAGCGCGTCGCGCCCCGCCCACGATGCGAGCGCCGTCCCGGCGGCGCCGCCGGCCAGCAGCTTGAGCAGCGCGCGGCGCTGCTCGTAGACCGGCCGCGGCGTGATCTCGGAAGCGGTCGGCTGCGCGGGGCTGTTGACGGATCGGATGTGCATGGCGGCTCCTGGCTCGGCCATCTCATGGGGGCGGCCGACGCTGCTAGGTCGGTGCCGCTGCCGCAAAGGTTACGCCGGCCGGCCGGCAGCGTGCGAGCCGGCCTGCAACACCCCTACAGGTCGGCGAAGCCGGTGTCGTCGATGACCTGCGTGAAGCCCGAGTCGCCGAACAGGCGCAGCGAGTTGCGCGTGATGCGCTCGCGAAAGCTCTTGCGCGCGAACAGCTTGGCCTGTGCGCCGGCGGGCAGGTCGGTGATGTTGATGACGTTCTTGACGATCAGCGTGTCGATCACGTCCTCGATCACGCGCACGAAGTCGGCGTCGAGGCGGTCGAAATCGTCGGCCGGCGCGGCGCGGCCGACGAAGGCCTGCACATCGGGGTGGGCGTCGGGCAGGAACTCGGCGGCCTCGGCCGTGGCGTGCCGTTGCAGCGCCTCTATCCGGCCTTGGGCGTCGCGGCGGATGTAGGGCATGGTTTCAGAGCTCGCCGTAGGAATGCAGCCCGGACAGGAACATGTTGACGCCGAGGAAGGCGAAGCTCGTCACCAGCAGGCCCGCGAGCGCCCACCAAGCCGCGACGGCGCCGCGCAAACCCTTCATCAACCGCATGTGCAACCACGCCGCATAGTTCAGCCAGACGATCAGTGCCCAGGTTTCCTTCGGATCCCAGCTCCAGTAGCCGCCCCAGGCCTCGGCGGCCCAGAACGCGCCGAGGATCGTCGCGATCGTGAAGAACGAGAAGCCGACGGCGATCGCCTTGTACATCAGATCGTCGAGCACTTCGAACCTCGGCAGGCGTGCCGCGATGCGGCGGCGCGCATAGAGGATGCCGCCGACGATCAGCGCGGCGACGCCGAAATAGACGGCCCAGTAGCTCGCCAGCCCCTGGATCGGATTCTTGCGGAACACGACCGGCTCCAGGCACAGCACGATGCCCAGCAGCGCCAGCGGCGCGAGCTTGTACCAGCGCGCCTCGCCGGCGGTCTGCTTGACGAGGTAGGCGAATGCCACCATCGCCGCGAGCGAAAACATGCCGTAGCCGATGAAGTTCGCCGGCACGTGCAGCTTCATCCACCAGCTCTGCAGCGCCGGCACCAGCGGCTGGATCTCCTGCGCCTCTCGCAGCAGCGTGTACCAGAGCAGGAAACCGACCGCCGCGCTGACCACGAGCATCGCAAAGGCGCCGACGGCGCGCACGCTGCCGCCGTCGCCGACCGCGCCGGCGCCCCCGTCGGCGCGCTGGGGCGCGTAGTGCTGTTCGAACCACAGATAGAACAGCGTCGTCATCCAGCAGAACAGCACGAACACCTCGTACAGGTTGCTGACCGGAACGTGGCCGATGTCGGGGCCGATCTGGTGGCTTTCGTACCAGCGCACCAGCGTGCCGATCAGCGCCATCGTGACGGCGGCCCACGCCAGACGCGAGCCGATGCGCTGCGCGGTGTTGTCTTTCGCGCCCGCGAACAGGCCTATCCAGTAGAAGACGGTGCTCATGAAGAACAGCACGCTCATCCACAAGATGGCGCTCTGGCTCGACAGGAAGTACTTCAGCAGGAAGACGTTCTCGGCCTGCGCTAGATCGGCGCCGAAGGCGTCGGGCGATCGCGCGTAGAGCCCGATCGCAAGCAGCACGGCGGCGCCGACGCCGATCATCAGCACGCGCAGCGGGCCCCAGAACCAGCCCAGGCCGATCAGTGCCGGCACGGCGCCGACCAGAATGCCCTTTTCGTAGACATCCATCGACGTTCCGTAGCGCGTGAAGGCGTATCCCGCGCCGACGACGAGCAGCAGCGCGAAGCCCCAGTCGAACAGCGAGCGCCGCGCCAGCGGATGGGGGCGGCCGAGCATGACGGCCTGCGTGACGGTGTTCATGGCGTCGTCTCCTGGAGGATCGCCCGCTTCAGGCGGTCGAACTCGGCATCGGCATCGATGGTACGCCGGGTCGTCGACAAGGCCGTCGTCACCTCCGTCCCGGCGCCGGACGGTTGGAGCCAGATCCACAGGCGGCGTTCCCGGATGTAGAGCATCGCGAACACGCCGATGATCAGCAGCGTGCTGCCCAGGTAGACCAGCGTCTTGCCGGGCGCACGCGCCACCTGGAACACGCTCGCTTGCACGTGGCGGAAGTCGGTGAGTTGCATCAGCACGGGCGCCGGATAGACGAAGCTGTCCGACATCGACAGCACGGTCTGCGTCATGAATGCCTGCATCGCTTCATCGGGCGCGGCGGGCTTGAGGCCGGCGCGCTCGCGCGACAGGTTCAGCAGCTCGAACACCGAGCCGTTGATGATGCGCAGCAGCACTTCGGAGATGCGCGCGCGGTCGGCGTCGGGCACGCTGGTCTCGACGAAATCGACGATCGCCTGCAGACCGCCGACCGGCCGCTCGCCGAGCGGCGCCGGCCGTGTCGTCTCGGCGCCGGCGAACAGCGCCATGCCGCGGCGCGCCGTCAGCAGGATCTGCTCGGCGACGACCTTGTTGTCGGGCGGCGCGGCCTGCGCGGCGTAGCGCTTCACCGCCTCGTCGCGCAGTGCGGGGTCGGCGAGCGCGTCGCGCAGGCGCATCCAGCCGTCGATGCGACCGTCGGCGTCGGCCGGGATGCGCAGGTACCGGAACGGCTCCGACGGCACGTCGCGCACGCCGGCGAGGAACACGCGGCGACCGTCGAGTTCGAGCGGCAGCACGTAGTTGTTGTACTCGCGCGCCTGGCCGCTGGCATCGCGAAGCTTGTAGCTGAACGACGGGCCGACGTTGCGCAGCGACTTCTCGGCCTTGCCCTTGGCGCCCGAGCCGAGGTGGTCGCGCAGCGAGCCGACGAGGTCGACCTTGCGCACGTCGGTCGAGCCGGCGGCTTCGTCCGCGGTGCCGAGGTTCTCGACGTTGATCACGCGCAGGCCGGTAAATTCGAGCGTCACGCGCTGGTCGCCGGCCGTGCCCTGGCTCAGCAGGTCGGTGCTGCCGCCGACGACGCCTTCGATGTCGAACGGCTTGCCGCCGCGCAGCGGCAGCGCGCGCAGCGTGAGGCGCGAGCCGCCGTCGTCGAAGCTGCTCTGGTAGATCGCGACGCCGCGGTGGAACACGGGTTCGTTGACCTTCACCGTGGCGGCCGTCACCTGGCCGCTGGCGTGATCGTGGATCGCGATCTCGCTGGCGAACAGCTTGGGCATGCCGGTGTCGTAGTACTCGACGATGAACTTCTTGAGCTCGACGTCGAATGGCAGCTCCTGCAGCACGACGCCGTCGTTCATGTTGATGATGGCGGTGCTCGCGCGCTGCCCTTCGGGGACGAGCAGGTTGCCGCGGAAGGTCGGCGTTGCGGGGCCGAGCCGGTGCGAGGCAGGCACGTCGCGCAGCATGCCGCCGCCGCCGTACACCGACTTTCCCTGCAGCGCCATCTGCAGGCGCACGATGAGGTCGCCGTCGAACAGGCCGCCGAGGCAGACGAGGACGATCGCCGAATGCGCGGCAAGGTAGCCGAGCTTGCTGGCACCACCGCGGCGTGCCGCGATCATGGTGCCGAGCGGCCGCGTATCGACCTTCGCCTTCCAGCCAGCCTGCCCGAGCAGGCCCGCGATGCGCGCCAGCGCCGCGGCCGGCGTCTCGGCGACGACGCCGTGCGCCTTGTGGTGGAACGCGACCAGCGACTGCTCGCGCAGATGCTCCTTGTAGGTGCGCAGGTCGGCAACGATCTTCGGCGCGTTGCGCGCGATGCACAGGCTGGTCGAGACGACGAGGAAGGCGAGGATCAGCAGGAACCACCAGGCGCTGTAGACGCTGTACAGCCCGACGGCGCCGAACACCTCGGACCAGAACGGGCCGAACTGGTTGACGTAGTTGTTGAGCGGCTCGTTCTGCTTGACGACGGTGCCTATCACCGACGCGATGCATATCACGGTGAGCAGCGAGATCGCGAAGCGCATCGACGAGACGAGCTCGACGGCGTCGCGCACCGGCTGCGATCGGCTGCGGACTTCGAGGCCGGAAGTGGAAGCCGCCATCAGCGTGTATCGGATCGAAGGCGGGGCGCGGGACGCGGGCGGGTCGGTGTCCGTGCGGCGCCCCGGCCCGCGCGGACGGTGTCAGCGCAGTCCGCCGATGTAGTCGGATACGGCCTTGATCTCGCGGTCGTTCATGCGCGCGGCGATGCCCGTCATTTGCGCGCTGTTGGCGCGCTGGCCGCCGCGGAATGCGACGAGCTGCGCCTCGGTGTAGTCTGCATGCTGGCCCGACAGGCGTGGGTACTGCGACGGAATGCCGGCGCCGTTGGGGCTGTGGCAGCCCGAGCAGGCGGGAACCTGGCGCTCGAGGATGCCGCCGCGGTAGATGCGCTCGCCCAGCGCCACCATGTCCTTGCTCTTGGCGAAGCCGGGCTGGGCCTGCTTGCCGGCGTAGAACGCCGACACGTTGCGCGCGTCGTCGTCGCTCAGCATCGAGGCGAAGCCCTTCATGATGGCGCTGTCGCGTTTGCCCGACTTGAACTCGGCCAGCTGCTTGACGATGTAGTCGGGGTGCTGGCCCTGCAGGATCGGGTTGGCGGGCGCGCCGCGCGATCCGTCGAAGGTGTGGCAGGCGATGCACACCTGCGACGCGATCGTCTGGCCTTTGGCCGGGTCGGGCTTGGCGGCGGGTGCCGCGTCGGCGCCGAACGCCGGGGCGGCGGCGAGCATCAGGCCCGCGAACAGGAGTGCAGGGGACATCTCGGTAAGGCGCAGGTTCATGGTGTTCTTCGACACGAAGGCGCGAATTTTACAATGCTCGCTTTGGACGGCCCCGAATGAGCGATCGAAGCGAGCTTTCTGCAGGTGCCGGCATCGCATCGCCCGAGGCTTTGGCGATGGCCTGGCTGCACGGCGCGCGCTTTCTGACGACGGCGAGCCGGCTCGACCAGTTGCCGGCGACGGAGCTGCCCGAGATCGCGTTCGTCGGCCGCTCGAACGCCGGCAAGTCGACGGCGATCAACTCGCTGACGCAACAGAAACGCCTGGCGTTCGCCTCGAAGACGCCGGGGCGCACGCAGCACATCAACCTGTTTGCCGTCGGCCCGCGCGATGCCCCCGATGCGCTGCTTGCCGATCTGCCGGGCTACGGTTATGCCGCCGTCGCGCGCGCGGCCAAGGAGCGCTGGCAGGACGTGATGGCGCAATACCTCGAGCTGCGGCGCAGTCTGCACGGCGTGGTGCTGATGGTCGATGCACGGTTGGGGCTCACGGAGCTCGACAGGCAGTTGCTCGCGTTCATCGCGCCGCGCGTCGGCTCGGGCCAGGTGCGGCTGCTGGTGCTGCTCACGAAGGCCGACAAGCTGTCGCGTCGCGAAGCCTCGGCGGCGCTCGCGGCGGCGCAGTCGGTGCTCGGGGAGTTGAGCACCGAAGAATCGGACGTGGCGGTGACGCTGTTCTCGGCGCTCAAGCGCCAGGGCGTCGACGACGCGGCGCTGGCGCTGCGCGAGTGGGTCTCGCGCGAGTGATCAGACGACGACGTACTGGCCGCGAAACAGCTGCGCCGCACGGCGCAGGTGATCGCCGAGGTTGGGGAAGAGTTCGGAAGACGACTCCGTGGCGTAGATCTGTCGCGCCCGGTCGCTGGCCGAGTAGCGGACGTTGACGAGGCAGGCACTGCGGTCGTTGCAGTACTCGAGCAGTTCGGGACCGAGAAAGCGGACTGCCCAGCCTTCGTCCGATTGCACCGTGCCGTCTTCGATCTGCTTCAGCTGTCCCATCGTTGCCGCCCCCAACTACGTTTCGAGCGAACCGCATCGCCCAATGCGCGTCAGTCTAGGAGGCGACTTCAGAAGCGGCATCCCCGGCGCCCGGGGAGGGACACCGAACCACGGGATGGAGCGTCAGCGGCGCGAGCGACGCCCGGCGAGGAAGACGATGCAGGCGAGTCCGGCCAGGAACAGGGCCATGCCTTGCGGGGGCGCTTCCTGCACCGGCAATGTCGCGGTTTGCGTTTCGGTGTTCAGTGCGGCCGGGCCGGTCGCCGGTGCGGCCTGAGCGACCAGGACCGTCTGGTTCTGGCTCTTGCGATCCGAAGTCGACTCCGCGAAGGCCCCCGAATTCGCGACCGTGGCACCGACGAACACCAGCGCCACGAGGGTGACGGCGAGTTTCGGGAACAGCTGCACGGCGTTCGATTCCTGGGCGATGACGACACGTCGAGAATAGCCGTGCAAAGTGCACGTTTCGACGTCACCCCCGTGAACGAGGGGTACCCGCGCAGCGCATCGAAAAAAGAAAAGGGCCGCTCCGGAGAGCGGCCCTTCGGCGCGGGAGCGCGGAAATGGACTTACATGTCCATGCCCATGCCACCCATGCCACCCATGCCGCCGCCCGCGGGCATCGGCGCTTCTTCCTTCGGCGCTTCGGCGACCATGGCCTCCGTCGTCAGGATCAAGCTGGCCACCGAGGCGGCGTTCTGCAGCGCGGTGCGCGTCACCTTGGTCGGATCGAGGATGCCCATCTCGATCATGTCGCCATAGGTGCCGTTGGCGGCGTTGTAGCCGAAGTTGCCCTTGCCCTCGAGCACCTTGTTGATGACGACGCTCGGCTCGTCGCCAGCATTGGCGACGATCTCGCGCAGCGGCTGCTCGATCGCGCGCAGCACGATCTTGACGCCTGCGTCCTGGTCGGCGTTGTCGCCCTTCAGCGTGGCGCCGATCACCTGGCGTGCGCGCAGCAGCGCGACGCCGCCGCCGGCGACGATGCCTTCCTCGACCGCTGCGCGCGTGGCGTGCAGCGCGTCCTCGACGCGCGCCTTCTTTTCCTTCATCTCGACTTCGGTGGCAGCGCCGACCTTGATCAGCGCGACGCCGCCGGCCAGCTTGGCCACGCGCTCCTGCAGCTTCTCGCGGTCGTAGTCGCTGGTCGCCTCTTCGATCTGGACGCGGATCTGCTTGACGCGCGCCTCGATGTCGGCGGCCTTGCCGGCGCCGTCGATCAGCGTCGTGTTCTCCTTGCCCACTTCGACGCGCTTGGCCTGGCCGAGGTCGGCCAGCGTCACCTTCTCGAGCGTCAGGCCGACTTCCTCGGCGATGACCTTCCCGCCGGTGAGGATCGCGATGTCTTCGAGCATGGCCTTGCGGCGGTCGCCGAAGCCCGGCGCCTTGACAGCGACGACTTTCAGGATGCCGCGGATCGTGTTGACGACCAGCGTCGCCAGCGCTTCGCCTTCGACTTCCTCGGCGATGATCAGCAGCGGACGGCCACTCTTGGCGACCTGTTCGAGTGCCGGCAGCAGGTCGCGGATGTTGCTGATCTTCTTGTCGTGCAGCAGGACGTACGGGTTGTCGAGGACGGCAACCTGCTTATCGGCGTTGTTGATGAAATAGGGCGACAGGTAGCCGCGGTCGAACTGCATGCCCTCGACGACGTCGAGTTCGTTGTCGAGCGACTTGCCGTCTTCGACGGTGATGACGCCTTCCTTGCCGACCTTGTCCATCGCGTCGGCGATGATCTTGCCGATCGATTCGTCGCTGTTGGCCGAGATCGAGCCGACTTGGCTGATTTCCTTGCTGGTCGTGGTGGGCTTGCTGGCCTTCTTCAGCTCTTCGACCAGGCCGTGCACGGCCTTGTCGATGCCGCGCTTGAGGTCCATCGGGTTCAGGCCGGCGGCGACGTACTTGAAGCCTTCGCGGACGATGGCCTGCGCCAGCACGGTGGCCGTCGTCGTGCCGTCACCGGCGTTGTCGCTGGTCTTGGAAGCGACTTCCTTGACCATCTGAGCGCCCATGTTCTGCAGCTTGTCCTTGAGCTCGATCTCCTTGGCGACCGAGACGCCGTCCTTCGTGACGGTGGGGGCGCCGAAGCTGCGTTCGAGCACGACGTTGCGGCCCTTCGGGCCCAGCGTCACCTTGACGGCGTTGGCGAGGACATTGACACCCTCGACCATGCGCGCGCGCGCGTCGCCGCCGAAAATCACTTCTTTTGCTGCCATGTGTGTTCTCCGAATTCAGTGAAATGGATGGACGCGCGGGGTCACTTCTCGACGACGGCGAAGAGGTCCTCTTCGCGCATCACGAGCAGCTCGTCGCCGTCGACCTTGACGGTCTGGCCGCTGTACTTGCCGAACAGCACGCGGTCGCCGACCTTGACGTTGAGCACCACGAAGTCGCCTTTGTCGTTGCGCTTGCCGGGACCGACCGCGAGCACTTCTCCCTGATCGGGCTTCTCGGCGGCGTTGTCTGGGATGACGATGCCGGAGGCAGTCTTGGTTTCCTGTTCGACGCGCTTGACGATCACTCGATCGTGCAAAGGACGAAGTTTCATTGCATCTCCTTGGAGAGTAAGTGCTTTGTGTAGCGAAGAAGTTTGCGCACACCAACAAGAATGTGCTTCACCGCCTTGGCGGCGGCTGGATGCGTTAGCACTCGACGCAGTCAAGTGCTAGCAGGCGGAATTATAGGGATGCGCGGTCAGCTTTCAAGGCCACGTCGATCAGTGGGCGGTGGGTAGTGCGTTCGGGCTGTCGTCGTCGCGCTCGTCGCCGGGCGGGGTTTCGACGCGGTAGCGCTCGTCGGCCCAGGCGCCGAGGTCGATCGCCCGGCAGCGCTCGCTGCAGAAGGGCCGGAACGGGTTGTCCTGCGCATAGCGGCTCGGCCCCCGGCAGGTCGGGCAGGCGACGATGCGCTCGGTGCGCCGCGCCTGTGCGGCGGGCTTCATGCGCACAGCGTGAGTTCGAACCCGGCGTCGACCTCGGCGGGCCGCAGCCGACCGTC
>Ga0138256_10005725_pt1 | contig 13139 bp, 15 predicted proteins | sample KNB2016incub_MG_FD_105486 | JGI IMG/M metagenome (GOLD analysis project Ga0138256, IMG submission 105486) | Active sludge microbial communities from wastewater in Klosterneuburg, Austria - KNB2014incub_MG | ecosystem: Engineered > WWTP > Activated sludge > Unclassified | place: Austria...
CCGTACTGCGTGGTAAACGCGCCGGGGTCGTATCCAGCGGAATACGCCGGGTTATTCCAGGTAGGCGCGGGCGATCCGCCGCCCATGGTCATTCCGTTCATCGTCGTTGCGGGCATTTGAGCCGTAGGCGTAGGCGTGGCCACGTTCGTATTCTGCGGCCCCTGGTCCTGGTAGGTGTTCGGCATGTTCCAGGAGTTCGGCATGGCGGATGCCACGTCCGTATTCCCGGGCGTCGGGTCGGCAACCATCCCGGCGGTCGGGTTCGCCCGCGTCTGCATGTTCCAAGTCGGGTTCGGATTGCTCGTCATCCCGGTTTGCTGGTTGGTGCCGAAAAGCCCCTTTGGGTCCCATGCGGTTTGTCCCGTGGACCAATTGCGGTTTACCGGCGGCGTGGTGCCGGTCGGCTGCGCGGGCTTGAAGGGTTGATACGGTTGGTACGGCGTGAACGGCATTAGAATCGACCTCCACCAGGCATTCCGCCCTCAAGGGGGCCGCTACGCCCGGTCACCCACGGATAGCGGGCCATGATGTCGTAACGGGTTTGCGGGCTGGGGAATCGCGGATCGGCCGGCTTGAGCCCCATGTCCTCCAAAGGATTCCCCTGCCCGGTCTGCGGGTTGTACCCCATCAATCCCTGATTTTGAGGGCTGAATCCAGGCGTAGGCATCATCTGGGATTGGGGCATGTTTCGCAAGATGACCTGCATCACCTGTTGAGGGTCGGGCCTCCCCGACACTAACCCGGTCCCTTGCGGCGGCTGTTGCGGCGGCTGGACCTGCTGCATGGGCTGTGCAGGCCGCTGCGGAAGCTGGGGCATGTTGGGGAGCCCTTGCGCCTGGAACCCCGCCGGGCCGCCCTGGGGGCGCCACGGAGAGAACGAGGCCGAACCCTGCGACGGGTTGAAGGCGTAGCCCTGCGGGCTGAATTGCTGCGACTGGAACGACCGGCCGTAGGGCTGCTGGAAAAATCCAGAGTTGACCAAGCCGCGCTGTCGGGTGTAGTCATCCGCCGCGTTTTCCAGGTACGGCTTTTGAAGGGCAAGCCCCTTATCCGATGCGCCGGTAATCGCGCCTAAAGCCTTTTCCAGAGCCGCCTGCTGAGCCTTGGTGGCGTCCTTGATTGCATTCTCGCCGGAGAGCGTACCCCAAATCGGATCGGGGTCGCCGGTCAAGTTCCCGTATCCGAAGAAATCGGACCATTTCCATTCGCGGGACATTTAAAACCGCCCTTCCTGCAAATCCAATTCGCACTTCTTGAGGATGATCCGGCCCGTAAGCCCACCGGGGAAAGTCTCCCGATAGTAGCGCTCCGTGCTGGATCCCAATCTGTTTTCGGTGCTGGTCACCCGCTGGCCTGTGGTCGTGCTGGTGACCGTCTTGGTCATCGTGCGGCTGCTGCTGTAGGTCAAACCGCCGTCATCACTCCAAGCCAGCAACGGGGCAACTGATGTCGTGCCCGCGCTGTCGAATTTCACTTCGTATTCAAAACGGATCTGGTTGTGGAAAACCCTTTTCCCGTTCGACGCAATGGGGCCAAAAATCCTTTGGCGCACTATGTCTATCCCGCCGTCATCGTTCCCGCTCAGGTAATAGATTTTGCCGTTCTCATAATCGCCGCAAATGATTTTTTCCGTCCCGGCGAAGCCGGGGGAAACGCTCGACACCCGCCACTGCTTAGGCGTGGTCATCGTGCTGCCCCATTCGGACCATGTTCCGGTGGTGATGTTGTAGGCGTAGGACTTGAACACGCCAGCATAGCCGGAAAGCACGTAAAAGCTGTTCCCGCTATCGGAAAACGCAAGACCCCGAATATTGGTCATGCCGAGGATCTGCTCGTCTATGTATGGCGTGGAAATCTTCCGCGGGCCGCCTGCTCCGATACTCCAAATCGCTTGCTTGCCCTGGCTCTGGGATACGAAATACACCGAATCGAAAAGAGTCGCGATCGACCAGGGGTAATAGACCCCCACGTCTATCTGTCCGCCGTTGATGGGCTGGAAGGTGAACGCAGGATTTCCGGTGTTGTACCAAGTTTCGGTGGTCCTGGAGCCGATCAAATAGAGATTTGATCCCACGCTCGCCAACCCTCCAAGGGGATCGCTTTTCGCTTCCGCTGTGGCAAAGCTAACCGGGGTCCAATCCGTACCGTCCAAAAGCTGGGAAACGTATATGCGCCCGGTCGGGTAGCTCGCCACGATAAACACCGAATCACGGAACGCAAGCCCTCGCGTCGTGGCGGGGTAATTCACGTCCGTTATCTGTGCGAGAGTGTTCCCCGAAAGCGTGAACGTCCAACCCGCGCTATCCCCTCGGATCATCAGGTGGATACCGTTGTCGGCCATTTCCACAAAGTCACCCAGGCCGGAAAGGGTGCCTCTATCCGTTACCGTGCCCGCGCTGTTGATTTCGTAAAGCTTGGTGCCGTGAACGGCGAAAAGCCTATCGTCCCCGGTCATGTAAAGCCCCTTGCAGGGCAAATTATTGGTAGCCGTGGTGAACAGGGTAAGCCCCGGACGGGAGACCAAAACCGGCCCGTCCGGCGTGCTGGCGTTGTAGAAATTGAAGCACCGATCCACGTCATTGGCGGATAGGCCATTGTAGGCCGGCGCGGTGAACTGGGGGACGGGGACGATCATTGGATCCAAAGCCTCCCATCGTCCACGTACTCACTTCCCCCGGGGGCCAGCGGATCGAACATCATCTCGCTCGTCTCTGAGTTGTTCAAGCTGATCAACGCCGCTAGGGTATTCGCGGCCATCTCAAATACGCTCGGGGACAGGTTCGCGCCGTTCTCCGGGGCCATCCGAACCGCAAGGTTCCAGCGAATCGCCTCCTCATACCCGGGCGGAAGGGTCACGGTGTCGCTCAAGGCGGAAACCGATCCCAACGGCTTGAGGCTCACCAGTCGGAGAGTCCAGTCCGAATCCGGGACCGGCCAAACATATAGCGTTCCCTGGCTGCTGGAGTTCGTGGGCAGGTAGGCCAACCGGAGCGGGGTACCGTTCGCCTCGGACTTGTCCAAGATCCGTTGGTACTCCTGGTGCGAAATCACCTTGATCGGGTTGTCGATGCTGTTGGAGTCCCGGTAGTACGCGGCCAATACCTGCTGGGGGCGGGCCGTGTTGAAATTGCCAGAAACCCCTATCGTCCTAGACGATTGGGCGCCCGTCCAGGTCAGGCTTTCGACGGTCTCCGAAAAGACAGGCCCCAGCTTTGCCGACCAACCGGCCAGCATTTCGTTCAAAACCTGGAGATAATCGGTGCTTTCCTGGCTCGTCGGGGACGAACCAGAACCGAGGCGCCCGCAAATGCGGAGCGCTCCATCGACCAGGGTTTGATAGGTGGCCATTAGATGCCGGACCCAGGGGTCAGATACAGGTATCCGGCCCCGGTGTCCTGGAGAACGATGATGTGCGTCGCATCGTCCGGGATGTGGACGCGCAGGACGGCGCCGGCCGGGATGTAAAGCCCCTGCGTGGCCGCGGTACCATCGGAAACCGTGGTGTCCGCCTTGCCCCAGCGCACGTACACGGCGTTGGCGCGGACCGAAATCATCACATCGCCGCGGATGTTGAGGCGGTGCGCCGCGCTGCTTCCGGTGCTGGTGATCCGGATGGTGGTCGATTCCCCATCCTTCATCGAAGCGTTAAAGGCTTCTGCTGACATCTCTACTCCTTGGCGTCAATCCCGCCGGGTTGTCTCGGTATGCGGTTCTTGTTCCCGCATGGTGTCATGAATCAATTGAGTGCCGGCCAGCGCGTCGAATTCCGGCCCACCTTCGATCATGGCCCGAAGCAATCCCCCGCTTTCCTCATGGAAAACATGGGGGGCCGTGCGGATAACCTTGGAGAGCACTTGGGCCTGCAAAACCAGATCCGGCTTAACCAGGTACTCGCCCCCATTGCAGGCGATTCGCAAAAGCTCGGGAACCGGCTGGTTCTCATAAGCATGGGTTGTATCCTCGTAACAGGATTCGCACCCAAACCAGGTAACTTCCGTAAACCCCGCCTTGATTGCGATCAAACTCGCCGCCGTTGCGGACGTTGGGCCCGGGTAATCACCCTTTGCGCAAGAAATGTCCGGAACGGTGAACGCGCTGGGATCGCAATGGGAAGCAAGTACCGCCCGATGGGCGCCCGCGATGATTTCGCCTAGATACGCCTCCGGATCCACGGTGAAATAGGTGGCGGTGATGCCATTCTCCTTGCACCACCAATACGCCCCGTTGATGGCCCAGATTTCTCCAGGCCATTTCCGGAGCGTATCGATATGATGCCGGATGGACGGCCCACCGCCAACCACAGCCAAATGGCCTTCCCCTTTCGGTTCGGGCCACTTGGCAGATAATGCCGTGTTGCGGTTTCGAGTTTCCTCGTCCACGCAACACTGGGCAATTATCGTCAGCTTCAAGCCATCAGCCCCTTGCAAACGAGGCAAGTGATGATGGCGCTGATCGCCGTGTTGGAGTCTCCCAGGGTTCCCGACGTGTTGGTCACGCGGGCCTTTTGGGCCGTGGGGGTAACCCCATGGAAGCCGATCAAATCGGTGGCGCTCTGCCCAAGCACGGTCCCGGCCTCATTGCCGTCGGAAAGCTGGGTGATGTTTGTGCGTACGGTCATGGTGTTTTCCTTTTAGGTTGAAGCGTTGTTCTGGCTGGCGTCGATCTCCAGATCGAGGCACACGCCGACCCATGCTTGGGCCGCCGTGGGGGTGATTCCCCCGGCCGTGGGATTGATGAACTGGACTTTGAGCACCCCGTCCGAATCGCACCGGGCGACGGGGTTATAGGCCAATCCGGTCTGATAGGTCGGCTTCTGGATCAGGTAAAAGCGCCCGGCGATGGCGCCGGGAGCGTTTACGGACTGTTCCGGAGCCGTGACGGTCGCCACCTCGGACCAGGTCTTATCCGTGCCGAAGGTGAACCGCTTTACGGCTTTGAGGTTTCCGATCATGTTAGGCTCCCAGCATCACGCCGCAGTGATTCGGGCGCGTCACCAGGAACGCGAAATCCGTATCCACGCGGATGGCCTGTTGATTGTTGATGAGATCCCAGGCGCCGACGCCGGTACGGATCGGGAGCCCGTTGAACTCCGCGAAGGAATGCACCTTCGGGCCATGGGAGGCCGGCAGAGCGAACGCCAGCATTTCCACGGCGTCCTTGCAGTACATCACCGACTGCGCGTAGGTGCCACCCGCGGAGGTGGTGCCGAGCGCCAGAGTGATTTCCGCATCGTTCGGGGGGAGCTGCGACACGTTCTGGAGCGGGTGCCCCGGACCGTACAGCGGCTCCGCGAGGTCGATGGTGAGGGCCGAACCGGAGCCGGTCTCGCTGTTAATGCAGGAGAACTCCTTGAGGTAAGGCAGGGTCGCCTTAGTCTCGGGGTCCACGTCGTAGACGGCGGTCGCGGTGCCGATCACGCCCACGGTGAACTTGGTCCCCTGGAGGATCGTCGCCGTGGCGGCGGAAAGGCCGTTGATGTCGAGATGAGATTCCCCGTCGGCGCTGGCGCCGTCGGTGAGCGGGGTTGCGTTGGTGCAGGTGCCCAGGGTGGAGCGGAACACGCTCGGGGTGCTGTAGTAGTTCACATCGCCGAACATCTTGAGCTTGCGGCGCAGGAACTGGTTGGACACCTCAGTCCCGGGATTGGGCAGCGCCTTCATGATGTCGATCAGCTCGACTTCCTGCATGGGCGCCAGGGCGCAATACCTGGATCCCGAGGGGGTCAGGGAGTCGTCCAGCTTGGCGGCCAGGCGGTTGAACTGCCGCATGGACCCCGCGAAGGAACCGGGCAGGTTCTCGTAGTGGGAGGCGTAGCGGGCGATGGTCTGGAGGGCCACGCGCTCCGCCTCACGCAGGAGACGGCGGCCCATGTCGCGACCGAGTTCCAGCATGCCGCTTTCGGTGTTGAGGTCGTACATCTCCTCGGCAGCAGTCAGCGAGATCGCCGCGTTGTAGGGGAGCAGGGTGACGCTCAGGCCGTCCGTGGTGATGTCCTGTACGGTGGCCGTGTCGCTCTGCGTGACGCTGAACTGGGGCGCACGGGCCACGTTCAGGGCGCGACCGTGCTTGTACTTCTGCTGTACGAAATCCTTCTTGTATCGGGTGGAAAGCGTGTTGAGAACTTTCCCCTCCGCGTGCATCGCGGCGACCATGCCTTCGCCCACGAGGGTGGAAAGCTGATGGGTATTGACTGCCATTTGTCAGATCCTTTTTTATGAGTTGGGGTAAAGGACGCTCAAGGCTTTGTCTAAGCCCGATCCTCCACCTGCGTTTGATTTGCCGCCGTTGATCGGAGTCATCGGCTTGGGCATCTGGGACACCTTGGGCTGTCCACCTGTCCCGGTCAGCTTTCCTTCAATCCGCCCCATCTCCGCGGCCTGGTCGAGCGGGTGCATTCCGTTCAGCTTGTCGATCAGCTCAGGGTGCGCCGCCAAGTGGTAGGCGAGATCGCCAGCCATGGGGGACGCCTTGAGAACCGCCTGCGCCACCGGGTTAAGGGGCGTGACTGTGGAGATCTTCTGCTCGAAATCCGGGTACTTTGCGGCGGCTTCGCTGGCTCGCTGGCTCCAGTTTGATTCCGCGCTCTGCGCTCGGGTCTGCTCGGCCTGTACGCGCTGCGCCTGCTGCTCCTCGGCCTTGATGGCGGCCCACTCCTTGCGGGTGGCCTCCTTGGCGCGGAACTCGGCCCGGGCGTCGAGAAAATCCTCATAGGTGGGGAAGTCCTCGGGCTTCGGTGCCTGTGCGGCTTGCGCGTTCGGCTGTTGGTTCGGCTGCTGCGGGGCCTGCTGGCTCAGTTGCGCCTTGAGGGCGCGGTTCTGGTCGGCAAGTTCCTTCAGTCGCCAATAGGGGACATGATCGGGGGGTTGCTGTCCGCTCTGGGGAGCGGATTCCGGTTTCCTCTGTTCGGGGGCTGCTGGCGTATCGCTTGCCTCAGCCGGTTGCGATTCCGGCGCGTCCACAACTTCGGGGGTGGTTTCCTGTACTTCGTTGGCATCTTCTGACATGGTTGCCTCCACGGTGATCCCTGATTTACTCCGCAGGTTCGGATGGCTTACCCGGTTTACCCCCGGTTGGGTTTTCCTTAGCGGAAATCTTTGCCTCATGGTCGAGGCGCATCTTTTCGCCGGACTGCATGAACGCGGCCCGGTCTTTGCCTTCTTGGTGCTGCTGGCCGCGTGCCTTCAATCGGTACTCGGCGCCATCCTTGGCCTGGCCGTGCCGCATGGCGACATGCTCCATCTGCTGGCCTTGGGACTTGAGGGATAGCTCGACGCGATCAACGGCCTTGTCGTGCTGTTGCTTGTCGGCCTTGAGGGAAAGGTCCGCGCCCTTTTGCTGCACGGTCGCGCCCTTAGCTTGGACCTCGGCGACGGCCTTCATCTCTTCGATCTGCACGCGCTTGAACTCGATTTGCTTGTCGGCCTTGACCGCTTGGTTCTCGATGCGGAGCTTGGTGTTCTCCTCCTGAAGCTTTTGCATCTCGGGGCCGACCTGCTGCAATTGCTGTTGCATCTGCTGGAGCTGGGCTTGCATCTGCTGGACCATTTGCGGGCTCGGCTGCCCCTGGTTCTTGTCCGGGAACAAGCCGGGAACCTGGGTATTCGCGAACCGTTCCAGGGCATCGGCGGTATCGTCGGCGTTACGGATCGGGCTGTTGCGGATGATCTGCGGACCCAGGACAAGCGCGGCGCCGGGGCTCGACTGAATCAGGGCTTCGGTGTCGGCGCGGAACTGCTCTTGCTTGGTCGCGGAGCTGGGGCCGGCCTCGTAATCAACGTCGAACTCGCCTTCGTCCATGCTGTACATGGATCCGTCGGGGTTCTGTTGGTTGATCCAGATGACCTTTTCCTTATCATCCTCCCCGACAATCGAAACCTGCCGCTCGGTGTCGTACACCTTGGGGATCAGCTTGTTGAGCACCTTGGTGCTGTACTTGATGCCGATCACCATCGACTCGGTGAAGTCGTAGTTGTTCGTGTCCGCTTCCTGCGCCCTGGCGATAATGGCCCGGCCGGAGGTCTCGTTGGACCGCTTGCCGATGGAGGACTCGTACATCCCCAGGCTGGAATTGATTTCGTCAACCGCGGCCCGCTCCTCCTCGACTAGCGCGGCCTCCACGGAGACGGGCATTTGCCGCTGGGGAGGGGGAATCGGACGGCCCTTTTCGTCGTAGGGCTCGTAGGTCAGGTAAGGGTGATTCGCGGTGTTCGCGGTCTCCCACTTCGACTTATTGGCCTTGGAAATGGCCCCATTGGGGACGATGAAGGGCGCCTTGGGGGCAAGGGAGATCCGCTCGGTCTTGTTGCTCTTGAGGTAGTTGTAGGAGCGCTGCGCGTCCTTGGACTGCCGGATCAGGCCCTCAACGGTCAGTTTGCCGTTGTTGATGACCTTGCGGCCCATGACGATGACCACAGGGATCAGGTCGATGGGCCATTCCTGCTTATCCAGCACCTTCCGGCCGGCAATCTTCGCGCAGGTGACCGTACACTTATCCTCTTTGCGCTGGATGGGCTTGCCGGTCTTGGGGTCCGTGGCGATGAGCAATTCGACCGGGATCCCGTTCTCCTCGGCCAGGGGCTTGAGGTCGGACAGGAATGCGGTGCGCTTGAGCTGCGGGAACTGCTGCCGCGCCGCGGGCTCGACCATGCAAAGGGTGTCCGCCTTTTCCTCCTTGTACCAGTAATTGGTCAAGGTGGGATGGCTGGCTGTCCCATAGGCGCTGCTGGGCTTGTCGAAGGCGTTGGATAGGTCCGAGGGGTCTTTGCCCGTTTCGGACTTGAAGCGGGCCTTGGAAATCACTTCCTGAACCACGCAATCGCGCATGTCCGAAAGGTCCGGCTCCTGGCACTCGAAGAAATCCACGAAGACGCACGAGGCGTCGTGGATCGGGGTGATGTACGGCTCTTGGTAGAACTCGCCCTGGACATAGCGGGTGTTGATCTGCCACCCGCCCAGCCCACCGCTAACCAGGTACTTGGCCGCGTTGTTGTATGCGGAAAGCCCGCCCTTTTTCCGCTCGATGGAGCGCATCAGGCCGCGCCGTATTTCGGCCAGGGCCTTGTCCTTCTCGCTGGTGTCGTGCGGGAGAACCTTAGAGGTCATCTCCGACTGCTTGTAGTCGTTGACCGTCTGGTAGATGTATTGCTTGAGGCGGTTGACGGTGAGGGTCAGCCGGGACGATCCGCGCTCGTCCTTTACGGCCTTATCCCATTGGTTTCCCAATAGGCCGAACTCGATGTCGTCGTTGTATTCCTTGTGGATTTCGTGGCAAACAGGCGAGACGCGCTCATAGAACGCATCCAGGCGGTCAAGGATTTCTTCATCCTTCACGCGGACCACCCGGAGCTTATGGGCTCGTATTCTTCCTCGGCCTCGGGCGTCGGGTCATCCCAACCGAAGATGCCCGCGTAGCAAATGCGCAAGGCGTCGGATGGGTCTTTGTACTTTTCGTCCTCTTTGTCGGTATCTTCCTCTAGCCTGTGGTTTAGGAGAGACAAAATGACGTTTTTGCACTTCGGCGATACCGAGAACGAGGGTTCGTTGAAGGGGCTGACAGCCTGGTTGGTGTTCCAGAGCATGTCCGCGTGGATGGCTTCGCGTTGCGCGTCCAGGCGCTTGATCTCGGGGAGCTGGAGCAGCATCCCGCCGTTCTCACGCTTGGCGAACAGCTCAACCAGGCCCTCCGTGGACGTGGACCAATTCCAATCGCCTGCACCCTTGGCGAACCGCGGATCAGCCAGGCGGGAGCGGATGGTGATGCCATGCTCGGCGCCGTCGTGGGCATAGCAGGCGCGGGCCACGTCGGCCAGGCTGCCGGTGTACATCAGCTTCTTGCGCAGGTCGTGATAGGGGCCGGAGAGTTCTTCCGTGGTCGGCCATTCGGCGTAAACGTGCTTGTGGAAGTCCTCGGGCCAGCGCTTGCGGTCATTCTTGGGCAGGACGGCCACCCAAACGACGAAGGGGTAGTACTTGCTGTGGGGGTCCATCGCCATGTAGCAGTTGCCCCGCTTGGCGATCTCCTCCATGGGAATGTCCTTGACGTGGACTTCCTTGGAGAACGCAGGCCACACGCGCCGGCCGCCGCCCTTGGGCTGGCCCAGCCAAACCGTTTCGTACTTGGCCTTGTCGCGGGCCTTGTCCTGCTCCATCTCGGCCTTCAGGACTTCGGAGAAGTACGGGTTCTGGTCGTAGTTGACGTGGCGGACCACGGCGTTATCCGGGGGGTTGACTGCGAACCGCTGGTGGGTATCGTCATCCTCAAACTGGGGATTATAGGTCACCCATATCTCGGAACCAGGCTTGCGGATAGTCGGGATCAGGAGATCCCACGATTCCTTGGAAACGCTTTCCGCTTCCTCCACCCAAACCCTGTCAATGCCTTCCAGAGACTTGATCTGGTTGACGTTGCGGAACAGGCCGGCAAAGATGAAGTTGGTCCCGTTGCGGCCGGTGATGGCCGTCTGGGTCACCGTGTAAAAGTCCTGGAGGCCCAGGGCCTTGATCCGGTCGGACAACAGGCGGTGGACGGACTCCTTGATGGAGTTCATGATTTCACGGGCGCAAAGGACGCGCAGGGGCGTTTCCATGCCGGTGAGTAAAAGGGCGTCGGCGTAGGACCAGGACTTCGCGGAACCGCGGCCACCCTTGGCGACCTTGTAACGGGCAGGCTCAAACAGGAACCCGAAGGCTTCCGGGATCTCGGCGGTGATCTGGCGGATTTCAGGCGCTGGCAGGACCATTGGGCCTCACCAGGGTTACCTTGACCGCGAAGTCGATGGGCTTGCCGCCCTCGCCGGTATGCTCGGCCGTGACCTTATCGCCGTACTTCTTGGGGAACAGCTTGGAGGCGATCCACTTGCGGGAGTCCACCTTGAGCTTTGCCCGCTGGATGTTGTCCTTGTCGATGAAGACTTCCGCGGATTCGCCGTCCTCATTCCGGACCTTCTTGAAGCCGAAGTCCCCGGAATCGTTGTCGGAAATCTCCAGGATTTCCTCAGCCAGCTTTTCGGCCCGGTCTTCAACCGCGCGCGCGTATCGGTCAGCAAACGCCTGATTCTTGCCCATCCACGCGTAAACGGTTTCGCGGGAGGGCATTTCCTCGGCACGGCAGATTTCGCGGAGGCTCTTGCCGTCGGCGATTTGGTCGCAGATTTGCGTTTCGATTTCGGGGGTGTAGTCGGAGGGGCGGCTCACTTGCCGACCAATCGGACCAGGATTTTACCTGCGTTGCGCTTGGATGCGTTGGGGCCCTGGAGGGCGCAGCGGGTGGCTTCCTTGGGGTCTTCCCCAGGCTTTACGCGGACAACTAGAGGACGGTTCGCCTTGCCCACACGGTAAGGTTACCTGCGCGCTACGTTGTCACCTTTCACCACTTGTAACACTTGCTCAACATTCGATTGAATATTGTGAATGATGGTGATAACTTTCGTGTATGGAGGTGCGCATGGGCGATGCGATAAGGCGGGCGCGGGAGTCGCGAGGGCAGACCCTTCGGGATGTGGCGTACGCGCTCCGGTGCCATGTCAATTCGGTGTGGCGGTGGGAGCATGGGAAATCAGTTCCGCATGGGTACCATCTTCGGCAGCTTGAGGCGGCCTATCCGGAATTAAAGGCGGCAGCGTGAGCGCGGCTTCAGCCTTCTTGATTTCCCTCGCTGGATTGCTTTATTTCGTTCAATTCTTGATCGCACTCATCAAGCTGGATGCGGACGCGATTGAAAGTAAAGCGACCTTCTGGCTTCACATTCTGCCGTTTATCGGGCCGATAGTCCTAATTGTCCGCCAATTTAGGAGATTGCCGTGACAGGCGCCGCCGCCCTTCCAGAGTGGACGGCTACGCCGTGATTTTTTCGGTGGAATGGCAGCGCGAAGTCAATCGCCGGTTTTCGTCAATGGCAGATCGGATTGCGTTTCACCACCATTACTGTAAGTCCCGCCCCACGGATGCCCAGGTACGCGCCATCTATGCCCGCCTGGAGCCTTACGGCGCCTAGCCATGATCTTCGTCCCCAAGACCGCCCGCTATGGCCTCCCTGATTCCCTCGTTTCCCACATGCAACGAACATGGCATACGGTGACCCCGTTTGAGCCCGATGTCTTGGTCCTGGTTGCGGATGGGGACAGGCTTAGGGGCCATTTCCTTTCGGGCGCCGGCAATTGGTTTCCGTCAGATGTCGGGAATGACCGCTCGGGGCCGTCCTAGAGCCTATCCCGCGTCGGTTTTCTCCTTTTCCGGTTCGCTGGCGCTCACCGGGCTCCGCTTCGCTTCGCCTAATGCGGATTCCGGTTTCCATGTCGCGCAGCTTGTGTAATCTCGGTGGAACGGGATGCGGTTTAGCCTGTGGTCTTCGGGGAGGGCTGCCAGCAATTCAAACAGCCATTCCGGCAACGGGAAGCGGCAATGCCGTCCGTCCCTCCATCCGCAGTCGTGACATGACTCGCTCACGCTTCCTTTCCTTCCGGCTTCGGCCGCACCCATAGCGCCCCGGTCACCCGCTCGGCAATCTCGGCTCGGACGCGGGTTGCGATGTAGAAGTCATCGGCCTTGGCCAGCACGAAATCCACCTGCGCCACAAAGGGGAACAGGGCGAGAAACCGATGCAACAGGTCCATGTCATCGATCCGCACGTCATGCTTGAGGGTAATGGAAACGCCTTTTACTCTGTCGGTCATGGGGTTCCTTTCGGTTGATTTTGTTCCGGCTTCGCTGGAGACTCGCCTAGGAGGGCCAGGATCGCGTCTGCTTCGGCGTAGTAAACGGCCTTGCCAGCCAATGGCCGGCTTCGTCCTGGTCCATTCCCGGGCGGGGACCAGGGGAGAGGATGGGGGCCTGCGATGCGAGGAATCCGCGGATCACCTCCTCCAGGGCGATGCGCACGGATGCGCCTGATTTCGCGTACCGGCTCCGGCAATCGTGGTAGGTTTTCAACGCGGCATCCAATTCCGCCTCGGTCAGCCGATGGCCGGGGTCCGTCCAGTCTCCCGCCCCCGGTGCAGCGGGTGGGGTACTGGGGGTTGGTTCCGCTACGGCCGCTTTGCGCCGAAAGAGAGGGAACATGTTTCACTTTTCTATTGGGTTGTTGATGTTTTTACGGCGAATGCATTCGGTAATTTGCTTGTGGGCAGCCTTTTCGGTTGGGA
>Ga0138256_10005727_pt1 | contig 13138 bp, 5 predicted proteins | sample KNB2016incub_MG_FD_105486 | JGI IMG/M metagenome (GOLD analysis project Ga0138256, IMG submission 105486) | Active sludge microbial communities from wastewater in Klosterneuburg, Austria - KNB2014incub_MG | ecosystem: Engineered > WWTP > Activated sludge > Unclassified | place: Austria...
ACTTTTTATATTAAAAATATCCACCATTCCCAAAATTCTCAAACCCATCTCAATCATCACTATCCAACCACCCCACTATCTTTAATACTCTTACACACTCCCCACTCCCATTCCCTACTTTAAGGGGTCGCAAAGGTATATGAATTATATCATTCAGATTAATTATTTCAAAACATTTTTAAGAAAAAAACACATATTATTTTTTATATATGTATTAATGTGTTTTCTAGACATATAATTAAAAATACTTCAATGTTAAATTAAATATTAAGTATTCTCCTATTATAAATGACTTTATTGGTAAAGATTAAGAAGTACAGATTCTTTTAATTTACTCTCTATCGTTTGGATAACCTTCGACTTTGTTTTATTTTGATTTTCAAACTCATCTTGTTCAAAGTGAGTCTTTATTCGAAGTAAATACAAGTGACCAAGATTCTGTCGCCTTCTTCTATAAGACATAAGTAATAGGAAATTAGGATGGCTATTCTAATGTCACCTAAACTTTTGACTAGTCGTAATAAAAACCAATCCCACAGATATCATTCACATCCAAGATATTAACCACATTGGGTACAACAAAAAAGGAGCTGCCCTTTTGAGACAGCTCCTTATTGCTATACAAAAATCTTTACAAGTTTAAATTCTGATGACTTTAATGGTTTTGCTGACGTTTTTACTCTCTACTTTTACGAAGATAACGCCTTTATATTCCAGATCTTTGACTTGAATCACATGTTGATCAGAAATTTTATCTGTATTCTCTGTTTTTAAAGTTCTGCCCGTAATATCGGTGAGTGTTACTCTTATTTTTTCAGGAGTGTTCAAACCTACTTCTATATTTAGCAAGTCTATAAATGGATTTGGATATACATTGAAACTCAAACTTAAGTCCGTGTCACTTGAGCTTGATATCATAAGATCGATTGATCCTTGATCCAAAGTAGGCACATACGTATTAAATGTATTGTCTGCTATGGTTACTTCACTTATAGTTACATCTGTTTTACCGGAATTTGCATTATTTTTGAAATACAGATTCATCAGGATTCCATTTGCTGTAAAATTTTCAAGTGCCGGATCATCCCAAGCTATTATTACCTTGCCAGATGTGATGTTATAATTCGAAGGTTTAAAGCCTTTCATTTTGGTTGAAATGATTGTATCCAGTGTGACTAGGCTTTCGTCATAAGATATATTCATTTGCAATAATCCCACCGGGTCGCCGCCTGTCAAATATACCGGAATCACGATATCTTTGCCTATGTGTCCTATAGTGTCAGGTATTGCTATTGTAAGTTGCACATCAGGCGCCGTAGGTCCAGATGGATTATAGCCATCCATTCTAAGATCTTTGGGTGGCATCCATGTATTGTCCTTTTTAAAGAATTTTTCCATTAATACCCCTATGGTGGCATTCCGAGCTCTATTTCCAGGATAGCTATTCCAATCCCCAACGCTATTAAACCAATATTGTATATCATAACATCCGCACTCTGATGATTGCGATGCTTTCTCGCTATTACACATATTATTGGCATCCTGAATGGCATCCCAATTCGTTAAAGCTGCATCTTGCAAGGCATGGGCATATTCGTGGACTCCATGATCAAATCTTCTAAACGATTTGTCCAAAGGCCGGTTGACAATTCCGGTTTTACAAGTAAGCTCTTCTGATTGAAATATAGCCTTTTTGGGCCATGCATAAAAACCAGAACCCCTTACTCTTTCAGCAGTAGTTGGATCATTAGGGTATAAGGGAAAATAATGCTGAGTGACGCTATAACTAAGATCATTCTTATTGATAAGAATCATACTTATTCCTGCAAGTACTGAGATTGGTTTTATAATATTTGGATCTACATTTGGATCAGAAGGCTTAGGGGAAACTGCTGCATTTAATATGTTATTTATAACAAAATAATAATTAACCAATGCCCAGTCACTGCCTGTATTTGTACTAAAGTAGTAAGTATCATTATCTCCTTTCAAAAATTTATTGTAGTCCTTAAGGATGGCATCTGCGTCATTGTCTACATTTATATTTGGATTCGCAGTAAAATGTGTTTTTAGAATTGTCTTTGTCGGCATTGGCAAAAAATAATCCTTCACCATCTGATTGAATTGAAATACCCAAGTTTGACTTTTATTGCCAGTCTGTGGACTACTGGAGACTACTCCATTGTCATAGGCAAGTGCCTTGGAAGCATTTGAGCCAAACAGTTGATAAGCATTGGTTCCATATTTATTTTTGTCCGATACACTTATTATCCATTCAGTAGCGCCACTTCCTACAGTAAAGCTTGGACTTCCATTAGCCCCCATCAACAGCGGCATATTTTCACCCTTTGCTTTATTGATTAAAAGTCTTTTTCCACTGGCCAAACTTTTTGTTCTCCAAAGGAATCTCTCGCAGTCTCCAGACGCAGGAATCAGTTCCATTTTAAGTAAGCCATTTTGGTCAAATGTAAGGCCCATCTTTTGGTCAATTGCTACATTTCCTGTTTGATCCAAGAGCGGTTTAGCCTGAATAAAAAACCAAAATCCTTCGTCAATCATTTCAGGACTTACTCCGACATAATTAGGAGTCAGATCCAACCACTGCTGACCATTCCATCTCGCATATTTACCTTGCTGGTCAATTTTGATCAATTGATTATCGTTATCTTGCAATAGTTTCGCATTGGTGCCAATCATTTTAGTTGCTGATGCATTTTGATCCAGAACCCAAACACTATTGTCCGAACTCTTCACATAATACGAAACACCATTGATGGTAACTATTTGATCGATATCCAACCATGTATTATTAGGTGATGATTGGTAAAGTTTGATTTGACCATCTCTTTGATGAGACAGGGTGTATCCGTTTTCACACCTAAGTACATTACAATTGGATAAAATTCGTTGATCGTCATCCAACACAAACTCCCCAAAAAGAGATAGATTTTTTTGTGTACAATTGAGTTTTTGCTTAAGGTATTCCGTATTAAAGTTTTCGTTTAAAAAAATTCTAGGCTTCGTTTCCCCCATTTTCATAATAGCTAGTACATCGGTTTCTTTACCATCTCCCGTGTTAATATCAGTAACATATCCCCAATTTTTTTCCATGCTTACCACATTGTTCGTGATGAACTTAAGATTTCCATTTATTATTTCATAAATACTACCATTCTCCATGCGAAAAATTCGTTTGACATTGTTAATGGAAATCGTTTCTTCAATTGTGCGTGTAACTGATATCGTGTAATTACCTGCTGCAAGTTGCCACCCATCTACAACGATGTAATATTTACCCAGAGTGAGATTTTCTTTGATTTTTGAATCAACTGTGCCTGAGTTTCCACCCCCTGAACTTTTAAAATTATTTGCATCACAAGAATTTAAGAGAATCAAATCAAGTTTAGCACCTTTATTAGTAAGATTTATCTCTGCTACACCGCCTGGCCAATCAAGAACATGTACTTTTTCAGGACCTGTCAACTGCCACCATAAGTCATTGTTGTAAGTGGACACTTTGGTTTGACCTCCAACCGTGGTCCCATTGTATATTGTACCAGGGATTATAGTAATGGCTCCATTGCAGTCTAATTGTGCCGACATACTAAGTCGCAAACAGAGAAGGAGTAGTAAGAGTAAAAAGATTTTGATTTTCATTTAGCATTATTTTAAATAAATTTAAGAAAAAAATATTCTCGTCTTAAAGTTAAATTTAAAGGTGGTAGGATCACTAAAATAACAAGTTATGTTCTGAAATACAGCAAATATATTCTGAACAAAAAAAATAACCATAACCTCTCTCCCATTTTAATATTTGACCCTTACATAATCATCAAATGAAACTCCCATAACCGCCGGCGGACACAAAAGAGAATGATTATCAGGCGTTCCATCTGACCAAAAAATAATCCCACCAGATATGGGTAAACTAAATTTAAACAGATGGAATCTATTTTATTGAGAAATATACATGTTTGAGTCATCTCCGAAAAATATAATTTAGCCACAAAGGCACAAAACACAAAGAATCACTAATTTCAAACAGTTGGTAACCATTACTTTGTGAAACTTAGGGGCTTCGAAACTTAGTGGCATTTTTTTATTTTTGACTTTTCGGAGTGGACTTAAAGTTAAAATGTGAATAAAAACAGGAGCTGTACACTTGGTACAACTCCCATCATATGCAAAAATGCTACGTTTCTAAATTTTTAAAACCTTAAATGTCTTAGTGAAACTGCCTGTTTTTGCCTTCACTATCAATACTCCTTTGTAATCAAGGTCTCTGATCTGAATCACATGCTGTTCCAATGCACTTTCAGTATCTATTACTCTCATTAACTTTCCTGTGGCATCCATGATCTCCAACTCTACCTTTTCTGCTTTAAACAAACCTACCTCTACATTCAGAACATCTGACCATGGATTTGGATATACTTTAAAATTTTCCAACCATGTATCATCAGTCACGCTTGAAGTACCCATCGTGAGAGATCCATTGTCTTGTGTCGTATTGTATTGGTTGAAATCAGCATCATATACAATTACATTGGACATGGTCAGTGGTGAGGTACCCGTAGTCACCCTATTGCTAAAGGTAAGTCTCATCAATGTGCCTGTGCCTACAAATTGCCCGCCTTGCGGATGATCCCACCCAATGATGACTTTTGATCCCGTATCATTGTAATTGCCTGCACCAAATCCTTGCATCATTGTTGATTCTATCTTTGTGAGTTTCATTTTTGTGGTGTCATAAACAAGATCCATGGAGAATATGGATATCATGTCACCTCCATCTACATAGACAGGTACTACCATATTCTGACCAGCTGTTATTACTGTGTCTGGAATTGTCAATATTACTGGTGCTGATCTGTTTTCAAACCTATCTTCATTCAATGGAACAGATGAGAAGTCTACATCACCTACTTTAACTGCTATGAAATCAAGTTTTGAAGTATTGAGACCAGGTTTATCAAGTTCGATCCACCATGGCGTATTTACATTGAGTGGGTTTGCACTAATGTTTAGATCGGCAGGTAAAAATCTCCATGACTCATTATTAGGGAACTTATCGATTATTTTGAGTACCAGTCTATTGGTCAGCGCTACGTCTACAATGTTGATCGATCCGTTTTTATCGACATCTGCAGCCATTTTTTTGTAATCTGTATCCAGCAATGCTGTCTGTAAGAAATGTCTTCTTATTCTGGCTACATCCGCGATGTTGATTCCAAGTCCAGGATCGTCATTTCTGCTAGCAACTATATCATGGGTAGGTGTGACTTGAGAAAGGGAAAATTCGCCATTTGTATTGTTTTTGATTGTAGTGACCCATGCTTGTGCATCAGGATTATACTCACCAATAGATACATTTCCTACTGCTTTGCCCAGAGGATTTTTAACTGTCCCGGACACATTGATCTTGCTGCTGGCACAAATGGTAAATGCTGACACCTGACCGGTACCTACACCAGAATTGCTCAATATTACTATTTCTTTTCCTGTGACGGTGACTTGCTGTGTAAAAGCAGCAGTTGAAGATATGATAACATCGCAGATTCTGGTGCCTGAAGGAAGATTGATATTTCCTCCACTTGGCTCATCCCACACTACTCTTAAGTCCCCGTTGGATAAGACATTAAAATTAATATTGGTTAAACCCAAATTATCTACTTTTTCAAATTTAAGGTTTGAATTGGCTGGTAGGGTAAGATCAAAGCTAAATGCACCTATACCATTAAAATTGCCAACAGTTACAGGGAATATACCGGATTGACCCGGGTTTATACATGCATTGGCGATATTGAATAAGAGTGTGTTGGAATTATTGCATTCTGTGATCACAAGGTTATTGGTGGTTTTGACACATCCATCTGCTCGTGTAACCTCTGCTGTATATGTTCCTGCTTGTGTTGGTATGAAAGTACTATTCAGTGTACCTAAAGTCTGAGCCCATTTTTGCACCCGAAAATTGGCCTGATCTACGATATAGATATTACCCGAGGCATCGACAGTGACCCCACGTGGTCCATTGAGTTGATTTGCTCCTGACCCTGCACCATTGCCACCAGCTACGATGACTCCAGGCGTAGTAGCATTGCTATTGGGTGGGAATTTTTTAATATTATGATCTGCTATATTGGCTATATAAATATTGCCAGCTGCATCCATACACATACCTCTGGTATATGTTCCACTACTGTCTCCAGGTTTATCCTTAACTACAATGACCCCGGGAGTTCCTGAAGTCGAATTGGCAGGAAATTTTTTCACATGACCGTACTCCATATCCATAACAAAAATCTCTCCAGCGTCATTGACTACAATGTCCCTTCCTAAATTTAGTTGATTTGCATCTGGGCCAAAAGTTCCTGTACCTGCGACTGTAACACCTTCAGAAGCACCTAAAACCCATTTTTGAATTCTACTATTTTGATGATCTAAAATGAAAAGATTTCCATTTTTATCTAAAAAGATCCCAACAGGTTCCCACAATTGGTTTTTAGCGTTTCCTCCGCCATTTCCACCTGCTACTACTATCCCCGCTGTTGACCCTGGTTTCCATTTTGTGACACGGTTATTCTTTCCTTCACTTACATAAACACTTCCTTCGTTATCCACTTGAATAACCCAGCCTTGATCCAGTTGATTTAGGTTGCTCCCCTGACCATTTCCTCCGGCTACTACTGTTCCAGTTGACGAACCGGGAGCGAATTTCAATACTCTGTAATTATTGGCATCGGCTACGTAAATGTTACCCTGTTTATCTACAACAACATTTTGGGCAGCTGAAAATTGATTATTTGCAGAACCCATAGTACCTATGCCCGCTACTGTAGTCCCCTGTGTGGAGGGAGTTGTGCTGATGACAGATAATTGCGAAATTTGATTTCCATTTTTCCAGTCAACTCTTACTGCCCCTGCAGCATCATTGACAGTCATGGTATTGTTGGTACAGTTGCCACCGGCTATCGAGAGTGTTGGCTTAAATGTAGAGCATGGGTCGGAGCCAAAATTGGCTGGTTTGACCGTGACCACAGTTCTGCATGATCCTACGTTCCCTTTCAGGTCTGTAACTAAATAATCAAAATGAACATTTCCAGTCCCCAATACTTCATAAGTATCCGTTTGGCCGGGAATGAAAGTATTAAAGGATTCTAAAGTTGTATTCTTTATACTTTTAGCACCATTTAAGTAATTAATGTTTAATTGTATAGACTTGATACCACAGTTATCATAGTATCCTGGATCAGTGGTGAAGTAATCCGTCACTCCACTTGGATAAGCAAAGATCTCAAAATCCGGCACACAATCAACAAGTGTTGGTTTTGTCTGATCATTGGCACAGTCATTGGGTCCTACTAAATAGACATAAATAAAGCAATATCCAACGTTATTGGCTTCATCTTCTGTGGTATATTTAAAAGTAATTCTACCTTTGCCTTCAACAGGATAATTATATGTTACCCCTTGATCTGCATCAATTCCAGTATATACTAAGTAAGTTTCACCAGTTTGAGTTTTGGCTCCATCAAAAAAGAAAACTTCTTGTTTTCTGGATTTAACCTTACAATTGTCATTTGAAAATGGGTCAGTAATGGTAAATTCTGCCTTATTATCGGCCCCAAGTGTCACAATTCTATTGGCTGGGCATTGCGTAAAAGTAGGAGCTTCCTGGTCTTGAGTACATGCGTCACTAAAGTGAAATTTTATACATTCGATGTCAAAGCCTGCACTGGAGTTGTCACATACTGCCAGATTCCATGTCCCATTTGGATTGATTTTTCTTAGATTGGCCCTATTCAGATTGCTGATGGGTTTTCGGAGTTTATCACTGGATGTAGGAAGTGTGGTTGAGTTATGCAGTTTGATAATTGGATCCGAATTGGTTGAAAATTCTACAGTCATGGACCCGGAATTATTATATGTCGGGAATGAAGTTGCATTAAAAAGCAGATATGAATTTCCCGTAGGATCAATCAGGTAAGCTTCTCCTGTACATGTTGCAGGAAACTTCATAGTTACTTCTACTTTATCTAAGATGGATTTGGTTCCCAGCTTTTGAAGTTGGCTAATATTAATGGGAATGTAGGTCAGTGGTTTGGTATAATCACATTTAGGTGCTTTGACGGGTTTTTTACATACATCTGCGGTAAATACGGCTGCATTTCCTGCTACTGTAGTGACAAAGCTGGAGCATGTCTTTTTTTCCCCTTTACTATTGGTGATTTCCCATACAAATTCGGTTTTCCCGGTACCTGTGATACCCAAAGTTTGGGTATTTAAATCCACATTTATATCACCACTCGTAAATTTGGCAGTTATTTTTGTTATGGAAGTTGCAAATCCGCAATTGTCCCAGTGTTGAGGAGGTATCAGTTTGACATTTACAGAACCGGAAGTGCCATTGCCTATCGTAAAATCGCCGGCACACACTGTCTGAATATCGCCATTAGCGGTCACAGCTTCCAGGGTAAATTCGCGTTCATTGTAGGTATTTGGATATACACCGCCAGCACTACCCAGCATTGTTTTTATTGTATGTTTACCCGCCTTTAGTCCGGTGATGGTTTGCTTTATTGTTGTTACAAATCCTAAAGTGTAATCTACCGGAATCGGTTTGCTTTGCCAAGGTTGATTGTCAATGGTGTAATACACAGATCCCTGATCACATTTACTACCAAAGTTAAATTCTATAGACCCATCTGCACTCAAGCAATCGGTAGGTTTTTTAGTAATATTTGGGGTGGTAATGATAGATTTCAAGGTTCTGAATTCTAACATTAGATATACTAATGACAATTCAGATGCATTTGAAGAACAAAATTCAAACTTCCATTCTCCATTAGGGTTTTCACCCCTAAAGACACTAAAATCAGTCACTGGTTTAAAACAAAATAATGCTCGTCCATTTGTCCATTCAACTAACTTTGGACTGGTATGCGGAAGAAACCAATCACAATTTCGAGCACGAAAAAGATTGGATAAATCTAATCGTACAGGAAAATTTGATCCTGCCCGAGTATCCAAAAAGGTAGCTCTTGTGCCTTGTGGGGATATCACGGTGATTTTTAAGTCAAATCCTTTTCTGATAGTAAAATCTGCTCCTGCAAAAAGCAATTCAAGGTCATTGGATAAATTGTCGAGTCCGGAAACTGTTAGTGAGGCAGTAGCCGAAGTTCCTCCATTCAGACAATCGTTTGAAATATTTGTTGCCGGGTTATTGTAAAGTTTGCCAAAATTAAACCCTTGTGCGTAATTAGTGAGTGATAAAAAAATGAAAATACTGATAAAATAAAAACGTAACATAACATTGAATTTAAATGGTGAAAAAAATTATATTGCAATGTTAGAAGCTTGGAGCTAAATGGACATCGTTTTTATGTCATCATGTTCTGAAGCGCCGCAAATATGTTCTGAATGGTTAGCACGAACCCAAAAATGAATAAATTTCCCAATGGTTTCGTGAGAAATTGTATATGTTGAAAACCTATTTTATAAATTTTAAAAAATATGATTATTTCCTCCATTATGTATAGATAATTTGAATTTCTTAAACCCATAGAAAGTATGAAGTTTTTTTTGTATTTTGCATGTTTGAAACATTAACCTTCCATTCAGAACATAATTGCCCCATTACAGAACATAGGAAAATTAATTCCTATATTTTAAACAACATAATTATACCTTAGCGTAATTAATTCATCAAATTATAATATTGGTTAAACATAGTCATATATACCATCCCTTAGGTATCATCAAATATTGGCTGATACTATGTCTGCTATTGGTATTTCATCCTTTAAAGGCAAATCGATGTGACTTGCTTGAAAAGGAAATGCAAACAGAATTTAAAAAACTACAATCATTAATCATTCAGGAATCTGCCAGCAAAGCCTATCAATTGGCTGACTCACTTTTACAAGTACTTGACAGTAATAATGGAAACCAGTGTGAAATGACTTTGTGGATCAGATTTCATAAAGCAGAAGCTGTAGAGTTGAGTTTGAAATTTGAAGACGCTCTACAGCAATATTACGCAATCATACTTGATGGCGAGAAACTAAAACTTTGGGCTATAGTCGCACAAGCTCATTTGGCTGTCGCCAGAAGTCACGAACGGATCGAAAGACCAAAAGATTGTCTAAGGCATCTAAAACTAGCGCTTGAAATAATAAAAAAACATAATCTACCAGGTGAAGAATCGGTATTCGCGGTGCGCTATTCTTCCTATCACAGAATTTTTGACAATAAAGATACAGCAAGAGTATACGCTAAAATGGCTGTTGATTTAGGAGAAAAAGCTGGTGTATTGAGATCTCAATATGATGGATATCTTCTTATGGCAAGTTTGGAAAAAGATATTTATACCTCCATAAATTACTATAAAATTTCTGCAAAACTATTTGCTGAAAACAAAAATTACCTCGGGGCTGCTTATATGAGCTTTAATGTGGCAAGAAGACAATTACAGCTGGGTGAGCATGAAGAAATGAAAGCTACTTTAGATAGTGTTCAGAAGGTTGCTCAATTAATTCCTGATAAAAACGAAGAGTACTATTCAATCATGAGTTATATCTTCGAATTAAAAAAATTCTATTTTGAAAAAAATAAAATGTCTGATTCTGCAAGTTTCTATCAAACACTACAAAAGGAATACAAATCAAAATCGCAATGGTTTACCGATCAGTCGAAGGTAGAATCAAACGCTGTTGAATTTGCTATAGAAAAAGAAAAAATTAAACTGGAAAGTGCTCGTCAAAACAGTTACTATTTAAGATTGGGACTTGTGGCAATGAGTCTATTGTTATTGATTTTATTGTGGTTTATGTATAAAAACAGATCCAAAACAAAACAGATTTCTATTCAGAACACCATTATACATGAAAATAATATTGCACTCCGGGAGTCATTGAACAAACAGAACGTACTTTTGTCGGAAGTACATCACCGGGTAAAAAACAACCTTCAATTGGTCATCAGTTTGCTCACATTGCATGGTCATAATACCGACAATAGAAGTGTAAAGAACTATTTGGATGATCTCTCCCGAAAGGTGTATAGTATAGCCCTGATCCATGAGCAGCTATATCGTTCCGGAGACTTTGAAAAGATTGATACGAAAGAGTATATAAACGAACTTACATCAAATTTTAAGATTTTACAAGATAACCGTGGACAAGTCGAATTTCAAACAGAATTAGACCATATTTCGCTCAATTTAGAAACCGTTTTGCCATTGGGAATTATTTGCTCTGAACTGATAAGCAATTCCCTTAAATATGCACAATCAGAAAACGGAAACATTAAATTAAATATCAGCTTAAAGGTTGTCGGGACAAAATACTTATTGCATTACAAAGATAATGGACCCGGAATTGCCGAGGATGTTTCATATAAATATAAAAAAGGAATGGGACTCACATTAATTGAAAGCATGGTCAGACAATTGCAAGGAGAAAGTTCCAGGTACAATGATGCCGGAGCAATATTTACTTTACTTTTTGAAGAAAAAACTGTATCGTCGGTATGAAAAGTTTTAATGTACTTGTGGTAGAAGATGAAATCCTAATCGCTGAAACCATCAAAATTTATTTGGAGGAACGAGGTCATCAGGTAATAAATATTGCCATATCTTTTGACGAGGCACTTCAAGCCTATCACCTCAGAAGACCGGATATGGTACTATTGGATATTCGACTGTATGGTCAAAAATCAGGGATTGATTTTGCAAATTTCTTACAGGAACAAAAAGATAGTGTCCCGTTTGTTTATCTTACATCCCAATATGACCAACGTATTTTGGAACAGGCCTTAAAAACCAATCCTTACGGCTATCTTACCAAACCAATTCAAAAAGAATCACTTTGGACATCAATAGAATCAGCCTACAATTTATACATTTCAAAAAATATGGATAGTGATATCATATCTATCCAGGACGGTAAAAATAATTATCACATTAAGGTCAATGAAATTCTATATGTTCAAGCAGATCATGTATATTCCAGAATTGTGACTATTGAAAAAAAAGAATTAATTATCCGGAAAACATTGCATCAGGTATTGGAATTATTGGTTTACAACTTTATCATTTTTTGCCACAGAAGCTATATTGTAAACCTTAACCATATAAGCGAATGGAACAATAATGAAATAATATTAAAAAACAAGGTAACCATTCCTATCAGTAAAACGAGACGTGATGAGATTTTATTGAAATTGAAAAGTTTTAATCAATAATCATTTTTTACCAAAAATTATTTCACCCTTTTTCACATAGTAACTTGTAATCTTGTTAATAAGATGAAATTTTATCTGTGACGAAGTACAGTTTTGCTTGAAAAAACGGGCTTTCTTCAAAACATAAAACGTAAAAAAACTTAGGCTATGCCCAAATCACCTTTCCAAAAAAAAATACAGGTACTATAAGATTATTTGTATCATCCCAAAACTTTTGGGAATAGTTAACAGTTCAAATGACGGGAATTTCTGACCTTTGTCCATCAATAAAAAGTAACTTTAATGAAATCCCCATGATGCAAACATCACAAACCAATATGATTAAATCATGGGGATTCCATGTGGCCTTAAAAATAAAATAAAAAATACACACATGAAATACAATTTTTATGCCGGTCCGGCAATACTGCCCAGAGAAGTGATCGAAGAAGCCGCCAACGCAGTGCTTGACTTTAATGGAATGGGATTTTCACTTCTGGAAATATCACACAGAACCAAAGAATTTATCGCAGTGATGGACGAAGCAGTTGCCTTAGTGAAGGAATTGCTGCACATAAATGAAGACCATGAAGTACTTTTCCTTTCAGGTGGTGCCAGTTCTCAATTTTTTATGGCGCCTATGAATCTACTGGACGAATCCATGAAAGCGGCCTATGTAGACACAGGTACCTGGGCATCAAAAGCCATTAAAGATGGAAAACTGTATGGACAGGTAGATGTCATAGCTTCTTCAAAAGATACCAACTACTCATATATTCCAAAAGGATATGCCATTGACCCATCTTACAGATATCTGCACCTGACAAGCAATAATACGATATATGGCACTCAGTATAAATCCTTTCCTGAAACCAGTGTTCCTATCGTTTGTGATATGTCTTCTGATATTTTCAGC
>Ga0138256_10005728_pt1 | contig 13137 bp, 10 predicted proteins | sample KNB2016incub_MG_FD_105486 | JGI IMG/M metagenome (GOLD analysis project Ga0138256, IMG submission 105486) | Active sludge microbial communities from wastewater in Klosterneuburg, Austria - KNB2014incub_MG | ecosystem: Engineered > WWTP > Activated sludge > Unclassified | place: Austria...
AAGAGATATTCTTTGTTGTGCATAATTGGCCCCCAGGCCTTTTACATTTTCAAATAAGGAGTCTTGGCAAACAACTTTCCAGCGATCCATGCCATGGGTAAATACGCTCCGACCAGATCAACTACATTAAACCACATTGGGGAAGGAAGCATGAATACATTGGCGATACCGCCAACAAGGAATATAATCCCAACGACGATAGCCCATCGCATTTTATGCGAGGCAGCCAATGTGGCAGCTAATGCGGCACCAACAAATGTCCCCAGCGCATGCGCCAGAAATGGGAAAAGAAAATGTTTCGGTTGCATCAGGTGCATGGATGCTTTCAAGCCTTCCATGGTAGTGACGTCAGCACCTTCCGGAGGTGGAATTACCTTTCCGCTGACCATGATAAGCCCCATGTTGACTACGCTACCAATGAGTAAGCCGGCAATGACGGCAAGGATGTTTTTAAAAGTTGGATTCATACTATTTACAATTGAGGATTTACGATTTACGATTGACAATTTACGGTTTACGATTGGTAACTCACCAGATGTGTTCGACCACAAGACCACTTAAACTCAGTATATCCCACAATATAATCCACAGAAGTCAAAAAGCGAAAGTGGCTGAAGAGGCAAAAGAGGTTGTAGAGGCCAAGCCAAAATTCTAAATAAACCCATAAACAGCATAAACCTATAAACTGTATAAACCTATAAACTATTAACCTTTCTAACCTTCTAATCACCTAACCTCAATATCAACGAATCTACTTTATCCAAAAACCGCTCATCGGTCATTCCGGTCCTGTTAAACATAATGACACTACCAACCCCTTTCTCCGGATAGATTCTGAGTTCACAATAATAGCCTCCACCACCACCGGCGTGTGTGTAATAACGGATTCCATCTAACAGACCGGTGTACCAGGATATACACATCCCGGTTGGTTTACCATTGTTAGTGTAGTTTTCGGTAAAGAGTAATTGTTTATTCGTCTGTGAAATTATTTGACTTTGAGGTTGAAGAAGGGCCTGTATGTATCTGACAAATGCATTGGGCGTGCCTACTAAACCACCATAGGCTGCGCCATTGACGTAATTGAGTTTAAATGGTTTCCAAATGCCTTCGACATTGTCCATAAATTGAGACTTGTTGATGAACAGTCCCAGGATAAGATTTGAAAAGCTATTTTTCTTGTGATATCCCTTAGCATGTCTATCTATATCGGCAACCCTGAAATTCAATTCAGAAAGATCATTATTCAGTTGTTTCAAAATGTACTCCCGGATATAATCTTCATAGCGCATTCCTGAGACATTTTCTATCACTTGTCCAAGCAATACAAATCCAAGATTACTATAAGCAAATTTCTCGTTCGGCTTTGCTTTAGCTTTGTTGTGAGTCGCGAAAATACCGTTAAAAAATTGCCTGGCATCAAAGTTTACATGATCAGCGTCAAGATGGATCCAACTTAAGGGAATGGGATTAGGTATGCCGGCCGTATGGGTCAATAACTGCTTAATAGTGATTTCTGCCGGATATGGAAAATCTGATAAATACGATTTTGCGGATTGGTTAATATCCAGTTTGTCCTGTTGTGCCAATTGGAGGATGGCAATGGCCGTAAATGTCTTGGTGACCGAATACGCATGATAAGTGGTTCTGGAATCCGTCTTCCGGTGTTGAGCCAAGTCAGCTTCTCCATGATAGAAGCTGTGAAGGATGGTGTCTTTGTTGAAAAAACGATATTGAACAGAAGGGGTGTTATTCCCTTCCACCAGGTTGCGCAGCACATCGTTTATTTCTTTCATGCAGTACTTGATTTTTGCTATGCAAAATAAAAAACTACAGGAAATGTTTGAGCTAATCGCTATAATTTTTCAACATCATTGCCGGTGAGCAGGTGGACCTTTTCCGATATTTTCTCGATAGGCCAGTCCCACCATTTTATGTCAAGGAGTTTGCTGATCTTGTCATCCGAAAATCGCTTGCGTATTTCCATGGCTGGGTTGCCGCCTACGATCGCATAAGGAGCGACATCTTTTGTGACGGTTGCATTGGCGGCGATGATAGCGCCATCACCAATCCTGACTCCCGCCATAATGGTAGCTTTATAACCTATCCAAACATCATTGCCAATCGTGATATCTCCTTTACGCGGATACTGCTTACCATCCATTGCATGTTCCCATCCGTGGCCAAATACGGCGAAAGGGTATGTGGACACTGTGTCTGTCAAATGGTTAGCTCCGTTCATAATAAACGTCACGTCAGAGGCAATCATGCAAAACTTGCCGATGATCAGCTTATCTCCGACAAAATCAAAATGGTAACGCACATTGCGCTCGAAGTTTTGCACGTTTTCCATATCATCATAATACGTATAATCACCGACAATGATATTCGGGTTACGAATGATGTTTTTAAGAAAACATAAACGGTTATAATTGGACAGTGGGTAGATGGTATTTTTATCAGGACCTGTAAGCATACGGATGGAAAAGGTTATGCTATGATAACAGTTGTGGTGTGTAGCAGGGTGTAAAGAGATAAAACTTTTAATTGGATCAAAATTGTACACCACCGACTATACCAAAGCCATAGTAATGGCCTGAATTGAAGTATTTGTTACCAATTGAGTTTAAGGAATAATAGCCCTTTACGCCAAGGATGACGGAGCAGTTTTTCATCTTGATTTCATTTCCGAAACTCAGAAAAACCGGATATGTAATTTCATTGACATCCTGGAGATTGTTATCGTCATCTGAACTCCCTTCAATCTGGCTTCCATCTGAATAGTAAAAATGGTCTTTGGAACTATTGCCTGTATTCCACCCTATCCCGATCTCTGGGCTGATAAAAAAAGACCCCATGGCATACTTAATACCAACAGGTGCCACCATATAAGAATGAAACCGATCTGATTCAATCTTATTAATTCCTTCATGTCCATCCAATTCAAATGAAACAAATTCTCTTGTTGTAAAAAAGCCAACGCCTGCAGTGACATACAGATCCGTCGCAACCTTATATCCTCCTTTAAGAAAGAGATTGTGAGCCAACCTAAAGCCACCATTGGTATTTACTATGGTCGAACTTGGATTGGTATTACTAGTGAAATTGGGGGAATACTCCAGGCCATAGGTAATCTTGCTGGTCTGTCCGTCAATCTGGCTGCAAAGCGGCAGGAAGAACAAGGCTAGTAAGGTGGATTTCATAGTATTTAGGTTTAGTGGTTATCTGTCTTTAAATAAAATTGTACTTGTCCTATTCTTAAGTGAAAGATAATCAATATTAATGGGAAAAAGGCTCAAAGGGCTGAAGAAGCGATACTTCGACCTGCATATCCTCATCCATGTGCTACAGCTCAGTAACCGAGGCTGAAGAGGCAAAGAAAGAATTGACAATTGACAATTGGCGATTTACTCAAATTTCGGGCTCGTTCAAGTCTGAAGACTTGAATGCAATATTTGCAAGTCTCCAGACTTGCGAGCACACGATTGACAATTGACATGTCGCTCCGATGGAGCTTAAAATGTGTATTCATTGCTATGTGCTACAAACATTTCGCTCCGATGGAGCTATAAAACAATTGACAATTGACGAATCACTACTAACCTCTCTCCTCCCGAAAATCAAAACTCGAAACTCGAAACTGATAACTCGAAACTGGTAACTCGAAACTTTCCATCAAATGGACATCAAAAACACCACAAGCGCATTTCTATCTATCTGACTCAACTTACGAAATGCTTCTTGTGATGCTTCAGCTTCACCTCCATGCCATAGTATAGCTTCTTCCAGGGACTTCGCTCTGCCATCATGCAGAAAGGTTGCTTTTGGATTGACGACTTGTGTTAGTCCTATACCCCACAGTGGTGGAGTACGCCATTCTTGTCCGCTAGCTGCGAATGTAGGACGATGGTCAGCGAGGCCTTCACCCATATCATGCAATAACAAATCCGTGTAAGGAAATATAGTTTGATAGGACAAAGAACTAATCTCGTGAGCACCGGTTATTTGCTTCGGCTGGTGGCAGCTACTGCAATTTATTTGCGTAAACAGTTGTCTTCCTTTAACCACATGGGGATTCTCAACATCACGCTGTGCGGGCACTGCAAGCGTTTGAAAATAGAAAGCGAAAAGTTTTGTGGTTTCGTCATCCGCATCATTACCCGATTGCAATCCATCAACACAGTTAGTCTGACCTTCGCAAAGCTCTACTGGAAAATAAAAGCTCGTTAAGCCCATATCATTGTGAGCGGCATCTGCTGCCTGCTGGGCTGCTGTAGGTTGCTCAGCCTTCCAACCAAAACGCCCAACTGACATCGATTGCAATAATACATCCCAAACCATATTCGGCTTGCCACTGATTCCATCACCATCAGCATCATTCTCATCAGCCGCCATTAAAATGTCCACTTCTGGTATGGCATCAAGGAGACCTAGCCCATGCACAGGTGGTGCAACTCTGGGCGAAATCAAAACATCAGGAGGTAATGGAATGTATGAATCAGTAATTGTGTAAACAGGCTTCACCAACGCAACACTTATTCCATCAAGGTATTGAACCATTTGTGTGATTTCCGATTTTACCATCTTTCCTTCAGGAGCAACATTGAAGATGGCTTTGTTCTGGAGCTGTCCGCCAAAGCCAGGCACCGGTACAATGCCACCATAGAGGCCTACCCCCGGCACACTCAGTCTGAGCAACAAACCACTATTGAGATCGCCATTATATTGCGGAACGATTCCTCTACCGTTACGGATATGACAACTTACACAACTGTTTTGATTGAAGAGCGGTCCAACCCCGCCAAACTGTGCGGCAGGCGCACTGACAAATTGCTGGTCAAAGATTCCATCTGCGATAAAGTGTTGTTCTATGCTTGCCTGATCAAGATTGGCGAGTGGAAATGTAAATGCATCTGGGCCCGAACTAAATATAGTTGTTTCGCCACCGGCTAAAATACTGTCAGGAGGAAGTGGAGTTACCGGTCCTTCATCATGGCATGCGGATAACATCAATACCACCAACCCAAACCAGATAGTCTTTGCCAAAGGTTGGTGATTTTGAAGTCGTACTGACATGCTGCAAATTTCTAAGACTAATTGAACAATGATTATAGATTGGAGATAATCGGTAATACCTTTTCTTCAAAGGTGGACTGCAAATCACGTACCGCTTGTTGTGCTACAGAAACGGCTGCAGCATTATTGAACACAGCATCAGAGAATGTGCCGGGAATCGTTTCAATAGCATTGATAGCAGCGTCAATCTCCGCAATCACCTCTGCATCTACTGCAGCATTCTTTTCTTTGATAATATCCGACACTGCATGGCCATCTCCAAACCCACCGAAGACTCCGGTATAAATATTCTTTATACTGCGGATATTATCGGCAAAATCAGCCTTCGAATTGGCACTAAACCTTGATTCTTCCAGCGTCAAATCCTGTTGTACTAAAGGATCGTTGATTTTTCCATTTCCAACTTCGTCGGCAATGACAATCAAGGCATTGGTGATCTCTTCCAGTGCAGATTTCTGACTGATATATACCTGGCTGCCATTTCCAGCCATGAGGAGGTTGGCGATGTAATTACCTCCTGTTGGTTTCCACAAATCATATAATTGTTGTGCGTCCGATGCCAGAACAGCTGCTGCTGCAGCAAGGTATTCAAACTCACGTGTGGTGATGTCACCAACCTGCTTATTACCATTTTCTCCCCAAAGTAAAAATTCAATAGTGTGAAATCCTTTAAGTGTTCCCTCCTGCTGAGCTAAAAAAGATTCCGTCAGTGGATTGGCACTGGCCAGTACATTATTGAGGTCAATGACATTGACGGGCCATGAGTCAATGGATGGATCGATGCCTTCCTGATCAACCGGGCCAAAAAGAAATCCCTCAGATTGCTCCCATGGCGAACGGGTAGCCACCCATGCAGCTTTTGCAGCATCAAGATTGTTTTGAGTAGGATTACTTTCTAATGTTTGCGTTGCTGTCTCGAGAAGTGCGGCCTGCACAGCAAGTGCTTCATAGGTTTCCAGAATGATATTTTCACCTGTATTGGTGAGTATAGCTGTATAGTCTGCCGTTGGTGAAGGATCATCATTCTTATCACAAGATGTGATGGCTACGAAACCTGCCAGCAAAAAGATGTAGAAAATCGACTTACTCATATTTGTTGTTTTTAGCGTTATTAAAATCAAGTTCATTTAAAAATCAAACCCAAGACCCAGGGCAAAAGTGTTGTCCTGTTCACCTGAACCAAGTGAACTCATAGCATAATGTGCTTTGAAAACAATCTTATCGATCGGGAAAAAGTTAATGCCCGCAGTCCATACTTGTCGCTCATACCTTGGATTGTCAGACACGGTGCCTTCTGTTTCAAGCATCGAATCATACCAATCGAGGCGTCCGAACAAATACAACTTTGCTTTATTTTCTTTCGTAGTCAAATACAACAAATCATAACCTGCTTCAAGGCTTGTACCACCCGCCAATTTTGCCACTGGTGTTCGTTTGACATTCAGATTGTTGGAGAGATTTCGGTTTGCCGTGCTGAGTGCTTCGCTATTCTGAAGATGGCCCATCATTCCATAGGCGCTCATTCTCCATGGATAACCATCCCAGGAAAAGTGCACATCGCCAATGGTGGTCCAGGCAGGTGCAGTGAAATCATTCTTTGGCCTGTTGCCGGTTCCATTACCAGCGTAAACATTGAAACCGATTTCACTATCCTTTGCAAAAATGTAATCCAGGCGAATAGCATAGGCGAGATTGTTTGCATTGATCGTCTCAAAGCGTGCCTGATATCCGCGGCGGACCCAGTTGAGAGAACTGAAACCAGTGTTGTCAAGACCTGTGACAACATAGGCTTTATAGGAGAGATAAGGAAATGCTTTCGTTTTATTCAACGCGAAGTCACCGCTCAGTTCGATTCCTGTTTCATACCAACCTAACGGGAGAATAGTGTTTTCGACTTCACTTCGATAGGCAGTAAAATATTCAGTGGGCTCGTCAAACTTTGCTGCGTTGCCCATATAGAACCGCATCTTTCCAGCCCTGACATTAAAGTATTTCTTTATTTTGAAGTACAGGTTGATTTGTTCCAGGACTACGGCACCACCCTTTTCAATTTCCTGTTCAAATTCACCAAATTCTTCAAGGGGATCAAAAGCCATTGTTGCTCCGGTGCCACCGTGCTCAAATTCGATCTCGGATTTGAACTGGATCTTATCCGTGAAGTCATAGTACATGTATAGGTTGAATCGCTCTACGTCAAAGGCATTCCGTTTGTCTGGAAGGGTTTCCCAGTCAAAAGCATAATAGTTGACTACACCGTAGGCATTGACGCTGAATTTGGATAAGAAAGTTTCAGCCTGATCCAGGCGTTTCCTTTGGTCTAGACTGTCTATCTGAGCTACTAGCAGGGTTGGCAACAGGACTAAACCAAAGAATATCAGATAGATAGGTTTGAATTGATTCACTTTTGTTTATTAAGATAAATTCTAAATAGTGGGCAAATCTAACACTATTAAGAAATGATCCAAATAAAGCGGCTCAAAATTTTCAAATTGACGATTGACAATTGACAATTTCTTTTAGCCATCAGACTCGCAGATGTCAGACTCATGACACTTGGCTTCTCACTATTTGAAGTTTCAAAACTTCAAATCAATCTCCAAAGCTCGTTCAAGTCTCCAGACTTGAATGCATTATTTGCAAGTCTTCAGACTTGCGACCTCACGTCTCACGATTCACGTCTCACGTTTCGGCATCGTTCATTTCGGCTACTTCGACCTGCTAGTACTCATCCATGTGCTACACTTCGACTACCTGACACTCATCCTGGTGCTCCCGCTCAGTGCGGCGCAGCTCAGTAACCGTCCGCTCAATGACAGGAGCGTTTACCCTGGGCCATGAGGTACTTCAACCTACCAAAGCTCGTTCAAGTCTGAAGACTTGAATGCAATATTTGCAAGTCTCCAGACTTGCGACCTCACGTCTCGTCAACGTTCATTTCGGCTCCGCTCAATGACCGGAGCGCTTACAATCGGCCATAAGGTAGGCGATCTGCTTTGGCCCTCATTTTGAAAAATCGTGTTCATTTCGGCTTCGCTCAATGAACACGATTTTTCATTCACGCTTCACGATTTAAACCGAATACTGATTACTGATTACTGATTACTGATTACTGATTACTGATTACTGATTACTGATTACTGATTACTGATTACTGATTACTGATTACTGATTACAGATCACTGCTTACCGTCTACCAATCACTTCTTTATAAAAGTAACAGCGGTAAAATCCTTTTCATAATAGAGTTTGGCCTTTAACCCATTTGATGTCCAACATTCACAATAATCCGTTGAGAAAGAAATATAAAATGGTGGTTGACAAAGTGCGTTATGATGTATAAGATACATCACATTTCGATCGTGATCGATGACATAAGCTTCGAGTACACCAGGAGATGGAAAGGGATGTTTAACTTCGTATACACCAAGATTAGTCTCATCAATTGTAAATCCTGCTATATACTCATTCACCGAACTCCTCTCAAAGAGTACTTCACCTGTTTCAAGCCTTACTATTATAAAAGCATGAGGCAATTTGAAATTTTCTGATACCTGACCACCGGAAGAAATGTAAACGTAATCATGATTATACGTCATATCCATAATACTTACCGATCCTGCCTGGCTGACCCGTCCCACAACAAGTCCCAACGTATCGAAAATAACTGATTCAAAAGTGGGAAGCGAAGAACATCCTTCACGCCCAATGTCTGCACGTAGATCTACCTTGATCAGCTTCTCCTCTAAAGTAAACTCTATGAATCCGGAGAATGTGCAAGCAGATCCAAATTTTCCACATCCCCAATTATCATATAAAATTGTATCAACATATTTTCTACAGTCACTGAGATTGAAATTTACCCTGGTAAGTTCTCCATTATCTTCCTCCCACAACATTTCCCTTCCTGCGTTTATCTCAAACACCGTCCGAGGATTTATAGATCGGATTTTTTCATTCAGACCATTGACAAATTCAATCCTTGAATCGCCATTATACCTGTCTTCTGATTCAAAAGCCTGTCTTACATACATCCGGTAATGGCCATACCGCCTGATCCCCTGGATAAATCCTGATGAAGGGTAGCGGGAATATATTTCCATGTACGGGTAACCATCCTTCAGAAAAGCAACCACATGATGTACAAAGACCTCTCCTACTTCTTCCAGGTGAACCTTAACAGTAGATTTGTGTACACCCACTTTAAATACCTGGCGTACATTAGTTTCACCAGGAAAGGTAAATGTATCCTGATTGAAACCTTCATATGCTTCTATTGGAATAGCATTATAGAGGGAGTCATGTAAATTCTGCCCCAGGAGATGGTTGAAAAATATAAATGTGATAATGAAGATCAGGTAATTGCCTAATGGGTTGTTCATCATTTGAAAATAAGGATGAATACAAGATACTAAACATTTCTCCCCTCTCTCCCAGCACAAGCTGATTCCGATAGCAACTACCCAGATGAGAGAGGAGCTGGGGGTGAGTTCTGTAAAATCACTGATTACTGATCACTGATCACCGAATACTGAATACTGAATACCGATCATATATTACTGACTTGGGTATAATTGAATAAAATCAATTCACTCCTTAGACCAATTTTTAAACTCAGCTTTCAAAACAGCATTTTTCTTGCCCAACCAAAAACCTAATGAAAGATTTGCAATCAGGTCAATGGGATAATACAAGTAGGAGTTTTGGATATTGATATTATAGCCTAGTCCAATATTGAAATCGAGACTAAAGGTGGAATTGTAATTCCGTTGAAGACCCCAAACGAAGCCAAGTTGGCTGACCCATGTATCTTGGTCGTTGAAGCCATAAAAAGAATATTTACCGGTATACACAGGTGCAAAATAATTACCACTGTTTCCTTCAGTATGTTTGCCCTTGAGGTTACGTTTATCCAGATTGTAATAATTACGGAATTCAATTCCAATACTTGGAATAGCATACGTTTCTGTTGAACCATTAAAATCACTATCCGTGAATAGCAAGTCGATAAAAGCAGAAAAATGAAGGGTCTGTAACTGAGAAATCTTCTGCTCATAAGAGACACCCGGCAAGAAGAAATTTAATTTCAGCTTACTTGTTACGCTCTGCTCCTGCGGTAAACTTTGGGCAAAACTTACTTGTTCAGCTAATAAAAAAAATAGTAAAAAGGCACCGGTTCTAAAATAGCTCATGGTTTTGGGATTTAGAAACAACTTTAAGAGCGCTTCTAATAACTAACATTTTTAAATATTATATTCTCACATTGTACTGATAATCAAAGAGGCTCTTTAACCCACATGATGTTATTAGTGGCGCCCTTAAGATACATCATCCGGAAATAATTCCTTTGTTCTTTTTTCCATCTCCGCTGCTATTACCTTTCCATCTTCCCCTTGTTCGCTGAGCTTCTGCCTGATGTTGTGATGACTTTGTTTGTCTCTGTCCTGGCTTAGTTTGAAAACATGGTTGATGTCGAGTACTTCAATTTCAAAGGCTACGATTTGTTTCATTAATCTTCGCACCATTTCCTCTGGGATATTATCCAAATAGGTGGAGGATTCATGATTGTTATTTTCAAAATGAAGGGTTGTTTTCCGGAGAACTGAAATCAGGGCTTCATCATCCAGGAAACGGATGATCCCTTTCGCATGCACACTCATGTAATTCCAGGTAGAAGGGATGTTGGGTGTACTATACCAGGTGGCACTTACATAAGTGTGATGACCGGTGAATACCACAAGCACGTTTGGATTGTGTAGGAAAGCTATATGATGGTCCATACCTTTCATGATATGCCCTCTCAATATCTTCCTGCCGTCATGCTCTTCGATAAAAACCGGTATCTGGGTGGCCACGGGCTTGTTATCAGCATCGCAGCCTGATATGAAGGCAAACGGATGCTGGTCGATAAATTCTTTAATGACTTGCGGATCCTTTTCTTTGTAATAGGGGAGGTCGTACATCTGTATGGTCTTTGTCCAGGTAAATAAATTTCTTATGCGAACTGAATCAAAACTATATTGTCATTGCACTACTTTTCCTAAACGCAAGTCCTGCGCTATGACTTTTCTATGACAAACTGACTCAAGTTAAGACTTCCGGGATATTCATTACTATAAACATATTTTACTTTTTTGCAGCTCTCATAGTCATACGTCCTTGAGGGTTCAATATACTCCAGTTGAATACGAAGTATTGTCTCGAAATCACCTTCATATACTGGCGTAACAAAGGACCAATAATAGTCAGGTTTCAGTTCGAGTCGATGGTAACTATTGCCGCACCAGCTATTGAACATTACTTCAATGTCCCTCCATTGCCCTGATGTATCCAATGCCTGCACTCTCATGTCTATTCTACTGTCCTGTGCATTGAAGAGTATTTTAGTTTTGGTCAAATTGGCCACCTTCACTACCATTCCGATATATTTCCCTTGAAATGTATCGAGTTCCTCCTGATAAATTTTGACATTCAACAAATCCTCTTGAAAATCAGCATTCCTTTCCAATCGACGTGGATAATTATCAGAAGCGTACCATCCTCCGCTTCTATTCTTTCTTTGAGGTTTCGAATAGGCTGTATAATCACTTCCAGAAGTACGAACAATATTATAGGGCATTAAACCAGACCTTGGATCACTTGATTCCTGCCAGACTATATTTCCGTTGGGATCGACATACGTTAGTTTATCATCTATCCAGCACTTTAATAACCCGTTTACAAATCCCGTGTAATGGAATCGATTCATCTTTGGCTCCATGATGGTAGTCCCGTTCAAATGTCCTATGCCAATCAACCGTGACGAAGCTTCATCATCTGAAGGCAGGCTAAAAAAGAAGATGTTACCCATAACACCGGGATAATGGATTTGTGAATATTTCGGCCGGATAATAAAATTTCCTGTAGTATCGATGATACCCTCTAATCCGTTCTGCCTTACAATTGCCAACCCTGCAGTAAAGCCTTCATGTGGTACCTCCTCAAAAGTTTTATCAGGGATAAATTCACACCTTTCATTGATCATCCTATATTTCAGTCGATCCTGTGTCACAAATGCCCGATGATTGGAAAATCTTGTGACATCCTTATAGGTTGTGTCATTGAATACTAACTCACCCTGAAGGTTCATAAAGCCTTTGTAACTTTTCCTTGAGGAGGAGAGGATACCTTTCTCTTCGGGAATCCAGTACTTATACAAGCTCATTACTATCATGCCGCAGCGTGGAACATCACCGATGCGGATTCGTGTTTTATTTGGTCTGGTCAATAGTACATCACCCTTAATATCCAATATGGCTGTAGCACTATCATATCCAAACAATGGATCCGGATTTTCAAAAGGAAGCGTAGCTAAAAAATAATTGTTCATTAATCCTCCTATGTCTTTATATAGCCCATAGGGAATTCTAAAATTTCCTGCAGTATCAATTACACCTACTTCGTACGTCCGATGATAATCTCCTTCAATGCCAGATTCCTCATCATGCTGCATCCCTTGTACCACTGCAAGCCCCTTAACAAATGGGAAAATCCGGGAGAATAGGGTATCAATGATCAGGTTCCCTGAAGTGTCAATGATTCCAGCATTATTACTGTGGGTTCTTACATAGGCTATCTTGTTTGAATATGGCTCGATCGATTCATAAGGAAAGGGAAATGCTTCAAGCCCCATTGTATTTATTACCATGGGTTTGTCACCATTGTACACGATGGCCCGTCCATCGCTGAACGGACTGGCATGATCAAAGGCAGGCGGAATGGCGAATTGTCCGGTCTGATTGATATAACCATACTTACCGGAAATCCTGGCATAGGCCAATCCATCTGAAAACTCTCCCGCCTCAAGGAAAATTGGCTTAATTACTTCCTTACCGGTAACATCAATGTATCCCTTCTTTCCATTTTCCTGGATCAGAAAGAGGAGATGGTTATTTGGCTTGCAAGGTCCTTCAGATAAAACCAAATCGCCGAAAAAAGCCAACAAAAAGCCAATGCTGATTGTGTGTATCATAGAAAGAGGATGAGTGTTACATCTCAAATAACTGTAACCGTCACCTTCTTTAT
>Ga0138256_10005729_pt1 | contig 13135 bp, 13 predicted proteins | sample KNB2016incub_MG_FD_105486 | JGI IMG/M metagenome (GOLD analysis project Ga0138256, IMG submission 105486) | Active sludge microbial communities from wastewater in Klosterneuburg, Austria - KNB2014incub_MG | ecosystem: Engineered > WWTP > Activated sludge > Unclassified | place: Austria...
ATCAACTGCGGCTTCTCCCATTATTTGCGCCAAACCTGGAGGACTTAATCTTGCTTGTGCAAATTTCATTGCTGTGTCATAAACTGCTTTGTTTTTTGTAACAAAAGCTCCTAGTCTTGCGCCGCAGGCACTATATCTTTTTGAGATGGTATCCATCAGCACAACATGTTGATCTAATCCTTCGAGATGCATAGCACTTACATATTCACCATCATAACAAAATTCACGGTAAGCTTCATCGCTAAAGAGGTATAAATCATGTTTTATACAAAGTTGTTTCAATGCTTCCATCTCTTCCCGGCTATATAAATAACCCGTGGGATTGTTTGGACTACAGATTACAATTGCTTTTGTTTTCGGAGTGATGACTTTTTCAAAATCAGCAATTGGAGGTAGAGCAAAACCAGTTTCTATGCTGGAAGTAATAGGAACAACAGCAACACCTGCAGCACAGGCAAAGCCATTATAGTTTGCATAAAACGGTTCTGGAATAATCACTTCATCACCTGGATTTAAACAAGCAAAGAAACCGAATTGAATGGCTTCGCTGCCTCCAGTTGTAATGATTATTTGCTCGGGAGTAACTGTTATACCCACTCCTTTATAATATTCAACAAGTTTGCGACGATAACTTTCATTGCCAGCACTATGGCTATATTCTAATGTTGTAATATTTGCATCACGGACTGCGTCTAAAATTTCGGGCGGGGTTTCAATATCCGGCTGACCAATATTCAGGTGATAAACTGTAACTCCTTTTTTCTTAACAGCCTCTGCATAAGGAACTAATTTTCTTATAGGCGAAGCTGGCATTTGGTTGCCGCGGTTTGAAATTGTTAGCATATCGCAAAGGTAGGGTGCAGAGATAATTTGAGGAAAGGAATTTTAGTAAGAGATAATGTGCTGAAAGAGATTGTTGGAGAAACAAAGCTTAAAGCAAAGTAGGTTTTTTATAGCTAAGTGTAATATCAGTATTAATTGTATAAGGGAGTTTGGCTCTTATTTCATTAACCACATATTTTACAGTTGCTAACTTGAGTGGCACAGTTATTAATCCTTCATAAAATTGAGTGAACTGCTTATTAGGTTTGTACATATTTCAAACCGACCTGTTTAAACAACACTTAAAACCAAATTTTATGAAAATCAAACATTTTCCATTATTAACTATTGGGCTTGTATTAGCCTTAACCTCTTGTAAAAAGGATAGTACTCCAAATCCAACCCCTGATCCGACAGCAACAGTTTCAGCCATCAGTCCAACGTCTGGTCAAAAAAATGCAGTAGTAACAATTACAGGAACAAATTTTGGTACAAGCACCACAGCACTTAAAGTATATTTCAACGGTGTACAAGGAACTATTCAAACGGCTACGGCTACACAAATAACAGCTACAGTTCCGGTTGGGGCATCCACAGGTGCTGTTAAAGTTGAAAAAAACAGTGTACAAGTTACCGGGCCAGTATTTACTTATTTATTATCGGCCAATGTAACAACATTTGCTGGAAGTAGCCTCGGATTTACGGAAGGTACTGGCACAGCTGCGCAGTTTAATGTACCTCTCGGAATTGTAAAAGATGCAACTGGTAATTTATTTGTTTGCGACAGAGACAATCACCGCATAAGAAAAATTACACCGGCTGGTGTTGTTTCCACTTTTGTGGGAGGCACCATGGGTTTTGTAGATGGAACAGGAACAGCAGCCCGTTTTAATCAGCCATACGCAATTACAATTGCTCCCTCCGGAGATTTTTATGTGGGCGACAGAATCAATCATTCAATAAGAAAAATTACACCGGCTGGTGTTGTTACCACATTGGCGGGCAATGGCACTGCGGGAGACCAGCTTGGCACAGGTAGTGGGGCAATGTTTAATGAGCCACTTGGTGTGGCAGCAGATGCTTCAGGTAATATTTTTGTTGCTGATTATATTAATAATAAGATTAAAAAAATTACACCGGCAGGTGCGGTAACAACATTTTATACCGCAAACAAAGTGTTCGGGCTTGCATTTGATGGTTCCGGAAATTTATTCTTTACTGAATACAGTTATAATCTGGTTTCAAAGCTTACGCCTGCAGGCAGCTATTCTATTGTAGCAGGCGAAGGCGGACAAGGTGGCACAACTGATGGAATAGGTGCGGCCGCAAGGTTTTATTTTCCTGCGGGAATTACTGTAGATGCAAGCGGCAACTTATACGTATGCGATGCCTATAATAACAGAATCAGGAAAATAACTTCAGCAGGAGTTGTAAGCACATTGGCTGGTAATACCGCTGGTCAGACAAATGGTATTGGCACTGCAGCATTATTTGATACTCCAATTGGCATTTGCGGAGACTTTGCAAACAATATAATATATATCGGAGATTTTAATAATCACAGAATAAGAAAAATAATTCTTGATTGATAAACGACAATTGATTTTATCGAAGATCAACACCATTAGCCTAAGCCTTATCAGTATCAATTCCCCGATAAACAATTCGGGGAATTGTTTTTTAAAGATAGTAGTATGAATAAATTTAAAAAGATTGCACTATCAGTTATTATAGTAGCTATTGCCGCAATTATGTCGGCATGGCTTACCGGCAAAAATAATACAGTGCCAAAAAAAATAATGATACCAGCCGTCGGTGCTGTACTTTGGATATGGAATATCAAACCTGCCACAAAACCAAAGGGAAAATAAAGTGCCATGTTATGCGATTGCATTATTAATAACTGAATGCAATCGATTAGCAAGTGATGTCTTTTACTTTATAATTGAAATCTAATCATTGTCAGCCATAATAACTGCATAAGTTTACTTGCTTACTATGCTTTTGTTGACTTATATTAGTCAAGGATTAAAATCATTTTTATCCATGACAACCATATTACTCCGCTTTTTTTTATTGACTGGTTCATCCATTTTTTTATTATGTCCTGTAGAATTATCGGGTCAAAAAAGATGTGACTGTCCTGAATTTGCAAGTATAAAGAAAGAAGGAAAACACCTGAAGGAGACTGATTTCGAATTATTAAAAAAATCTGACAACAAAATATGTGTAGCGAAGTATTACGAATGGTTGGCGGAAAACCTTTCAACACAAAATGAATTTGATTCTGCAAAACTAACGATTGAAAAGGCAACAGAGATTTATAAGAAAGAAAATTGTGACAATGATTCCTATTATAATATTTATAAACTATTAGCCAATATCAATCACAGCCAGGGAAATTACGATGCCTCACTTGAATATAGCTTTAAGACGCTTCCAATGGCAGAGGCGTCAGGAAACAAATATGAAGAAGCAGACTGCCTTGTAAAAATTGCATATACGTTTAACAGGATGAAACAATCGGAGCAAGGAATCGTATTTGCAAGAAGAGCAATGGCTTTATTACCATCAATTAATTCAACACAGAACAAAGCAGATATTTTCCACAAGCTTGCATCACGGTATTTATGGTATTACCAGGATATAAAGAAAAAGGAAGTTCTTGATTCTGCAGAACAATTTGCAACTACATATCTAAGCCTGATCCGTCAACTAAATGATGATGATCTTCTGCTAAAAGGTTACAACCAGATGAATGGTTTTGCACATGAAAGGCAAGATTATAAAAGGGCATTATTGTACATTGATAGCAGCCTTTCGTTGTTGCAGCATAATCCAAAAAATGAGTTAAGAGCTACTACATATGGAGATAAAGCGGATGTTTTAATGGAATTAGGTAATTATAAAGAAGCCAGAAGATTTGCAGACTCTTGTCTTTTTTATCATAAACAATTTAAAAATCCTGAAACCATTGCAAACGCATATGCCCTGATATATCAGATAAGTGAAAGGTCGGAAAATTATAAAGATGCGTTGTGGGCAATGGACAATTATGTTGAAATACATGACAGCCTTACGAATGTTGAAAAAACTAAAACAATTACAGAACTTGAGAAAAAGTATGATCAGGCAAAAAATGAAAAAACAATAAAGGAACTGGCACAGGAAAAACGGATTTATATTTTGTTGGTTATTGCAGCAATCTTAGCACTAATTGCTCTTGCCTTTTTCATCCGCCAGCAATCGCTTAAAAGCAAACAGAAGATTTTGGAAACTGAGCAACGGTTGAACCGTGCAAGAATGAATCCGCATTTCTTCTTTAATGCACTTTCATCATTACAGTCTTTTGCACTACAGGAAAATGATGGAAAAGCATTGGCCAAAAATCTTTCCAAGTTTTCTCATATTATGAGGGAAACTTTAGAAAGCACTTACAAGGAATATGTAACGATTGAACAGGAAAAGGATTTTTTGCTTGAGTACCTTGGACTTCAGCAAATTCGATTTCCATCAAAATTTGCGTATGAAATAAATATTGATGAAAATATTGAGGCTGATGAACAGATGATTCCTTCGATGATTTTGCAACCTTTTATTGAAAACAGTATTGAACATGGATTTGTTGGTATTGGTTATCCTGGCAATATTGCTGTTGATTTTAAAAAAGAAAAAGGAAATCTGTCCATATCAATTATTGATAATGGAAAAGGTCTTAATACAAATGCTAAAGAGAACAATGAACATGTAAGCCGAGCCAGTCAGATTATCAAAGACCGGATTTATCTGCTAAATATAAAACTGAAAACAAAAGCAGCATTCTCTATTAATAATAATAGCAATGAAAAAGGGGTAACAGTTTTAATAACGTTACCCCAATTGTATAGACGAGATATAAAGGATTAATTATTTTATTTTATCACATCCAATTTCCCTTTTACCACCATAGCTATAAAACTTTATTGTGCCGCTGTAATTTCCTCCGCCAGTATAATCTTGTGCAAAAGTAAACTCCTGTGTGTAGCACTTGCCATCTGGATCTTTGGTTATACATACTGCACCAAGTGTACGATTTACAATTGTGCCTGTCAGCTCATTTTTTCTGACCGTCCAGTTTGATGATGTAATAATTGCATTTGTAAATTTATCGTTCCAACCTAGTTTATTTGCGGCAGCTGCCATCTGACTTTCTATTCCAGCGTTGTTCATACCAGCTTTTGGTAACTGGCGGCTTGCCATAAGTTCATTATGCAGTTTAGTTGAAAGAGTTTTTAAATCGCCTATACCTGCATTAAGATCAAGATTTAATTTGCTTTCAACTTCTCCAAGTTTTATCGCCGGAAAAAGTAAATCACAACTTATTTCATGGCTTACATCTCCTGCTTTTACCAGATTATCTATAAAGTAGGAGTACGTCCAGTTTTCCTGTGAGATGTATGGTGCATAATTATCTTTAAACCATTGTGCATCTGGCAGCAGCGCAAATTGAATATATGATTTACCTTGTACAGACAATGGTAAATCGAAATAGGATAAGTCGCCGCCCCAAACTGCCGTTCCGCCATCTACCCTTATTCTTACCCTAAGTTCTACATTACCATCCATCAAATCTTTTACATTCATTCCAAGATATACAGTACCAAAAATTGCTTCGCCAGTTCTAAATTCATTTTTAATAGCAGATGCCATTTCTTTTTCTTTTCCAATTACTAAAGGCTTATTACTCCAGACTATCTTATTCAAATTTTCTTTATGGAAATCGCTGGTGAAAAATTTGGCAGCTTCTCCCTGAGTATTACCCATTAACCTATTTACTTCTTCCAGTTTTTTCTTAAACGGCTCGTTGTTTGGTGAGAGTAACAGAATAGCCATGCATTCATATTTTGCTTCATCCAAAAATTTTAATTTATCCTGAAGGTTAGGAGCATCTGCACTTTTTGTAATCATTGCTACTACGTTCCATTTCAGTCTGTCTGCTCTTTTTACGTAAGCATCATAATCTGCCAGCTTTGCCTCTGTTAGTCCGGCATAACTTTTCGGGTCAATAGTTCCCAGTTCTTTTTTCTTCTCTTTATATTCTTCAATATTAATTGCTTTTACTCTATCGTAATATGTTTTTCCAGTAGCTCCCGGTTCTATATCCATTCCCGTTGAGTGTACTCCGATTACTTTGCGCCAGATTTCTTTATAGTAGTTGTTAGCGTCTTCAATTTTTGTTTTGGCTGCATTTGCTTCTCCTGTTTCCTTGGCTGATTTATCTTTCCATGGTTTTATTTCTGCTTCCAAAGCAGATGTATTATAAGAAGGGTCTTTTTCCTTTATCGAATTGATTGCTCGTTCTGCATTGTTAATTGTGGATGCAGTTGCATTGTCAGTTTTTAATTTCTCTATATTAGTCCAGAAGGCTCTTACATAAACCTTTGCCGGACCAGTGTAAGTATCATCTTTAGTTGTGGAAGGTTTTGATAATGTATCAACAGTTGACTTTGCTTCCTCTTGACTGGATTTATCTTGCTTCCCTTTTATGGTTGGCAGGTTCTTTACTTTGGGAACACCTTTTACAGTTATTTGGGCTTTTACCAAACAGAAGCAGCACATGAAGCTCGAAAGAATTATTACTCGTTTCATATTTAACAGATTTAAACTTTAAAATAATTTTTATCTGAAATAATAAACAAGCAGATTGATATTCGTAATAAACAAACTAATAAGTGAAGGATAGAAATGAACATTTGATTTACCATATTTCTAGAGAACAGAAACTGCATTAATATCTGATAAAATCTGAAACTATTTACTATAACTTTACTTCAACAACAAATAAATGAAAGTACTTGTAATTGATAATGAACCAAATCTCAGAACTGCGATAAAAGCATTGTTGCAGGCATTTTGTACGGAAATAAAAATAATTGAAGAGGCAGACGGAGTTAAGTCAGGGTTACAGAAATTAAAAATTTTTCAACCAGATATTGTTTTACTTGATGTAGAGATGGATGATGGAACAGGCTTTGATTTAATGAAACAGATAATCAATCCTGCCTTTCAGTTAATTTTTGTGACAGCTCATAATAAATATGCAATCGAGGCTTTTCAGTTTAGTGCAATTGATTATTTATTAAAACCTGTTGACCCGGATGCTTTGCAAAAGAGTATACAGAAAGCATCGGTAAACATTCGCAACAGTAATTTACAGCAGCAGGTTGAAGTGTTATTGCAACAATTAGCAGGAATTCAGAATCATGAAAGGAAAATTGTATTAAGGGATATTGAGAATACATATTTCATAAAAGTTACAGACATTCTCTATTGTGAAGCAGAAGGTACTTATACAAAATTTTATTTCAGCAATAACAACCCGATTCTTGTATCAAAAAATCTGAAAGAATACGAAGCTATATTGGAGCCACTTGGCTTTTTAAGAACGCATCATTCTTTTCTTGCCAATCCGGAGAAAATTACGATGTATGATAAGTCCGATGGTGGCGCATTGATTTTGGAAGGCGGAAAATCAATTCCGGTTTCACAACGAAAAAAGGAATTTGTGATGCAGGTGTTGGAAAAAAGGTAATAAAAAAGCCTTCTCATTAATGAGAAGGCTTTATATTAGAAATGAAATTAACGTTTAGTTTTTAGTTTTTGCTTTTTCACCTTTTTCTTTCTGATACGCATCATAAGCTTCTGCTGTTAATACTTCACCAGATATCTGAACTGATTTAGTTTCTTCTATTCCAGCAAGTTTTACAAAAACATCCTTATGAAATGGGGCTACCGCAGCAGCATTATAGGAAACTTTTAATTTTACTGTTGCGCCTGGCATAATAGGATCAACTATTTTATCTGGTGTAGTGCATCCACAACTTGCCCATGAGTTTTCAACAACAACAGGCTTATCACTTATGTTTGTAATCTCGAATGAATAAACAGCAGGTTCATTATTTTTGATTTTTCCAAAATCATGTGCCTCAACATTAAATTTAATTACATCATTAACTTTTTGCTGAGCGAAAACACTAAGTGTTAATACAAAGGCAACTGCGAGTAAGATAATTTTCTTCATGTTTGATAAAATTTAAAAGGATTGTTTTTTTAAGAAATCAATAGAGGCATTAGCAGGTGCAGAACCTTCAGGTGCTTTCCACACTATACCTTTTATTTTGATTTGTTTGGTTTGATTTGTATTATAAGTTACTGTAATAAACTTTTCGAATGGTCCTTCAGCGGCAGCATTATAACCCACTTTTATTTTTGCTGTGGCACCAGGTGCCATTGGCTCTTGGCTCCACTCAGGTGTTGTACAGCCGCAAGTGGCCGTTACATTATCAAGCTTTAATGGAGTCTTTCCATTATTTGTAATGTCGAAACTGTAATAAACCGGCTTGCCTTGAGGAATTTTTGAAAAATCATGCTCGGTGTCCTTCAATGTCAAAACATCTTCAACAGTGCCTTGCTGTTGAACAACTGGTGCATGGTCATGACCTTCATGCCCTGTTTGAGCAGAAAGACTAAATGCCAACATGAAAGAAAAGACTGATAGGGCTAATTGTTTCATCAAAAATCTTTAAGGACTTCAAAATTAGTAAACAGATGTCATATAACATAGATGGGTTGCAGTCATTTTAGGTATTTTTTTAAACAGGCCTTTTCGCTATACAAAGTTCTTATTTTTGTGGCATGGAGAATACCCAGTCAGCTACAATTACTGATGAAGCAAAACTCTCTTTTGACCGATTTCGGGCAGAAGTACTAAAAGACTATGAGATTGCTTGTATAAGCCGGGAAACCAGTTTGTTAGGGCGAAAAGAAGTCTTGAGTGGAAAGGCCAAATTCGGCATTTTTGGTGATGGAAAAGAGATTGCCCAAATCGCCATGGCGAAGTTTTTCCAGAATGGCGATTTCCGAAGCGGATATTACCGGGATCAGACCTTTATGCTGGCAGCTGAGCTGACAACTGCGGAACAAATTTTTGCACAATTATATGCAGACCCCAATTTAAGCCGGGAGCCTTTCAGCGGCGGTCGGCAGATGAATTGCCATTTTGCCACTCCTTTTGTAGATGAAAACGGAGAATGGCTTGACCTTGCTGACCTGAAAAATATTTCAAGTGATATCGCACCAACAGCTGGTCAAATGCCTCGAGCATTAGGATTAGCGTTTGCTTCCAAATCTTTTAGAAATATAGAACAGCTTCATGCTTTTAAATCCCTTTCAAATAATGGAGAAGAAGTTTGTTTTGCAACAATTGGGGATGCTTCTACTAGTGAAGGTCATTTTTGGGAAACAATAAATGCTGCTGGTGTTTTGCAAGTGCCGTTGGCAGTTTTTGTTTGGGATGATGGTTATGGAATTTCAGTTCCTAAAAAGTACCAGACCACCAAAGCGTCTATATCTGATGCGTTGAGTGGAATGGAGAAAAAAGCAGATACCAACGGTATTAATATTTATAAAGTAAAAGGCTGGGATTATGCAGGTATGTGTGAAACCTTTGAAGAAGGAATCAGATTGGCAAGAGAGAATCATACACCTGTTTTATTTCATGTAGAAGAAATTACGCAGCCACAAGGACACTCCACATCCGGAAGTCATGAGCGGTATAAATCTTCTGATCGGTTGGATTGGGAAAGAGAATGGGACGGTATTAGGAAAATGAAAGAATGGATCATTGCAAATACATTGGCTGAAGAAAATGAGTTGGACGAAATAGCAGACAAAGCAAAATTGCATGTAAAAGAAAGTAAAGCAAGTGCCTGGACGAATTATCTTAATCCAATAAAAGAGCAGGTTACTAGAGCTGTTGATTTGATTAACACTATGGCGAATGGTTTGCCTCAACATTCAGCAGCATTGCAAAAACTAATAAAAGAGCTTTCAGCAAACAGAGAACCGTTACGGAGAGATGTTATAAAATCATTACATGATGCTTTGGCATTTGCAGGCAATGCAGATATTGCTTTTTGGACTAAAGATTATCTGAATGATCTTCAAAAAGAAAATTCAACACTTTATAATTCGAAGCTATATAACGATGGAGCTAAGAGTGCTTTAAAAGTAGCGACTGTAAATGCGGAATATGATAACGAAGCTGTAACAAAAAATGGCTTTGAAGTACTGAATAGTTTCTTCGATCAGCTATTTACAACAAATCCTAAAGTGGTAGCATTTGGAGAAGATCTTGGTTACATTGGCGATGTAAACCAAGGGTTCAGTGGCTTGCAGGAAAAGCATGGCGATCAACGCATATTTGATACGGGAATAAGAGAGCTAACTATAATGGGTCAGGCAATTGGTTTGGCGTTAAGAGGATTGCGGCCAATTGCAGAAATACAATATCTAGATTACCTGCTCTATGGTTTGCAACCATTGAGTGATGATGTCGCAACGTTGCATTACAGAACAGCAGGTCAGCAAAGTTGTCCGGTAATTATTCGTACAAGAGGACATCGTCTCGAAGGAATATGGCATAGCGGTTCTCCAATGGGAATGGTCATCAATGCACTTCGTGGAATGTATGTATGTGTGCCAAGAAATATGACACAGGCTGTTGGTATGTATAATACATTATTAAGAAGTAATGATCCGGCTTTAGTTGTAGAATGTTTGAATGGTTATCGCCTCAAGGAAAAACTACCAACTAATTTATTGGAGTTCACCGTTCCGTTAGGTGTTCCGGAAGTAATAAAAGAAGGAACAGATGTTACCATTGTTTCCTACGGTTCTACATTGCGAATAATACAAGATGCAGTTACAAGCTTAGAGAAAAAAGATATCAATTGTGAGATTGTAGATGTACAAACGTTATTACCATTTGATATCAATCATAAAATTTTAGATTCTCTCAAAAAAACAAACCGCATTGTATTCATCGATGAAGATGTTCCCGGTGGAGCAGCTGCCTTTATGTTTAATAAAGTAATGGAAGAACAAGGCGGTTATAAATACCTCGATGTTGCTCCCAGAACAATAACCGGCAAAGCTCATCGTCCGGCGTATGGTAGCGATGGCGATTATTTTAGCAAGCCAAATGCAGAAGAAATAATTGAAGTGATTAGTAAGATGATGGCGGAGTAATTGACAATTTGCAAGCGGCAATATGCAAATTGTCGGTTGTCAATTGCATATTTCTCTAAATTGTCGTATCTTATCCAACAATAAAATCATTAATCAAAAAACAACTACTATGTCTATTGTAAAAGTTATTGAAGTCATTTCTTCTTCGGAAAAGAGTTTTGACGATGCTGTAGAGCAGGCCGTAAAAGAAAGTTCTAAAACTATCCGTAATATCGATTCTGTTTGGGTAAAGGATATGAAGGTGCATGTAAAAGATGGAAAGATAAAGTCGTACGGTGTTATCTGCAAAGTTTCATTCAGACTTGACGGAGAAAAAAAGAAAAAGAAGAAAGACTGATCAGTTATAAATCTATTTTCAATCCCATTCTGCATTTACGGAATGGGATTCTTTATTTTTGAATAACAATGCCAACACATTTTCTCTATATCATAGATATTTTAGGAACTATTTCTTTTGCTGTGTCCGGTGCTTTTCTCGCTATGGAAAAAAAGCTGGATCCTTTTGGCGTATTAGTTATCTCATTTGTTACCGCTATTGGTGGTGGAACATTACGAGACATATTAATTGGAAACCTCCCGGTAAGTTGGCTGCAGAATGAAACAGCAACGGTGGTTATCTTTTGTTCAGCAGTTGTCACCATGTTTTTTGGGAAACACCTGAAACATCTTTCTACTACACTTTTTTTATTTGATGCATTAGGTCTTGGCCTGTTTACCATTGTAGGAATCAAATTAGGCATCGCACAAAATTTTAGTATTGGTGTTTGTATCACATTAGGAACAATTACGGCTTGTTTTGGAGGAGTGGTAAGAGATGTATTGCTCAACAATATACCTTTATTATTCAGGAAGGAAATTTATGCGATGGCTTGCATAGCAGGAGGAGCAATTTATTTTCTGCTAAGAGAATTAAAACTGGATGCTGATGTAATTACCATTCTTTGTATTTTGATAATTTTTGCTATCAGAATACTGGCTGTGCGGTATAAAATCTCCTTGCCTCAATTGTATAATAAAGCAGAAAAAGAACAGAGTTAATTATTTAAGAAACCTTGTTTTTACTTCCGGTGTTGGTATCATACAGGTTTCTTTTTTGCCAAACCATTTATACCGTCGTTTCGCAAACCATTTATAAAATGGCTGGCTGATAAAAGATGGTATAATAACGAAAGCATACAATGCTTTGGCCGGCCAGTCAAGGTATTTGGAGATGCGTATGGCTGCTTTGGCATAAGTGTAAGATTTGCCGTTTTCAATAAACACTATAGTATCGGCTGTTGGATCAACTTGAAATTGTTCTTTTAATTGAAGCCCTGCTTCAGATTGTAATGGAGCAAATTTTAATTTACCTTTCTTGTCATTACGAATGGCGAAGTTGACCATGCGGTTACAGAAATTGCAAACACCGTCAAATAAAATAATGGGATAGTTAACTCCTTTTGGATTTGACATTTTACTAAATTACAGTATATGGAAGAATCTGTGAGAGAATAACGTCGGGCAAGTATTAAATTTGGAAAATTCCGAGGTAAGAAACGCAAAAGCTATAGAAATGAAAAGCTATTTAATAATTGTTTTCGGTATACTTATTTTTAGTTGCAACGAGAGTGAAAATGAAAGAAAATCGTATATTAAAAAAAATATAATAGGTAAATGGTGTGGCTTTGGCGGTATTAAACCGATTTTGGATTTCACATCAGATTCGATTTATTATTATGATAGAAATAAAGCGTATAGCTATGAAATAACTAATGGTGATATTATTATTAATTTCCCAGAACATACGGGTAGACTTAGGAATGTTTCAATTAAAAATGACACCTTAACATTTTTTGATGATTTGCCTGAACCCATTAAAGCGATTAAACTTAAAGATTAGAGTAGTGAATAGATGCCCTTTCTCAGTAATATTGTTTTAATTCTTAAACCCTACTTCCCAGCCGATGTGTCGGATAGCTTTATATGTTGGCTTTGTGGCACTCGGCGTTAATCTGTGATGCATCTGTAAATTCTCGCAAATGTTGATGCCCGATGAACCGAACGTACAAGCTGTGCGACGCAACTGGGATGCCATGAAAAACTATTGCCGGGTAAATAAAAAAGGCCTTGATTACTCAAAGCCTTTGTAGCCCGTACGAGATTCGAACTCGTATCACCACCGTGAAAGGGTGGTGTCCTAACCCTTAGACGAACGGGCCGTTTTAGGGACGGCAAAGATAGTTGTGCGACAGTTTTTAGCCAAATG
>Ga0138256_10005730_pt1 | contig 13134 bp, 14 predicted proteins | sample KNB2016incub_MG_FD_105486 | JGI IMG/M metagenome (GOLD analysis project Ga0138256, IMG submission 105486) | Active sludge microbial communities from wastewater in Klosterneuburg, Austria - KNB2014incub_MG | ecosystem: Engineered > WWTP > Activated sludge > Unclassified | place: Austria...
TCGTAGTCGGCGTGCCAGTCGTCGGACAGCTGCTGGAACGACACCAGCAGGTCATGCCCCTGGCGCGCGCAGGCACGGGTGATCGAGCCCAGCATCGACAGGAAGAATGGATTGATGTGCGAATCGTCCTGGGTCGGGTCCTCGAACAGCAGCAAGGCCAGCGTCCCGGCGCGCTGCGTGCGCAGACTGGACGCGTGGCGATCGACCTTGTAGTTGAGCTCGCGCACCGCCTCCTCGACCCGCTTGCGGGTCTCGGCATTCACCAGCGGGCTGCCGCGCAGCACGCGCGACACCGTCGCCTGCGACACCCCGGCGCGATGGGCGATGTCCAGCGAGGTGGCCTTGGTCTTCTTCTTCGCGCGGCTGGGTTCCTGCATCGCTGCAGTGTGCAGTGCGGGAGTCGATGATTTCAATGTGTGGCAAGGCCGAGCACGGCCTGAAACGGCGGGCCTGCCCGGGTGGCGCAGCCGGCGGAGCCAATGTCAGGCTGCCGGACGATGACGGCATTGCTTTCGTGGCCGAAAAAAGCCCCGCACGTGGCGGGGCTTCGAAAACCTGATGTGCGAGGCCGCAATCAGACGGGCTTGACCCCGGTGGCTTGCGCACCCTTCGCGCCCTGGGTGACTTCGAAGCTGACCCGCTGTCCTTCCTGCAGGCTGCGGAAGCCCTTGGAATCGATCGCGGAGAAATGCACGAACAGATCCGCACTACCGTCCTCGGGAGAAATGAACCCGAAGCCCTTGGCGTCGTTGAACCACTTCACGGTGCCGTGTTGCATGGATGAAAGACCTCTTGCGGAATGCTTGCTTGAAGCGGGTTGGCCGGAATGTGCACGATGCGGGGGCACCGCTGCACGCCGCGAGTATGCAACAACCGTGCCGGCTTGCAACGCCCCCCGCAAATCAAGCCTGCAGCATGGCCTGCAATACATGCGCCGCGTCACCCATCGCCGCGCTCACGTTGTCCAGCACATCCTGCAGGGTGATGACTTCATCGACATCGGGGCCGGCACCGGCGGCCCAGTTCGCGACGATGGCAAGGCAGGCATAGTCCAGGCCCATTTCGCGCGCAAGTCCCGCTTCCGGCATGCCGGTCATGCCCACCAGATCGCAACCGTCGCGACGCATGCGGGCAATTTCCGCCCGGGTTTCCAGCCGCGGGCCCTGGGTCGCGCCGTAACAGCCGGCATCGACCAGCGCGACCCGTGCACGCTGCGCGGCAGCGATGACCTCCGCACGCAGCGACGGCGTGTACGGATCACCGAAATCGACATGCAGCACCTCGCTGCCGGGTTCTTCGCACAACGTGCCGACACGGCCCCAGGTGTAGTCGATCAACTGGTCCGGACAGGCCAGCACGCGCGGGCCGCAGCGCTCGGTGATGCCGCCGACGGTGTTCAACGCCAGCACGCGCGATGCGCCGACCGCCTTCAACGCGGCCAGGTTGGCGCGATAGTTGATCCGGTGCGGCGGCAGCGAATGGCCTTCGCCATGCCGGGCAAGAAAGGCGACGCGCTTGCCGGCAAGACTGCCGATGCGGATCGGCCCCGACGGCACGCCGTACGGCGTGACCGGCTGGTGGCTTTCGACGTCGGCCAGTTCGCCCAGTGCATACACGCCGGTGCCGCCGATGACGGCAAGATCGATGTTCATCGTCATTCGCCCAGCGCGTAGATCGCCGGCAGGTTGCGGCCCTGCTCGTGGTAGTCCATGCCATAGCCGAACACGTAGGCATCCGGCACCTGCACGCCGACGTGATCGGCGCGGATGCCCTCGACGCAGCGGTCGTGGATCTTCTCGGCCAGCACCGCGATCCGCACTTCCGCCGCGCCCTGGTCTTCGCACCAGTGCCTGATCGCCAGCAGGGTATGGCCCTCGTCGAGGATGTCGTCGGCCAGCAGCACCTTGCGGCCGCGCATCGGCGTGGCCGGGCGATGCAACCACGCCAGACCGGAGCCGGTGGTCTGGCCGCGGTAACGGGTGGCGTGCAGGTAATCGAATTCGAGGTCGAGGCCGCGTTCTCCAAGCGCGAAGGCGAGCTGCGCGGCGAACGGCAGCCCGCCGTTCATCACCGTGATGTACAGCGGCACCTCGCCATCGGCATAGGCATCGCGGATCTCGCCGGCCATGCGCTCGATCGCCGTCTCCAGCGTGGTGCGCGCATGCACGACATGCGCATTCGCCAATGCATCCGCAAGTTTCGGTGCGTTCATGCCGCATCCCCCACGTTGATCGCGCCGGACGTCGCGCCGGCATCCACGCTCGATTCGCGCACGCTCGCGAGCCGGGCCTGCACGTTGCCGCGGCGACCACCGGCCAGCAGCGCATCCCAGTGCGTCGCGTCACGCCCGTGCAGGCCTGCGAGCGCGCCCGCATCGGGCGTGCGCCCGTCCATCGCGCTCAACGCTTCATCGACCATCTGCGGATGGCAGACCAGCACGACCTCGCAACCGGCATCGAGATGCGCGTCGATACGCGCCTTCACCCCGCCTGCGGAATGTGCGGCGGCCATGCCGATGTCGTCGGAAAACACCACACCACGGAACTGCATCTCGCCGCGCAGGATGTCCTTGATCCAGCGCGGCGAATAGCCGGCCGGTTCCGCCGCGACCTGCGGATAGGTGATGTGCGCCATCATCACCGCCTCCGCGCCGGCCTCGATGCCGGCGACGAACGGGACCAGGTCGGTCGCGCGCATCTCGTCCAGCGAACGATCGTCGGTCGCGATGTCGAAATGGGTGTCTTCCGGGATCGAACCGTGTCCGGGGAAATGCTTCAGCGTCGCCGGCATGCCGGCTTCGTGCATTCCCGCCACGTAGGCGCGGGCGAACGCGGCGACGATGGCCGGATCCGAGGAAAACGCGCGGTTGCCGATCGCCCGGTTGCCGCGGCCGAGGTCGATCACCGGCGCGAAGCTCATGTCCACGCCGGTGGCGCGGATCTCGCTGGCCATCAACCACGCGTGCTCGCGTGCCAGCGCCAGTGCGGTGCCGGCATCCTCGCGATACAGCGCATCAAAGCCCTGCAAGGCGGGCAACAGGGTGTAGCCGTCCTTGAAGCGCTGCACGCGCCCGCCTTCCTGGTCCACGCAGATCAGTTGCGGGCGTGGTGCAGTCTCGCGGATCGCCTGCACCAGTTCGGCGACCTGCGAGCGGCTGGAGAAGTTGCGCGCGAACAGCACCACGCCGGCGCAAGCGTCGTGCTGCAGCCAGTCGCGCTCCCGCGCGGTGAGTTCATGCCCGGAAACGCCGATCTGCAACATCAGGTCACATCCTTCAAATCGATGGCGGCACGCTCGTCCGCGTGCCATCGCGCATACGGGCGCGAGGCCAGGGCGAGATTGTAGTAGCGCTGCGCGTGGGTGGCTTCCGCGCCCAGCCAGTCGGGTCTGGCGAAGACTTCATCGACTGCATCGAGTTCGATCTCGGCGACCACCAGGCCGGCGTTGTCGCCGAGGAATTCGTCGATTTCCCACAGATGCCCCTGGTGTTCGACGTAGTGGCGATGCTTGTCGATGGTGCCGCCCACGCACAGCGCCAGCAGCGCCCGCGCATCGGCCACGGGAATCTCGTAATCGAATTCCTGCCGGCTCGGCCCGGCCTCGCGCGACTTCAGGTTGAGGAAGGCGGCCTCGCCCTCGATGCGCACCCGCACCGAGGCCTGCATCGCGCCGGAATCCACCGTGGCCAGGTCGTTGAGGTAGCCCTGCGCCATCGGCTTCACCGAGTGCGCGGCGTCGCGCCAGGCGTCGCCTTCGACCAGGAACTTGCGTTCGATCTCGATGCCCATGCTTCAGCCCTTCTTCGGCGGATCGAACACCGCGATCGATTCCACGTGCGCGGTATGCGGGAACATGTCCATCACCCCCGCCTCGCGCAGCGACCAACCGGCCTCGTTGACGAGGAAGCCCGCATCGCGGGCCAGCGAACCCGGGTGACAGCTCACGTACACGATGCGCTTCAGGCCCTTGAGCGGAAGCTGCTTCAGCACCTCGATCGCACCGGAACGCGCCGGATCCAGCAACAGCTTGTCGAAGCCGGCCTTGACCCACGGCTGGCCGGCGAGATCCTGCGCCAGGTCGGCGGCATGGAACTGCACGTTGCCAAGCCCGTTATCGGCGGCATTCGCGCGCGCCCGCGCCACCAGTCCGGCATCGCCCTCCACGCCGACCACCGCGCCATCACCGGCCACCCGTGCCAGCGGCAGGGTGAAATTGCCCAGCCCGCAGAACAGGTCGAGTACGCGCTCGCCGGGCTGCACGTCCAGCAGTTCCAGCGCGCGCGCGATCATAGTCTGGTTGAGATTCGCATTGACCTGGATGAAGTCCAGCGGACGGAACTGCAGGTCGATGTCCCACTGCGGCAGCCGGAACGACAACTGCGGTGCGTCGCCTGCAAGCGGATGCACGGAATCGATGCCGCCGGGCTGCAGGAAGATCGCGAAGCCCTGTTCGCGGCCGAACGCATCGAGCTTCGCCTTGTCCGTATCCGACAGCGGCTGCAGGTGGCGGAACACCAGCGCAGTGTGCGCATCGCCGGCGATGAACTCGATCTGCGGAATGTCGCGGCGCGCATCCAGGCCATCGACCAGCGCACCGAGCGCGGCGACCTTGAAGCCCAGCTGCGGCACCACCACGTGGCATTCGGAAATATCGGCGACGAAACGCGGATCCTGTTCGCGGAAGCCGACCAGGGTCTTGTCCTTCTTCTCGACCCGGCGCACCGAGAAGCGTCCCTTGCGCCGATAGCCCCAACTGTCGCCGCGCAACGGCGGCAACGCCGCGCCCGGCGTCACGTGGCCGATGCGTTGCAGATTGTCCAGCAGCACACGCTGCTTGGCCTCGATCTGCCGGTCGGCGGCGAAGTGCTGCAACACGCAGCCACCGCAGGTGCCGAAATGCGGGCATCGCGGTTCGACGCGATCGGGGGAGGCCTCGATCACTTCCAGCGTTTTCGCCTCGTCGAAATGTCGCGACCGCGCGGTCTGCTGCACGCTGACCGTCTCGCCCGGCAGCGCACCGGACACGAACACGGTCTTGCCGGCATTGGCATGGCCGTCCGGCCAGCGCGCAACGCCGCGGCCGTCATGGCCGAGATTGACGATGGACAGGGTCTTGGGGGTTTGATCGAGACGGGCCACGGGATCGGGTGCTGCGGATGGCCGGCCATTGTCGCATCCCGCACACGCAAACGGCCCGCCGAAGCGGGCCGTTGCGCATGACGCGGGAATGCGCCTACTTCTGCTTCCAGCCGCCGCCGCTCTGGTACCACCAGCCGGATTTCGCGCTGTCCACCCATTGCTTCGCGAACACGTCGCGGATCTGGCCCTCCCATTCCGGATGGCCATTGGCCACCGCGACCTCGCGATACACCGCCTTGCGATCGCGGTTGTCGTCGGCCACCGCGGCATTCATCGCCACTCGGTCCTTCAACTCCAGCTTGCCGGCATCGCGCACGCTGATCATGCCGTCGCTGGTGAAGCCCAGCGCACCGCTGTCGAAACCGGCACGCAGGGTGCCGTTGAAGCGCGACTCCATGCGCGACTGGATCGCCTGGATCGCCGGGGTCTTGATGCTGATGTCGGGCGCGCCCTGCGCCTGCGCGGAACCGATGCCGAGCAGCATCCACGGATCGAAATCGGCGCGCACGCGCAGCGCGGCCATGCCGCCACCGGAACTGTCCTTGATCTGCACCTTGTCGGCCTCGTCGATCACCTTTTCGACGAACTCGCGGGCCGCTTCCTTGGCCTCCGCCGCGGGAAAATACACGTTGATGGTCACGCAGGCGCTGAGCAGCAGCGCACCCACGACCGGCATCCCCAACCATTGCTTCATCGCATTGCTCCTTGATTGCGCATCCATCAACCGGATTCCTAGTCGACGACAGGCTTCACCTCGCCCGACCCGACCGCCGCCAGGCGCTCGACAAGGGTGGGCCAATCCACCTGCTTGTTGAAGCCGACCACGCTCAGGCGCGGCAGCCCGGCACCTTCCACGATAGTAAAGGCGTTGCTTGCCTGACTGTCATCTGAATGCTGCAGACCCGACATCGCGCAGACCTCGTTCGCCAACCGGCAACCGATGCCGATCCGGCGGTAGCCGAAGTCGTCGAACAGGCCGATCAGTTGGCCCTGCAGGCTGGTCACGAAGCTGGCATCGCCGACGCTGGAAATGTTCTGCACCGCGCGCTGGCTGATGCGTTGCTTCTCGCCCGGCCGCGCGTCGGTGATGAAGCGCGCATCGAAGGCGACCGGCGTCCAGTCCACCAGGCGCAGGCCTTCGATGCGGCCGTCGAGGCGACCACTGATGCTGCCGAAGCCGAGCACCTCGGTCAGCCGCAGCAGGTCGAGATCATCGAAGGCGATGTCCGCGCTCAGGCTGGGGGCGCTGCCGAACGGACGTTCCAGCGCCAGCGAGGAAAACGCGACGCGGCCGTCGAACAATTGCATCGACAGGCCGCCGTCGAAGTCGATGCGCTCGTTGGCGTAACGCGCGTGCGGGATGCTGCCGCTGAGTCGCCCCTGGAACGCCGGCAAGCCGATGGCCTGCGACACCCGGCCGAAGTCGATATCGTCCAGCACCAGCGCAAAGCGGATGTCGGCACCTGCACCGCCCTGCGGCGGGCGGATGGCCAGGCCGCGGAAGGTCATGCTGCCGCCCATGATCGGCACTGTCGCATCCTCGCGGAATGCCAGTTGGCCGTCGGCGCTGGCGAACGGCAGGCGCGCCGCATCGAACTCGAGCCCGTAGAGTTTTCCGCGCTGCCATTGCAGCTCACTCTGTACCGGCGCACCCGCCGAATAGCGCACGTCGCCGCGCAAGCCATCGAATACGAAGCGTTCGCCCGGATCGCGCAGGTCGACGCCGTGCAGGCGTGCATCCGCCCGCTGCAGGCTGCCGTCGCGCAACTGCACGCGCAGATCCATCGCGCCATGCAGGTCGACCTCGCCCAGGCCGAACAGCCCCAGCCAGCCGGAGAGATAGCGTTGCCGCAACGGCGACATGTCGCGGCTGCGCACGTCGAGATCGAGCGCGCGCAGGCTGGCATCGGTGCCGAGACCGGCGCTGCCCGCGACCTGCAGGACATCGCCGTCGCGCCACTCGATGCGCGGCAATTCCCAGCCGGAGACACCGCGCTGGATCGCATCGATGCGCAACCCGACCGGCGACGCCGGCAGGGCGACATAGGTATTGCCGGCCAGGAATTCGCCGCCGCGCACTTCGCCATCGATCGCCAGCTGCGACAGCGCCGGCGCACTGCGGAAGTCGATCGCGACACGCGCGCCGAGATTCTCGCCGGCAATCGCCGCATCGGCCGTTTCAAGCCCGATCTCGCGCAGTACCAGCGGCCCCGAGACCCGCAACGGCCGGCCTGCAGGCGCTTCGATCGCGAGCGCCGCGTCGAAGTCGCCCGCCTTGAACCTGGCCTCCGGCCACGCCTTCGCCAGCAGCGCCTGCGCCCAGGCGATCGGTACCTGGCGCAAATCGAGGCTGGTCAGATCGGGAGCTGCGGCATTGCGATCGAGCACGATCCGTGTCCGCCCCTGCTGCAGCGTGGCCTGCGTCATGGCCGCATCGAAGCGCACCGCAAGCTGCATCGCTGCCGCTGTACCGGGGCGCGCCCTGCCCTGCAGCAGCGGGCCATCGCAATGCCAGCCGTCCTTGCCCGCGCGGCGCAACGGACAACGCCAGTGCAGGTCGCGGTAGCGGTAACCGAGGTCGGGCGCATCCACGCGTCCCGCCCACAGCTGCAGCTCGCCGCTGTCCGCGTCCGCTGCCCAGTCCAGCCGCACGCGCACCTGCTCCAGCGTGGCCACCGCGGTGGTGATCCTGGCGATCCGCGCCTGCACGCCACGTGCATGCACGGCCGCGGCCGGGAGCATCCCCAGCACCAGTAGGCTTGCGGCTAAGATCGGACGCACCATGCCGCAAGCATACAAAGCCGGGATGCCGATCCGATGAACACCGCCGTTCCACGCCTGCTGCTGGTCGAGGACGACCCGGTCAGCGCGGCGTTCCTGCGCGATGCCGCGGCCGCATTGCCGGCCGATGTCGATGTTGCCGGCCACATCGCCGACGCGCTGGCCTGCGCCGCCACCCATCGCCACGATCTGTACCTGGTCGATGCCAACCTGCCGGATGGTCGTGGCGAAACCCTGCTGCTGCAGCTGCGTGAGCGCGGCATCGATGCGCCGGCGCTGGCGCATACCGCAGCCTGCGATGCAGCGATCCGTGAACGCCTGCTGGCCGCGGGCTTCCTCGACGTGCTGTGCAAGCCGCTGAGCGTGGGGGAGCTGCACGATGCGCTGCGCAGCCACCTCGGCATCGGACCGACACGCGGCAAGCAACCGGTCTGGAACGATGCCGCCGCACTGGCCGCACTCGGCGGCGAGCAGGCGCATGTCGATGCGCTACGCGGGCTGTTCCGCAAGGAGTTGCCGGATCAGCGCCGGCGCATCGAAGCCGCGGCCGGCATCGGCGATGAAGCCGCGATCCGTGCGGAACTGCATCGACTGGCGGCGAGTTGCGGTTTCGTCGGCGCGGCGCGACTGGCGACCGCGGTGCGCGACTTGCAGGCGACACCTCTGGATGCGCATGCCATGCAGCGGTTGTTGTCCGCGATGGACGACCTGCTCGCTTCAGCCTGAGCGCGGCGCCACCACGCGTCCAAGTTCGCCGAGCATGTCCCAGGATTTCAGCCCGTGCCCGCCGAGATGGTGCAGCAACACCGCCCGGAAAGGCAGGCGCAGGCTGGCGACGTCATCGACCGTCGGCATCGCGTCGGCAGCGAGTGCCAGCAGTGCGCTGCCGGTCGTGGATTCGCGCCGTTCGCCGCCACGCTCGCTCAGCACGCGGCGCGGGCCATGCTCGGGATCGAGGCGATAGCGTGCGGCCGGGTCGATCGGCACGTCATCGCCATCGACGTCGAATGCAAAGCCGGAACCCAATGCCTCCAGCAGGTCGCGTTCGAAGCGGCGCAATGTCCATGCCAGCGGTTCTGCGCTGCGCAGGCGTTCGCGCACGAGGCCATACGCGGCATGCAGCTCGGACTGCGGGTCGTGGCGCTGTGCCAGCCGCAGGCACAGTTCGTTGAGGTAGAACGCCGCCATTGCGGCATCACCATGCAGCAGCGGGGCGGCATCCACGGCTTCGGCAGCCGTCAGTTGCGCCAACTCGCCGCGCTGCACGGCATCGAAACGGATCGATTGCAGCGGCTGCAGCGCTGCACGCAGCACATGCTTCTTCGGCCCGTGCACACCGCGCGCGACCAGGCCGATGCGGCCATGTTCGGCGCTCAGCACCTCGACCAGCAGGCTGGTTTCGCGCCAGGCGCGGGCATGCAGGACGAAGGCGGGTTCAGCGGAATAACGCATGACCCATTGTAGGAGCGCCCACCTGGGCGCGACATGCGCAGTGGGCGGGCCTCAATCGTGATAGCCCAGCGCGCGCAGCGCCGCTTCGTCGTCGCTCCAGCCTTCGCGCACGCGCACCCAGGTCTGCAGGAACACCTTGCTGTCGAACAGGCGCTCCATCTGCATGCGCGCACGGCTGCCGATCTCGCGCAGACGCTCGCCGGACTTGCCGATCACGATCGCCTTCTGACCGTCGCGCTCGACCCAGATCACCGCATCGATGCGGTAGATCGGCTGTCGTCCGGTCAGGTCTTCCTCGAATTTCTCGATCTCGACGGTGGTCGCATACGGCAGTTCTTCGCCAAGCTGGCGCATCAACTGCTCGCGCACCAGCTCGCCGGCCAGGAAACGCTGGCTCTTGTCGGTGATCTCGTCCTCGCCGTAGATCGGCTCGGCCTCCGGCATCAGGCCAAGCAGGGTCGCGGTCAGCTGATCCAGCCCGCTGCGCTTGAGCGCGGACAGCGGATGCACGGCGGCAAACTCGCGCCCCTCGGTGACCTTGGCGATGAACGGCAGCAGCGCGCCCTTGTCCTTGATCTTGTCGACCTGGTTGACCACCAGCACCACCGGCAGGCCGGCCTCGTGCAGTGCGTCGAAGGCCAGACCGTCCTCGGCATCCCAGCGACCGGCCTCGATCACCAGCACCGCCGCATCCACGCCTTCCAGTGCGCCGCGGGCCGCACGATTCATCATCCGATTCATCGCCTTGCCGGAACGCTTGCCCTGCTCGCCGTGGATGCCGGGGGTATCCACCAGTTGCAACTGGCCGCCCGGGAACGTGGCGATGCCGAGCAGGCGATGGCGGGTGGTCTGCGGTCGGTTGGAGGTAATGCTGATCTTGGCCCCGACCAGGGCATTGACCAGTGTCGACTTGCCGACGTTCGGACGGCCGATCACGGCGACCGCGCCACTGTGTTGTGCTTCGCTGTTCATGTTTCGGTACTCAGGTTTCAAGCCGCAATAACGCGGCACGTGCCGCCTGCTGTTCCGCGGCGCGGCGCGAACTGCCCTCGCCTTCGCTGCACATTGCCGGTTCGGCCAGCGTGCAACTCACGCGGAAGATGCGCGCGTGGTCGTCGCCGCTTTCCTCGACCAATGCATAGATCGGCAAGGCATGCTGGCGTGCCTGCAACCATTCCTGCAGGCGCGTCTTGGCGTCCTTGCCCAGTTTGTTCGGTGGCGGCAGGGCCGCGATCAAGGGCTCGAACCACGGCAGCATCGCCGCGCGGCAAGCCTCGAAACCGGCATCCAGATAGATTGCCGCGACGACCGCTTCCACCGCATCGGCCAATATCGAATCACGGCGATGCCCGCCGGTCTTCATTTCACCCGGCCCGAGCACCAGCCGACCGCCCAGTTGCAGTTCGCGGGCGATGCCGGCCAGTGCGGACTCGCGCACCAATTCGGCGCGCGCGCGCGTCAATGCGCCCTCATCCGCCTTCGGCCAGTGCAGGTACAGCACTTCGGCGACGAACTGGTTGACCAGCGCGTCGCCGAGGAATTCCAGACGTTCGTTGTGCGGACTGCCGGCGCTGCGATGGGTCAATGCCTGCGTGAGCAGCGCCGCGTCGCGGAAAGCATGGCCAGCGAAGACCGGCGATTCGGCCAGGTCAGGGCGCAGTACCACGCTTCAATTCCTGCTCCGCGTGGAACTTGCCGACGACGTCGAGATTCGCGATCAGCTCCTTCCGCAGTTCGTAGTCGACCTTCAGCATGTAGCCCTGATCGGTGGATTCGATCTTGAGCGCTTCGGGCTTCACGTTCAGCGCATAGCTCATGTCCAGTCGCCGCATGAACAGCTTGCGCACGTTCTCTTTCGGCGTATCCGAAAGCCCCGGCTCCTTCGCCATGCCCGCCAGCGCCTTCTTGACCGCGTAGTACTCGGTGTACATCGGGAAAATCTTCATGCCGACGTACAGGAAAAACATGACCACCGCGAGGGTGATCAGGAACCCGAGCATGGTCATGCCGCTTTGCTTGCGATTCATAACGTTCCCCCTCGATGGTGGTTGATGCGGTGGTCGTTCACGGGATCCGGGTGCCGATGCGCGACGTATCCACCTTGTGCTCGGCGCTGCGATCGAAGTTCATCCAGACCAGGATCGCCTTGCCGCGCAGGCTGGCTTCCGGCAGGAAACCCCAGAACCGGCTGTCCTCGCTGTTGTCGCGGTTGTCGCCCATGACGAAATAATGCCCCGCCGGCACCGTCCAGTCACCCTCCCCTTGCGGAGCGAACGGAGATTCCCCGCGCTCGAGGACAAAATGCGGACGTCCGGGCAGGCCCTCGGTCAACTTGTCCGCACCGGTTTCCCGCTCCCCCTGGCCCGTGCCCTGGTACACGCCTTCGAGCCGGTATGGCAGCACCCTGCCGTTCACCGTGACCTGGTTGTCGTGATAGCCGATGCTGTCGCCGGGCAGGCCGACCACCCGCTTGATCCAGTCCTCGCGCGGATGATGCGGCGGCCGGAATACCACCACGTCGCCGCGCTCCGGTTCGCCATTGGCAAGGAATTTCTTGTTGGTGATCGGCCAGCGCAGGCCATAGGCGAACTTGTTGACCAGGATGAAGTCGCCGATCAGCAGGGTCGGCATCATCGAACTGGACGGGATCCGGAACGGCTCGAACACGAAACTGCGCAGCCCCAGCACCAGCGCCAGGATCGGGAAGAAGGACTTGGCATAGTCGACGACTACCGGCTCCTTCGCGGTTTCCAGCACGCCGCTTGCGGCAACGCGCCGCTTGGCGAAGAACAGCTTGTCGAGCAGCCAGATCAGGCCGGTCAGCGCGGTCAGCGTGACCAGGATCGTTTCGAACCACACCATCATGCGAATTTCTCCATGCGCCCCTCATCCGGCCTTTGGCCACCTTCTTCCCGCAAGGCGGGGAGAAGGAAAAGAAATCATTTGCTGTCCACCTGCAGCACGGCGAGAAAGGCCTCCTGCGGGATCTCCACCCGCCCGACCTGCTTCATCCGCTTCTTGCCTTCCTTCTGCTTCTCGAGCAGCTTCTTCTTGCGGGTGGCGTCGCCGCCGTAGCACTTCGCCAGCACGTTCTTGCGCAGCGCCTTGACCGTGGTGCGGGCGATGATCTGCGCGCCGATCGCGGCCTGGATGGCGACATCGAACATCTGCCGCGGGATCAGGTCCTTCATCTTCTCGCACAGCTCGCGGCCGCGGCGATCCGCGTGCGAACGGTGGACGATGATGCTCAGCGCATCGACCTTGTCGCCGTTGATCAGCGTGTCCACGCGCACGAACGGGCCGGCCTCGAAGCGCAGGAAGTGGTAGTCGAGCGAGGCATAGCCGCGCGACACCGACTTCAGCTTGTCGAAGAAGTCCAGCACCACCTCGGCCATCGGCAGTTCGTAGCTGACCTGCACCTGGCTGGCCATGTAGGTGATGCCGACCTGCACGCCGCGCTTGTCCTCGCACAGCTTGATCACGTTGCCGATGTAGTCCGGTGGGGTGAGGATGTTGGCGCGGATGATCGGCTCGCGGATTTCCTGCACCAGGTTGGCCTGCGGCAGCTTGGCCGGGTTGTCCATCGGCACGATGCTGCCGTCGGTCTTCAGCACCTCGTAGATCACCGTCGGCGCGGTGGTGATCAGGTTGAGGTCGTACTCGCGTTCCAGCCGCTCCTGCACGATCTCCATGTGCAGCATGCCGAGGAAGCCGCAGCGGAAGCCGAAGCCCATCGCCTCCGAGCTTTCCGGCTCGAAGCGCA
>Ga0138256_10005731_pt1 | contig 13132 bp, 10 predicted proteins | sample KNB2016incub_MG_FD_105486 | JGI IMG/M metagenome (GOLD analysis project Ga0138256, IMG submission 105486) | Active sludge microbial communities from wastewater in Klosterneuburg, Austria - KNB2014incub_MG | ecosystem: Engineered > WWTP > Activated sludge > Unclassified | place: Austria...
GCCGCCGATGGCGATGTGCTGCCCGGGCTATTCGTCCCGAATTGCTTCACGCCGAACGGGGATGGAGTGAACGAACGGTTCATGATCGGCGGGGTTCCGGAGTGCTTCGACCTGATACTGCTCATCTTCAACCGCTGGGGCGGATTGATCCACGAGGATGACCGTATGGAAGGGTGGGATGGACTTGTGGATGGATCCCTAGCACCCACTGGCACGTACGTCTATTTGATCATCGGGAATGGTCAGCGGCGCGAAGGAACGATCACCTTGCTGCGGTGATCCCGGACCATCCACTGCGTCGGCCCAAACGTGGTTGTGGACACGGGCGACGAAGTGGATGCTGGATCTGCTTGAACTTTCTTGAGGGGTTGAACGCAAGCACTTTGCTGCTTACCGATCGCGGATCGTCACCCGTCGAAATGCTCCGGTTGTTGAAGGAACCATGCGTTGCCGCTCGCGTATCCGTCCTCGGAACCGAACGAAACAACCCCCATGAAAACCCGCAACACTCTCGCCCGCTCACTTGGTCTTCTGATCACGGTCGCCTGTGCAAACCAACTCGCGATCGCGGCACCTCCGACACGCCCTTCGCCGGAAGCGGTGTTCCTTACCGGCTGGTTGCACGTGGAGGACCTCACCATGGCCGATGTGGTGGTGACGGTGGAAGTGAACGGCGTAGTACGCACAGGTTCCGTGAAGGAGAACGGTCGATTCGATATCGTACTACCGTCTGACGCGGAGGTGCTCTTGCGATTCGAGAAGCCCGGGCACCTGCCTAAGGAAGTGACGGTGGATACCCGCAATGTGAACGACGGTGGGTTCGCCGATCAGCGCATCCGTCACATCAAGTTCGCCGTGGTCCTCAACCTCGAACGACATATGGCCGGTCTTACCTATGGCGGTCCGGTCGGCAGCATCGCCTTCGATGCAGGTGGAGGTTGTCTCGCAGTGGCGCATGACCGCACGATCGTTCCTGAGAAACGCCAAGCGATCATGGTGTTCTGAACTGCCTAACGGGCAACGAGGTCGTCGAGATACCCATCAATGCACCGTGGTGGATCAAAACGTTCGCAAGGGATCCGATCCATTGATCGCGCGGATCAACGGCTCTCCAATTTCCCGCGCTGGTTGGCAACGAGGTTGTGCAGCTTTTCCGCCGCACCGATGATCGCCTGGTGGAGGTTGCTATCCAGATGCGTCACGGCCAAGGGCTGCATGCCGCGAGGTCGGGCTTCCATCACACATTTCTGGTCGGGCTTCCCGCTCTTCTCCCCGTTCTCATCACTCAGGTGTACCTCCACGCGTGTCACGTGATCGGCGAAGTGGGCCATGGCCTTTTCCACGGAGGTGCGCACATGTTCGTTCAGTCCTTCGGAAGCGGGAATGTTCTTGTCGGTATGAATAAGGATCTGCATCAGTGTCGTTTCGATCGTGCTATGAATGCACGGAATGGTGTGCCGCACAATGTAAGCAGTGCTGCACACGCGCCCTTGGAACGCATCTTTGGCGCCTACTGATCAACTCTCCATGTCCGCTCCAGCCAACCGTATCGTCATCATCGGTGGTGGTGCTTCGGGCTTCATGGCGGCCATCAGTGCGAAGACGCATCGTCCGGACGCGGAGGTGTTCCTTTTGGAGAAGAGTGACAAGTGGCTGGCGAAGGTGCGCATCAGTGGGGGAGGTCGATGCAATGTCACGCATCGCTTCATGGAACCGCGGAAGTTCGCGCGGAACTACCCGCGCGGTGAAGCCTTCGTGCGCAAGCTCCTTTCCGAATGGGGACAGCCGGGAACGGTGAATTGGTTCGCCGATCAGGGTGTGACGTTGAAGACCGAGGCCGACGGACGCATGTTCCCGACCACGAATGATTCGCGCACCGTCATTGACGCGTTGCTAGGCGCTGCGCATGCGCTCGGAGTGGTCACGCGCGTGCATACGCCGGTCACGAAGCTGGAGCGCAATGGTGATGCGTGGTTGCTGACCACACCGAGCGAAGTGCTCCATACCGATCGCGTGATCATCGCTACCGGCGGATCCCCGAAGGATGAAGGGTTCGCGTGGTTGCGCGCTCTCGGTCACGAAGTGGTCCCTGCCGTTCCATCGCTCTTCACCTTCAACCTGCCGGCTGATCCGATCCGTGAGTTGATGGGTGTGGTGGCTCCGCGCGTGCGTTTGCGCATTGCCGGAACGAAGTTGGAGAGCACTGGTCCTTTGCTGATCACGCACTGGGGACTGAGCGGCCCCGCAGTGCTTCGCTTGAGCGCGTTCGGTGCGCGTGATCTACATGGGATGGGATACGCGTACACGGTAGGGGTGGATTGGCTTGGTGAACCGGGCGAAGGACCCGCACGCGAAGCGCTGATGAAGGAAGTGTCCGAGCACCCGAAGAGGAAAGTGGTGAATGCATCACCCTTCGGCCTGCCTGCACGACTCTGGTCCTATCTCCTGCAACGTGCGGACCTCCCCTTGGAGAAGCCCGTTGGCGAACTTGGGAAGAAAGGGATGGACCGCTTGCTTGCCGTACTCACCAACGATCGCTACGAGGCGAACGGCAAGACGACCTTCAAAGAGGAGTTCGTGACAGCTGGCGGCATTGCCCTGCAACAGGTGGATCCCGCGACGCTGGAAAGCAAAGTGCTTCCCGGCCTACACTTCGCCGGTGAAGTGTTGGACATCGACGGCGTCACGGGCGGCTTCAACTTCCAGGCGGCGTGGAGTACGGGCTGGTTGGCCGGGAAGGCAGCCGCTATGGGTTGACCTCGATCCGTAGAGGCAGGGGGTGTTAACATCCATTGTATATCCCACCTATCGGGTCAGCCGGTCGCGCGCTACCTTTCCATCAATAATTCGAGCATCGTGATGTCCAACAGTACGGTTCACGGATCACCGCAAGGGGTGATGGATGCATCAGCCATCCATGGTACAGGAATTTCGCCTGCGGATCGGGCCGACTTCGAGAGGAATGGATTCCTTCATAGGAAAGGTTTCTTCGATCGCCGGCAAGTGGATGTGTTGTTGACGGCGATCCGGGAACTGGAGGACCGTTGGATAAGGGATGAAGTGAAGGAGGTGAACGGTACGCCGATCAAGTACGGGAGGGATGTGGATGGGCGCGTGATCATCCAACGGTTCGCGTTCGCTTCACTTCATCATCCCGTACTGGCGGAGATGTTACGTGACCCGCGATTCGAGCCGTTCCTGCAACTCATCAGTGGCGATGCACGATTGGGGGTGGATGAAAAGGACGGCCTGGTGGTGAATCATTACGTGAACGTCGATGGCAGTTCCTTCACGCGCATGGGATGGCACACGGATTCATTGCGCGATGTGTTCCTGGGCCAGCGCATCCGGCCGATGATCAACCTGGGGATCCACTTGGACGATCAGGATCCTGCGAATGGTGGATTGCGACTCCTGCCCGGTACACATCGCCAACATCTGGGCGGTATGCTCTTCCGCAAACGTTATTTCGTGGATCACCGCCCGGATCCCGGGGAGGTCGGGTTCGCTATCCAAGCGGGTGATATCACCTTGCACGACGGTCGGATCTGGCACCGTGTGGAACAAAGCAGGTTGATCGGTGAGGCCAGCCGTCGCCGGGTGATGTACATCCCGATCATCAGCGGGAAACACCAGTCGCGTGCGGACGGTGCCTTCACTCCGTTGTATCATCGCTTCCAGCGGCTGGGTCAGTGACGGAACCCGGCGCAACATCGAAAGGCTATGCCCTGATCACCGGGGCAGGGCAGGGGATCGGGCGGGCGATCGCGCTGGAATTGGCGTTAAGAGGATTCGGCATTCTTGCGACCGCGCGTTCGCAAGCTTCGCTTAAAGAGGTTGTGATGGAATGCGGTGCGCTGAATGGAGGTCGCGCCACCGCGATCGCAGTTGATCTTTTCGAAGCGGACGCCATGGACCGGTTGGTTGATGCGACGCGTTCACTTCCAGAGCCGCTCACGGCGCTGGTGAACAATGCAGGCCAAGCCTTCTGGGGTTGCTTCGAGGATGTATCCATGGATGATCATAGGAAGTTGATGCGCCTGAACGTGGAGGTTCCCTTGGAATTGACGCATCGCTTGTTGCCGGTGCTGCGCGTCCGACCCGAGTCGTACATCCTGATGGTGAGCAGCCTCACCGCGTACAGTGCCGTAGCCACCTTGGCGACCTATAGCGGAAGTAAAGCGTTCCTGCTGCGCTTCGGACGATCGCTCCGGTTGGAACTGAAGGACACAGGGGTGAATGTGTGTTGCGTCTGCCCCGGAACGGTGCTCACCGGATTCACACAACGCGCGAACATGCAGGCCATGGATGATCTCGCCAAACGTTTCGGGAAGCCACCGGGTCCGATCGCGCGTGCTGCGGTGGATGCTATGCTGGCCGGGCGCGCGGAGGTGGTGCCCGGCTTTCTTGATCGGACCACTTCGTGGTTCATGAAGTTGTTCCCGGATGCACTTGTGGAACGCGTGGCCAGCAACATCTACCTGAAGCGCCTGCCGAAGCGGGAAACGTGATCCCTGAGACTCCTTGTTGTCGATCTGAAATTGAAAAGCGGGGATCCCGTCCCCGCCTTTTCAATTTCAATGAGCAAACTCTTACATCTTCTTTCCCTTTTGATCACCGTCCGGTGGCGGCATCATCCCAAGTTGCTGCATCATCTTGCTCTCTTCCATGTAGCCCCAATGCTCCACGGCCTTGCCGTCGGCGAACCGTACGATATCCATGCCCATGACATCCATGGCCTTGCCTGTGGCAGGCATCGGACCCATCGGACCGGTATTGGTTCCTGTCATGTGGTAGTGGGCATAGACCATGTCGCCATCGGAGGTGATGCGCTCCACGGTCTCCTTAATGTCAGGGAATGCTGTCCTGTACATCCCCATCATCTCCTTCAATCCATCCAACCCCTTCATGGTGGCCATTGGATCCGGATTGTGATCGATCATATCCGCGGCGACCAATGCATCCAAGCCTTCCATGTTTCCTGTATTGAACATCTCGAAGACCTTTTGGAAGGTTTCCATTTGCGCATTGGCCTGAGCCTGTTTCGCGCTATCGGCCTTCATCATGGCCATGTGATCGGCCATCATGCCATCATTGTGGCCGTGCCCGCCATCGCCACAGCCGACAATGAACAGCATGGCCGTCAAGGGGATCGGGATCAAGAAATTCCGGGTTCTCATGGGACAAGGGTTTTGGTGAATGAAGACGAAAGCTAGCTGCGCGAATTGGATCCAGCAAGGATCCGGATCGGCAAGAAGAAGGGTGGGGATCGATGGTCCCTACACGACGCCATGATCATGTCCCGGGGTCTTCAGCCCGACCACGAAGTACATCTGCACTTCGCCCTTTCCCTTCACCTTGATGGGTCCACGTGGTTCCACTTCCACATGGTCCATGACCTGGGCGTAGACCGGCCCGCTGATGTTCAATCTCCCGGCAGCGCCATGGGTTTCCATGCGACTCGCCAGGTTCACGGTATCGCCCCAGATGTCGTACGCGAATTTCTTCTCACCCACCACACCGGCCACCACCGGTCCGCTGTGGATCCCGATCCGCACGGGCCATTCCTGCAGACCCTTGGCGCGTCGTTCCGTGTTGCTTTTCTCCACGGCCTCCAACATGGCCATGCCCATGCGCACGGCATCCAACGCATGTGTTGCACTCGGTTCCGGGATCCCCGATGCGCACATGTACGCATCGCCGATGGTCTTGATCTTCTCCATGTGGTGTGCGTCGCACAAGCGATCGAAGAGGCGGAAGTAGTGGTCCAGTTCAGCCACCAGCAGGTCGCTGTCCATGTTACTGCTGAAAGTGCTGAAGCCCTTGAAGTCGCTGAAGAGCACCGTGCATCGTTCGTAGCGGCGCGCTTTCGCGGCACCGCGCTCCTTCAATTCCTCTGCCGTGCTCGCGGGGAGGATATTCCGCAGAAGCCCATCGCTACGCTCTTTCTCGGCAGCGAGTTCGTGTGTGCGTTCGCGCACGGTGCGTTCAAGCCGCTCGCGATCCAGCCGCAGCCGCCGCGTGCGCATCCGGACGATGCCGAAGAAGCCGAGGAGCAAGGTGCTGCCACTGGCCACTCGGAAGGTTCCCGTTTGCCAGAACGGTGGTGCGATGGTGAAGGCATAGGTCACGGGTTGTTCCGTCCAGATGCCGCTACCGTTCCGCGCCAGGACCTTGAACACATACTCACCCGGCGGAATGTTGCTGTACGTGACCCGATCCGTGGCGGTGATGGGGGACCAATCCGGATCGTAGCCCTCCAGGATGTACCGGTAGCGCACCTTCTCCGGGTACGCTAGGGAAATACCGGTGAATGCGAAGGTGAGGTGGTTCTTGTTGTACGGCAGTGCGAGATCCGAGGGCAATCCGCGCCGATCGGTCCCGGAGCACCACGGTTTCCAATCGGGATGTTCGTAGAACAACCGCAGGTCCGTGAGGTGTACGAGTGGTTCGCGTGGATCCTCCAACAACCACCGCGGATCATAGCGTGTAGCACCGCGCACCGTACCGAACCACATGGCGCTGTCACGGTCGAGCAGGCATGCGTTGCGAACGCACTCGATGCCGATGAACCCTTCGTCCGCACCGTAGTGCTTGAGATCAAGGACCTGCTCCTGCATCACGTCGAGTTCAAGCATATCAATGCCGCGCCGCGTACCCAACCACACGTTCTCCAGCGCATCGAGCAGGACCTGCTCCACTGAATTGCTGGACAGTCCATGGCCCACGTTGAAACTGTCCAGGTGGTTGAGGTGCAACCGGTACAGGCCATGGCCTTCCGTTCCGATCCAGAGATTGCCCGGCGTGTCGCGCGCGAGGTCGGTCAGTCCTACCGTGGGTACCTGAAGCTGTTGACGGAAGCGCCACGGCAAGGTGCGGGTTGGAAGCAGGAAGAGCCCGCGGTCCGTGGTTGCCCACAACGTGTCGCCATTGCATTCAACGTTGTTCACCGGGTGATCCAGACCGGCGATGTGCATGTACCTGCCATCTCCGGGATCGGCGTAGAGTCCGCGATCCGTACCCACCCACGAGCGCCCTTCGCGGTCCAGTTGGATGCAACGGATGTCCAACGCATCGATCCCCTTGCTCGCCGGAATTCGTTCGAAGCGATCACCCCGGCCGCGGAACAGACCGGAACCTTCTGTTCCGGCTAGCAGGAAACCTTGCACATCCTCGCCGAGGCATTGCACCGTGGGATCCGTCAATCCTGAACCGGGGCCGAACACCGTTACGACCTCCCCGTTCCAGCGGGCCACACCTCCTCCGGCCGTAGCGAGGTAGAGGAGATCGTCCGGCGTGCGGTGGATCGCGGTCACGGTGCGCGATGCCAGTCCATCACGGTCGGTGAAGTGCATGAACGCATCACCGGTGAAGCGCGCAACCCCACCGAATGCCGTGCCCACCCAGACCGCGCCGCTGCGATCCTCCATCAGGCAGCGCACATGATCGTGGCCCAGCCCGTTCTTCTCGCGGATCGTGCGCAGGCGTGGAAAGCCACGTGAACGCGAAAGATGCTGTAGGCCGGTCGGCGTGCCCAGCCATAGATCACCGTTGCGCGCGCGAATGAGCGCGGTGATGCGTGGATCCGGCCGCGCCAGCGGATAGATACCCAACATGCGATCGACCAGTGGAGTGGGATCCAGGTGGGTGTTGAGTTCCATGTAGCCATTCGAAGTACCGACGAGAAGACCGAGGCTGTCCGCGAACAGTGCGCTTACCCGGATGTCCGGTAGTAGTGCGTTGGTTGCGATCGGGTTCCACCGATCACCCTGAAGGATGTACACTCCACTGTCCGTGCCTGCGATGAGCACGCCGCGCACGCTGCGCACGAGCGCGTTCACCTGCAATGTTGCCAAGCCCACGCCGGACTCTTGCGCTGCGGATCCATCCGGCTTGCACCGCATGATGCCCGATCCCGCGGTGGCCCACCAGATCCATTCATCCGTGATGACAAAGTCCGTTACCGGATGGCCATCAGCGGCACGTTGCATCGATCTCAGGTCGCCACCTTCCCAGACCGCCGTGGTGCCATTCTCCCTTCCGATCCATACGCGGCCGTCCGGCGCACCGTGGATGGCGGTGATGCGATCCGGACCGCTACCCGCTCCGCCGATGGATTCGAAATGAGACCCTTCACTGCGCGCCGCTCCCTGAGCGGTCCCAACCCAGAGGAAGCCTTCCGAATCCTCGCACAGGGCGTTCACAGCAGCGCTGGGAAGACCCTCCTCCAAGGAAAGGGTCCGCAGGTCGTACTGTTGGGCGGCCGTGGCGAGGGGCCCCAAGAGGCAGGCCAGCAACAGCGGACCAAAGGCGCATCGCATGGTTGGAAAGATAGCGCCGCCCGCCAATGAGCATGCCGAAAGCACTTGGAAAACGCCCGGTCTTGATCTTACCTTTCAGTCGCATCCAAACCAAACCTTTCCCATCATGAACATCACCTTCAATGAGTTGCGGCGGATCAAGGACAATCTGCCCGATGGGAGTATCCACCGCATAGCACGGCAACTGGACCTGAACGTGGAGACCGTGTGGAATTACTTCGGGGGATACACCCATCCGAACGGCCGGACCATGGGCGTACACTTGGAGCCAGGTCCCGATGGCGGAGTCGTCGCATTGGACGATACGCGCATCCTCGACATCGCTCAGGAGATCCTCAACGAGCGGATCGCCCACGTGTGATCCGGATCGTTCCCTACTTGAGATGATCAAGCAGGAAAAGAGCGCGGCCCTTTGTGCGGGCCGCGCTCTTTCATTTCAATAGGGGGTGTGAACCGCGATCGCTCAGCCACGTTCCTTTTTCGGGAATGGCTTGGGGGTGTAGAACCCTTCCTTTTTCTGGTACCCTCCTTTCTCAGGCGGTACTGATCCGCGCTCATCCTTGCCGCGATAGCTGGTCTGGTGCGGGCGATCACTTTTCTGGCCAACGCTTCCGCCCTTGTAACCACCACCACCTTTGTATCCACCACCACCGCCCTTGTATCCACCACCGCCACCCTTGTATCCGCCGCCGCCGCCCTTGTATCCACCACCACCACCTTTATATCCACCCCCGTCTCGTGGTGCGCGGGGTGCATCACTACCGGAACCGCCTTGTCCTTGACCTTGCTGGGCCTCATCCACACGGATCTTGCGGCCTTTGTAATTGGCGCTCTTGAATGCGTTGAAGACCTGCTCGAAGTGGGCGGGTTCGATGTCCACGAACGAATACACATCCTTGATCATCATGCGGCCGATCACATCGCCCTCCACGCCGCTGATGCCACACACATAGCCGAGCATCTTGCCCTTATCGAAGCCATCGGCACTGCCGAGGTTGATGAACATCTGGCGTCCGGTACTGAAGCGTTCGCGTGAGGATGGACGTTCCGCCCGGGCGGTATGATCCTTCCGGCTCATGTCCACGTTCAGGTCCGGCAGTTCACGGAACTGTGTGATCAAGCGATTGAAGGCGACGCTCATGAAGCGTTCGATCAACTCCTCTTTGCTGAAGATCGCAAGTTCCTCTTGCGCGGTCGGCAGGATCGCAGCGAGGGCGTCGTGATCAACCTCCACGGCTTTCAGTTTCGTGAGGTAGGCCAGCACCTGTGCCTTGCCGATATCACCGGCACCCGGCACACGGACATAGGTGAAGTGCGTTTTCAAGGCGCGCTCCAACTGGCGGATCTTGCCTACATCGCGCACACCGATGATGCTGATGGAGATGCCGGTACGTCCTGCGCGTGCCGTGCGGCCGCTGCGGTGCGTGTAGTTCTCCGCCTCGCCCGGCAGGTCGAAGTGGATCACGTGTGTGATGTCACTGACATCGATGCCACGCGCTGCGACATCGGTTGCGATGAGCAATTGCAAACTTCGCGCACGGTAACGACCCATCACATGGTCCCGCTGGGCTTGGCTCAGGTCGCCGTGGATGGCATCGGCCGAGTGGCCGTCCTTCATCAACGCGCTGGCGAGTTCCTGCGTTTCGTGCTTGGTCCGGCAGAAGACGATGGCGAAAAGGTCCGGGTCGGAATCGATGATGCGGCGAAGCGCAGCGTACCGATCACGCGCATGCACCACGCAATATTGGTGTTGGATGGTGGAAGCCGCCGCATTGCGCTCGCCCACTTGCAGTTCCTCCGCTTCGCGCATGTAGCGCTTGGCGATATGCCGCACCTCGCTGCCCATGGTGGCGCTGAAAAGCCACGTGCGCTTGTCCTCGGGTGTGTTCTGAAGGATGTCGGTGAGGTCCTCTTGGAACCCCATGTTCAGCATCTCGTCAGCCTCATCGAGGACTACGACCTGCACTGCACTCAGGTTGATACTGTCACGTCCGAGCAGATCCAGCAAGCGGCCGGGTGTGGCCACCACGATGTTCGCACCGCGCTGGATATCACGGATCTGGTCGCGGATGCTGGCACCGCCATAGACCGCGACGGGCTTCACACCCTTCAGGTGTTGGGCGAATTTCGTTAGATCGTTGGTGATCTGCACGCACAGTTCGCGGGTAGGAGCGAGGACCAACGCCTGGACATTGCGGACCGAAGGATCGATGTCCTCCAACAAGGGAAGGCCGAACGCACCGGTCTTGCCGGTACCGGTCTGGGCCAGCACCACCACGTCCTTTTCGGACTGCATCAGCAAGGGGATCGCCCGTTCTTGGACCGGGGTGGGTTCCTTCCAGCCCAATTCGTTGAGTGAAAGGAGGATCTCCGCGCGGAGACCGAGCGCGTCGAAGGAGGACATCTCAGTAGGGAAAAGGGGAGTGGAATGCGCTGGCGTCGCGCGGAACGGCCGGCAAGGTACGGCGTTGCGCGCGAACGGGGTAGCGGCCCCGCTGGCCCCGGCTATCTTCGCCGCCGATGTCCTTTTCGGAAGCCAGCTTCACCGGCACATTGCGCACCATCGCGGTCCTCGTGATCCTGTGGTGGGTGCTCCGCCTGATCCTTCGGTCGAATGCCAAAGGTCCTGTTGGACCCCAACCGCCACAGCGACCCAAAGGTGATGTGCGGATCGAACCCGCTCAGGGGAATGCTCGCGGCGGCGCAAATGATCCGGACATCATCGATGCGGACTTCGAGGAGATCAAGTAACAGCCCGAGTACACCAGGACACCCACATGAAGACGATCCCATGGAAGAAGCTGCTGCCGGTGGTAGTGGCCATCGCGGCATTCTACGCGCTCAGTTTGGCCTACTTCAGCCCGGTGCTGGAAGGCAAGAAACTGGTGCAGGGTGACCTGAAGAACTGGCAAGGCATGGCCCAGGAGATCCTGGAGCATCGCACCGCCTTCGATGAGGAGCCGCTCTGGACGGGTAGCATGTTCAGTGGGATGCCCGCATATCAGATCATGGTGCTGTGGCCGAAGAACCTGTTGCGTTTCGCGGATGATGTATTTCATGGTTTCCTGCCTCGACCGGCCAGCTTCCTGTTCCTCTATCTCTTGGGGATGTACATCCTGTTCCTGTGCTTGCGGGTGGATCCGTGGCTGAGCCTCGTCGGCGCGTTGGCCTTCGGGTTCTCGTCGTACTTCTTCGCGATCCTGGAAGCGGGGCACAACAGCAAGGCCAACGCCATAGGCTATATGCCTATGGTGCTGGGCGCCGTGTACATGCTTTATCGCGGACGCGTGCTCTTCGGCGGTGCGATGCTGGCCCTGTTCATGGGCTTGGAGATCGCCATGAACCACGTGCAGATCACCTATTACCTCGGTTTCGTCCTCGTGCTTTTCCTGCTCGCCGAAGCCGTGCGCGTGGTGCGCGAAAAACAGGCCGTGGACTTCGCTAAACGATCAGGCATCGGTGCGGTGGCCGTGATCCTAGCTGTTGCGTGCAACGCAGGCATGCTGTGGACCACTGCGGAATATGGCAGCTACACCACGCGCGGCAAGAGCGAATTGACGATCAAGTCCGATGGTTCTTCCGCCGGTGATGTGCAGACCAGTGGATTGGATCGGGATTACGTGACGCAATGGAGCTATGGCAAGCAGGAGAGTTTCTCGCTACTGATCCCGAACGCGAAGGGGGGCGCCTCCGCATCCATCATCCAGAAACAGGAGGACTTCAACCAGTTCAGTGATCCCACGTTCCGCAAGGCGATCATTGATGAGTACCAGAGCGGGGGCTACGTGAATTCCTATTGGGGTGATCAAAGCTTCACCTCGGGTCCGGTGTACATCGGTGCAGTGGTGGTGCTGCTCCTGCTGCTGATGCTTGGCAGCGTGGAAGGTGCGGGGCGATGGTGGATCCTCGGATCCATCCCCTTCCTGCTGATCATGTTGGCGATCAACAACGCGTCCGTGGAGAATGTGGACGGCGTGGCATACGTAGTCGGCATGCGAAGCGCCACGCTCATGGGCATGCTCCTCCTCGCGTATCTGGCAGCAGGCCTGTGGTTCGTTCGTGACGCATTGGTCTTCGCGCTCTTCAGCAGTTTGCTGATCACGTTGATGCTCAGTTGGGGGCACCACTTCATGCCCTTCACCGACCTTTTCCTTGATCACGTTCCCGGATACAGCAAGTTCCGCGCGGTCACCATCATCCTGGTCATCGTGGAATTGGCCGCGCCCGTGTTGGCTGTACTCTATCTCGATCGCTTGAGCCGCGAAGGGGTGTGGGATAAGGCGAAGCGGATGCGCTTCCTCATCCTGTCCGGATCGTTGCTCGTGGTGTTGTTGCTCTTTGCATTGATCCCGAGCAACCTGATGGAGTTCATCAGCGATGCGGAACGCGCCAAGTACAACGCGCAGATAGAGGGTGGTGCGCCGGAAGCGGCCGTGGTCGATTTCGTTTCGAACCTGAAGGAATACCGCATCGGTGTGTTCACCGGTGACGTGTGGCGCAGTTTCCTGTTCGTGGCCTTGGGCGCTGCGTTGGTGTATCTGTTCGGTCGCCGCACGGTCGGTCGTGGCGTGCTGGTCGCTGGTCTATCCATCCTTGTGCTAGCGGATCAATGGTCCATTGATAAGCGCTACGTGAACAACGAAAAGGACAAGGGCCGCTATCTCAGCTGGGAAGATGAGAAGGCATCGCTGCTACCATTCAAGCCGAATGGATCGGACATGGCGATCCTGCAGAACGAATGGACACCGCAGGCGGAAGCGTACCAGAAAGGTGTGATCGAGAAGATGAAGGAGCAACGCTCCAACCTGCGC
>Ga0138256_10005732_pt1 | contig 13132 bp, 13 predicted proteins | sample KNB2016incub_MG_FD_105486 | JGI IMG/M metagenome (GOLD analysis project Ga0138256, IMG submission 105486) | Active sludge microbial communities from wastewater in Klosterneuburg, Austria - KNB2014incub_MG | ecosystem: Engineered > WWTP > Activated sludge > Unclassified | place: Austria...
ATCTGTGAAATGACTATCTGTAGCAACCGCCTTACCAGGTTCGAACATCATCACTGTATACAGGATTTTGTCGTACCAACTTAATGCATACGCTTTTTTACCAATCCGATTATAATAGCTGTACAACCAATAGTACGTATTGATCCGGACAGGTAATTTATCATCGCTGCTGATCATTGACCAAACCCCACCACTGTGACTTCTATACATGGCTTTTTCAATCACATCGCCCATCCACTTACCCATTCCATAATGGCCCAGCATGGAAATTAAAAAAGTGTCACCATTGGTCACTTTATACTTTTCAGGAGGGAAATCTGTAATCACATTTCGAAAGCAAAGGGTTACTGTCATGGTCAACAACTTCCCCATAATTAAATCTTCGCTACTTGCATCTCGTTGATTTTGATGGGACATAGGTGATGCATCAATGATTTGATTTTTTTCATCCACCACACTGAAATCATGAAAGGTCAATACATAATCCTCATGACTTTCTAAAAAATCCACTTGTTTTTGAAGTTTGGTAGGGTCCGGCCATACATCATCGCCCTCGCAAACAGCTATGTACTGGCCACGGCAACGGGGATGATTATACAGGGAAGTCAAGCCGCGAATGCCTTTCGAATATTGATTTTCGTTTTGATAATAGGGGAAAATAATATCCGGATATTTTAATGCATAGGCTGCAACGATTTCCCTGGTTCCATCTATGGAGGCATCATCATGAATGATAATTTCAAATGGAAAATTTGTTTTTTGCGCCAATAAATGATCCAGGCATTGTCTTATGAAAAGAGCATGATTATACGTTGTACAGGAAATGGAAGCGAGTGGATAGCTTTCCTGGCTTTTCGCTAAATCGACCATTTTTCATTTTTTTTTATCACTTTGCAAGGATTGCCATACGCGATGCTGTTAGGCGGCACATCCCGGGTCACCACACTCCCGGCACCGATAAAGCAATTATCCCCGATCGTAATCTGGTGCATGACGATTGCACCCGAACCCAAAATGCATCCCCGACCGACCCTGACACTGCCGGACAAAACCACACACGGATTAATGTCCGTAAAATCACCAATGGTATTATGATGACCAATTAAACTTCCACTCTTGATCGTCACGCCAAATCCGATCCGGCTTTGCGCACTGATGATCACCCCGGCTTGAACGAGGACACCATGATCTATTTCCAAACTCCGGGATAGCTGCACGGACGGATGAATGACATTCGCATAACAGGATTTGTCCAGCCCTGCGGAAGTAAGGAAAGATTCAAACACTGGAAACCGATTATAAGGCATCGAAAGACCAAAGATGACTGGTTTTGTTTTGTCCGGCATTGAGCCAAAAGGCATTATGGTATAAGAAAATCCTTTGGTTACGATCGACGGACCAAAGTCCAGTGGAATGTTATAATACAAATCCATGTGATCAGCGATACCCGCATCGGCCAGAACTTCCGAAATAACACATATAAAATCTTTGCTAATACCCAGTACCTGTATTGATTTCATGATTGCTTGTTATAGAATCCCAATCCGCCTAATTCAGCAGACGTAAAAAGTGTTTTTTCATGCACCTCCATCAGATGGTGCACACGCAGAAGTAATTCAGTATTCGTAGCCAACCGTGTCCGTTTTTCATCCCACCATATATTATCTTCTACACCTACACGAACTCCATAGCCCATAGCAATGGCAGAAGCATTTACACTTAATTGCGAAGCACCCAATCCCGCAAATACAATAAAATGATCTGATGGAATTTCATGAATCGCCAAACCCATTTGAGACCACGTACCCTGAAAGCCGGCAATATTTCCAAATAATAAATTCCAGTAAACAGGAGATGTGTGAATTTCTTTCTGGAGCAGATATAAGCCATAATTGATCATCCCAAAGTCAAACACTTCAAATTCCGGTACCACTCCGTATTCCTTCATTTTGTTTGCCAGCCTGACAATCATATCCGGTGAATTGACCGAAGCCTGATGCGAAAAATTTAAGGAGGATAGCGTAAGGGAACACATGTCCGGTTTCAATTCAATCACCTCCGAGCGCTTTTCAAATTCCGGAAAATTTCTACCGGAAGTGCTGCCGCAAATAATCAATCCGGGGCAATGTTTTTTAACACCTTCGAAGATTTCCTGGTATACACTTTTTTTGTATGTCGGTTGTCCGTCTTCTTCTCTTGCATGTAAGTGCGCGATTGTGATACCGATTTCAAAAGCTTTGTGTGTCTGTTCAATAATCTCACTTGGTGACACAGGCACATGCGGCGTCTCCTTCTTTGTAGGCACCATCCCAGTCGGACAGAAGTTCACTATTATTTTGTTACTCATATATTTTTTACTCACTCACAAATTAAATCTCGCATGCAGATCGAAGATCCCGCCAAATGCATTCATATTTGTAGCGGGGGACGCAGAGACGCAGTTTAGATTTTCCTATGTCTTTCTGCCTTTTTGTCCAATTTACTCGCGCAAAGCCGCAGAGACGCAGTTTAGATTTTCCTATGTCTTTCTGCCTTTTTGTCCAATTTACTCGCGCTGAGACGCAGAGACGCAGTTTACATTATCGTATGCCAACTGCACAACTACACATTCCTCACGACTCACGCTTCACGTCTGACGCTTCATTTTTCATTTTTCACTCTTCATTTAATTTACTCGCGCAAAGCCGCAGAGTCGCAGTTTACATTATCCTATGCTAACTGCTAACTTCTCACTACTAACTTCTAACTACTCACTACTCACTCTTCACTATAACAATCCCTTTCATCCCTTCCACCCCAAACCTTGGTGTCAATAGTTCCTTATTATTCACCGGTTCATTCTGCAACCAGGCGACCATAGCTTTTGGCAGGTCGATACCCGCAGCATGGCTGAATGGATATCCCCCTCCAAAACGAGGATTAAACTCAAGGATATAAGCTTTTTCACCATCCCAAAATACATCCACATCCATGTTTGCCGGATGCCGCAGGATGGCTGCAATATCCGCGCCTAATTTCTCAAGCTGTTCATTCTTGACGGTGACAGCTTTATCCGTTTCACCGGAACGCATGGCCAATTTTTTCTTCACAACAGTGACCTGATGGTTACCAGCCAGGTCATTGATGATGTCAAGCCCATATTCCTGGCCGGGGCATCTGCCCTGGATGATCACTGAAGCAGCGTCCTCCTTCACCATCCCGTAGCGGTCAAAGGTGCCGGATATCATTTCCCTTGTTTTCTGGAAATAAAAATGAAGATCTCTTTCATTTTCTGCTTTAAACACTGCGATGGATCCCATGCCCCATCTTGGCTTTACATATAAGGGGTACTGAAGTTCGCCACGTTGAATAGATTCCAGTGCTTGTTGCAAATCCGTAAATAGCGGTGTCACAGGAAAATTATGCTCCACAAGGAACTGGTACGTTTTCAATTTATCATGCGCCATATCGGTGACCCACGAATCCGCAATAATCACTGATATGCCAAGACCGGCAAACTTGTCTTTTACCTCAGCTAAAATGGATAAATCAACATCCATAACAGAAAGGACTGCTCGTATAGCATGGGTCGTACAATAGTTTTCAAGGAACGCGGCATAGTGTGGGTCTGTCGCAAAAGGCGAAAGCACAGCTACATCCGCCCGCCAATATGCAGCAGAATTCGAATCCGTATTAAATACATGCACTTTTCCACCTGTAGGGTGAACGGCATCTTTGAAATAGTCGACGAGATAATTTCGCCTGCCTGCACATGTGATCAATACATTCATGTAGGGATCGATTTGATGTTTCGTTTCTTAAAAACCAATTCAATGAAGAGCGGGTTGATTAAGGATATAGACAAAACCAATGCCAGCTGCATAAAGCCCAATACACCGGTGAGATATAAAATGAAGTGCATCCCCATAAGCAGGCAAAAGATGACAAGGTTATATCGCCGGGTAAATAAAATCATGATGCAAAATAATTCAATACCTACGGATACCATGGAAAGTCCAGCGAAGAGCCATGCATGATGTGAATAGTCAAACAGCGGGCGATTGAATAAGTAAAAATAGTTACTGTGGAGAAACCGGTGATACATCATATCCTGGCTGGTCCCGCCGTGCATCCAATTCCATATTTTATAGACGGGCATGAGTTTAGACACACCGGCCGCCACATAGATATAGACCATCCAACTCGCGATCATTTCCATAGGCCATCGATATACAGGAGACGATCTATCAGATAACGGCTTAATCAGACCCAGTTGTTTGTCCAGGGATAAGGCATCGCTGCATCGGGTAAAATTCAGAAGCAACAAAGGAAACCAGATATAGAGCCATGGATGAGGTGCATTGTGCCTGGAATAATAAAAACTAAAAAGAAGCATAAAACTGATCGACAGAAGCGGCAATATATACCGCGTCAATACGCCTGCTACCAAAAAAACAGCCAGGATCAAAGTGATAGGCCGCAAATAGGAAATGGCTATGGTTTCGACCCATTGGTTGATCAATCCCGGAAAAACATTCGTGTTGTATGCCACATCGGGTACCAGCGAAAGATAGCGAAAAATGGAACTGGCGGAAACATACACGATCTCCAAGCCCAACAAAATCCGGAATATGGCCAATTGATAAACGGATCCTGGTTGGTTCAACCTGACTAATATATTCTCCTCATTATAGTTTCCCATCACACCGCTCCATTTGATACCTGGGAATATAGATAGGCCCATAATACATTTCTCCGCCTTGATTAATTGTAATAGCATGACAAATGTCCGGATCAAACGTCACTTCGCGTGTTTTAAAATTGACCGACTGGACCCCCACCCAAAGGGTATCAATTCCAAGCTCTTTCATCCTGGCACTCAGGAAGTCAAAGTTTTCTTTATCACCTTTGTGAAAGTAGGTCATACTGTACGCCATATCAGCCGTATAGCCCCATCCGAAATATTCTGCTAAGAAAAAGGAGGCTTCTTTACGCAGATTTACAATTTTATATTGACTGCCCTGCCAGTAATAATACTTGTGCTCAGCATGTATTTTATCTCTGTCTTTGAATTCTTTCGTTTGTCGATACATACCTACCTCATAAAACGGATACCGCTTTGAGCCCAAACTGATGGCCCCCAGATTTCCAACAAAAACGAATGCTATCAAATATTTTGCCGGCCTCGGGATGGATGAGGATCTGAATTTTTGAACGACATAGTAAAAAATTCCGCGTTTCAATAAGTAATCGCGGATCATAACAGCCATCCAGCTCAGGATTACAACGATGGATACGACGACAAATACTTTAAAGAGGAACACAGTATGAATGTAATAAAACAGTTGTTGCGTCTGCAGGATGGTCATCAGCATTGAAAGTGCCACACAGGAAAAGGCTATTTCTCTAATGGATCGGCTCATGAAGTCTGGGTTCCTTCTTTGAAAAGTCTGTTAAAAAATCCGGGTTGTATCAAAGAAATAGATAAGACCAGCATCAACTGCAGGAAACCCATCACGCCGGCGAAGTATAAAAAGAAATGCATCCCAACCACCAGCACCAGGACCAGGCCATTAAATCGATGTGTAAGTAGAATCATAATGCAAGTTAATTCAATCAGGATGGATGCGATGGACAGAACGGCGAATACCCAATGATGTGTGGTGTAATCAAACAAAGGTCTTTCAAACAAATAGAAGTATACGCTATCCAGGTACCGGTTATACATAATTTCCTGTGTGGTACCTCCTTTCAACCAGTTCCACCCTTTGTAAATTGGTAATAGTTTCGCAAGGCCAGCTGTGACATAGATATAGGCTAACCAACCAGCTACACCCTCCAGCGGCCATCGATAGGTACTAGAGGTAAGATTTGTCAGTGGTTTCTGTAATCTGAACAAGGCATCCAGGGATAACACATCATTACATCTTGTAAAATTCAACAAGAGTAACGGAAACCAAATGTAGAGCCAGGGAATCGGAGCATTGTGCCTTGCATAGTAAAAGCTGAATAAGAAGAGGAAAGCAACAAATAACAAAGGCAACATATACTTCGTTAACAGCCCTAGCACCAGGAAAATACTTAGTGCCAGCGTCAGCCATTGCCAATATGGGACCGCCGTGGCAGTGATGAATTGATTCAGAAAGTCGGGAAAGATGTTGTGGGTCCCGGCCTCGACCTGCACATACGCTGAAAGCTGAAACAATCGGGTACTGGAAGAATAAAATATCTGGAGTCCCAGCAAAATCCGAAAGAGTGCCAGTTGATGCGCGGATCCCGGCCACTCCATCCTGGACAATATATTTTCTTTTAGAGGATTAATGCCCATGACACTTGCTTATCTGATAATCGGGAATATAGATAGGGCCATAATAGAGCTGGGCTGTCACATTCATTTGGATCGCACGACATATATCCGGATCAAATGAGACTTCACCTGTTTCAAAATTGACCGCATGTATGCCTACCCATAAGGTATCGATGCCTCGCTGCTTCATCAGGGCACTCAGGAAGTCAAAGTTTTTCTTTTCCCCCCGATACCGATACGCAGCAGAAAACATGAAATTCTCCGCATAACCCAATCCGAAATGATCAGCTAGAAAGAAATTTCCTTCTTTCCGCAGGTCGAGAATTTTGTACTGGCCATTTTGCCAATAATAATATTTGAGCTGGTACATTATCTTATCTCTATTTTGATATGGTGTGGACCATCGAAACATTCCCACATCGTAAAATGGATACCAGGATTTACCTAATGTGATAGCTATGAAATTCGCAGTCATTACAATTACGATTACGTATTTCGCCGCCTTCGGGATACGTAAGGATCTGAATTTTTGATAAATAATTGGGATCATACTTTGTCCCCGGATAATATTTTTGATTAATAAAAAAATACAAATACAAATCAAAACAACTGACACCCAGAAATACACTCTGAAAAAAAACAAGGAAGAATAATAATACATGAGACGTTCTGTCTGGAGCAAACTCATGAGCAACATCAATGCTATAGTCAAAAGAGCCGCCTCCCTGAGTATTCTGTTCATGCATTCATTTTAGAAAGGAAATAATAGTTTCTAATTCGGCTTCACGCAAGTCTGTATACAAAGGCAAACATAAAATCCGTGCTGCAGTGCTTTCCGATATTTCCATGACCTTTGCATCCACATATGGAAGTGTATTGAGGGAAGGATAAAAATATCTTCTTGGGAAAATATCCAGTGCATTCATTCGCTTCAGTGTGTCTGTCAAATGTGCTTCTGTTTCAAAAAGTACAGGATAGTAAGCATAATTCCATTTTGTATGTTCCCGGATTTTCAATTTCTGTAATCTTGTAAAGTCCAGATGGTGATCATAAAAATCGATTACCTGCTTGCGGGCAGCCAATATTTCCGGCAGGTAAGGAAAGAGGGCTAAACCCAGCGCTGCCTGTAATTCAGAAATTTTACCGTTGATGCCCAGACCGTGAAATGCAAGTTCTCCGTTGTGCCCAAAAGCATGTGAATAGAACATCTTGTGAAATAAGGCATCGTCTTTACAAACTAAAGCACCTCCTTCTCCGGTATGAAATAATTTGGTCGCATGAAAACTACACGTACTGACATCGCCATACTCAAAAAGTGACTGTCCCTTATATCGAACACCAAATGCATGTGCTCCGTCATAGATCACGGCGAGATTATGCTTTCGGGCAATCGTTTCTATTTCTTCAACAGCGCATGGATTTCCAAAAACATGGGTAGCGAGAATACCAGTTGTTTTCGGTGTGATAGCTGCTTCAATTTTCGTTTCATCAATTGTTAAGTATTCCGGATGGATATCAACAAACACCGGTGTGCAGTTTTCCCAAATGATAGCTGATGTCGAAGCTACATAACTAAATGGCGTAGTAATGATTTCTCCTCCATTACCTAATAGCTTAAGCGCAATCTGCAACGGAATCGTTCCATTATTGGTCACCAGGATATTTTTGACTGACAAATATTCCTTTAGCTTTTCTTCCAGCTCCAGCACGAGTTCTCCCCGATTGGTCATCCATCGCTTATCCCATGCCCGCTTCAATATGGATTGATATTCTTCAAGCGGAGGGAGAAATGTTTTGGTTACCGGTATCATGAGCGTTCAGATATATGAGTGATAAGTTCCCAGACGGGATTCAATTGAATTGGCGACCAACCGTGTTTCTTGCTTTCTACTAGAAAATACACAGCCGACTGATAGCGAAAGATCATATTTCGTTGCCCGTTTTGGAATTCGTTCAATCCAATCGTGATGGAATATTGCCCCTGGGAAAAAGGAATATTCGGAATGACGGCCCTGAATCTTACAGGTCCCACAATCTCCTCTGTCTGGATATGATCATTAAAATTAAATACTTCAGCAAAATTACGTTGCTCCTGGTCATAAAAGGCCAGATGCATTTTTGGTTGATGCACAGGCTGGTGACAAATAACATCCACCGTAAGGATTAAATCCTTTCCATGATGAACAGTCACTAAACCTTCCTCATCGGAACTATGACCTTCCGACTCAAGCACTATATTTTTTATTTCTACTTTATTCGTTCCCTGAAAACTACCTGATTCCTGTCGGAAGCCTCCATAATACTGCGTGATGCCCGCACCTACATCATCAGACTGATACGTCGATTTATCTTCTTTCAACAAGCAGATGCGACTACACATGCGACTGACCATGGGCATGTTGTGCGAGACAAAAATCATCGCTGTCTTCGTACGCAGCTCGTCCATCTTATTAAGGCATTTCAATACGAAGCCCATATCTCCGACGGCTAATACTTCGTCGATCAACAATACATCGGGTTCCATTTGCGCGGCTATTGCAAAGCCCAAACGCACTTTCATTCCTGAGCTATAATTCTGTACCGGTGAATCGATAAACTCACCTATCTCCGCAAAGTCAATGATGGCTTTGAATTTTTGATTAATTTCTTTTTTGCTGAATCCAAGGAGTTGTCCATTGACATAGACATTTTCACGACCGGACAGAAGTGGATTAAATCCGGCACTCAATTCAATCAACGCTCCAACTTTCCCTCTCATCGTGATCGTCCCTTCGTCCGGACGAATCAATCCATTCAACATTTTCAGCAACGTACTTTTACCTGCACCATTACGACCAATCAATCCAAGACATTCTCCCCGACGCAAACTAAAACTTACATCCTTAACGCTCCAAAACTCTCCATCCCTCAGAACGGAACGATTTTGATTTGACCCAAATACTGCACTTCCCAAATCTTTCAGGCCATACCACATGCCTTTATTCAAACTCCTGCTGAATTTCTTGGAAACATGTTTGACATCTACTAATATCTCATCCTTGCTCATCATGTCCCCATTCGTTCGATTAATATTTCCATCGCGATGCGCTGCAGGATGAATCCCGCCAACAGAATGACCATCGTAGCCAAGCCTATGCAACCAAGCGTAAGAAGCCCTGTCGAACTTTGCAATCCGAGAATCCAATCACGCGCACTCACGAGTACTGGACTCACCGGGTTCAATGCCAAAATTTTGAAGCTACCGCTCAATTCTGTTGTAGCATACACGACCGGTGTAGCATACATTGCTATTTGTAAAAGAGCCGGCAAGGCAAACTGTATGTCTTTATACAAAATAGCAAAAGGCAATAGTAAAAGTCCAAAACACATCCCAAGCATGATGAGTACAAAGACTGCAGGAATAAATAGTAAGGTGTACAACGTCACCGGGATTTGGAAGATCAGGATTTCAGCGACAATGATCACCAACGAAATGATGGAAGTGAATACGATCTCATAGAAAGCGGTGATGATCAATGCTTCGCGGGGAAAATTCACTTTCACCAGGATGGGTGCATTAGCCTGGATCGATTGTATGGGCATCGTCACGGCACTGGAAAAAACAGACCAAAGCATCGTGCCTGTAATCACAAATAAAGCATAGCTGCTTCCTGTATGATGGAGGGAGACAATATTTTTTTGATTCAAGAAGATCCAAATTCCTGCGGTGGCTAATGGAGGTATGAGTGCCCAAACGATACCAAGCAAACTTTGACGATAGCGGGCCCGGATATTGCGTTCAGCAAAGCGAAATCCAAGTGCGTGAGCCACCGGAAATTCCTTTCCGATTGCTTTCAATGCCCTCCAAAGATTCGATTTGCTATTAGCGGAATATACCTGGACTTGCATACGGATGGTTACAGGCTTTCATTCTTTATGAAATGCCGGTTTTGATTCAAGATTACTGCGGGAAGATAGCTGTATAATCTGAGGATCGAAAGAAAAGCTTTTCCAGCGCTGACAGTCAATGGGATATTTCGGTCAAATAAAAAGGCAACCCCCATTTCAAGGATATACATCCGGGCCCATCTATCACTTTTATCAATTTCACCGCGGAGATAATTGAACATGCGATGAAATTCGAATTTGTTGAAATGGGTTGTAACGGATTGTTCGTTTTTCTTGTTATACAAATAATACGCATCCGGAATGAGGGCCATGTTGAGTGTTGCTTCATTCATCATGTCGACTGTAAAACAAATATCAGAATAGCGAAAGGGTTTAAAGGGGAGGCATATGTCCTTACGTATAAACTTATTGGATGCAGTCCCACCAAAATGTCCGAATGCTCTTTTATCTTCAATCGAGGTGATGGTTTGTCGTAAAGTTTGCGATGTGGATTCCCGAATAAAAGAAAACAGATAGCAGTTGATGTCGGGCCGAAGCGTTTTTTCAAATTTTTGATACAGGTCATGTCCTATCCGATCATCACTATCCAGAAATTGGATCCATTGTCCTTTTGCTTCCTTCAGGCCTTCATTTCTTGCAATGGCCTGTCCCTGGTTTACCGGCAATGTAATCAAGCGAATAGATGGATGTAGTATATTTTCTACCACCTGACAAGATGAATCTGTACTGCCATCATCCACTACAATGAGTTCTATGTTCAATCCATGTGGTTCCTGTTGTAAAACGGATTGAATGGCGTGTTCCACAAAGGATGCCGAATTGTACATGGTAATGATGACCGAAACTTCCGGTATAAGGCCCATAGTCCAGACGCATAGAAGTAATAAAGCGCCCAATATAGCAAGTAATTGACAGGCGAAAATTTAATCTACATTTGGATGGAATTTAATCCAAAAATACCTGCATGAAAATCGCCGTCATTGTCCCATCCCTCCGTGAACTTGCACCTGTCCAGGTTGCAATGACGGTGGCGGTTCTGCTTGTCAAGGCAGGACATACGGTTACAGTATATTATTTCAAAAAAACATCGGGCTTGTGGCAAGCCGAAGGGATTACGTTTGTAAAAATCAATTTTTTCAGCTGCATGGACTGGGATGAATATGATATTATTCATAGTCATGGTTTTCTTCCTGATGCATTTGTTTCGCTAAGAAAATCCCGACATAGTTGTGCAAAATCAGTCAGTACTATTCATAATTATGTTTTTCCGGAGTTAAAACTGCTTTATAACCAGGTTGTATCATCGACCGTTGGATGGACATGGGTTTGGGCCTGGAAAAGAATGGATCATGTGGTAGTGCTTACAAATGATGCATTACAATATTATCGTGCGCTCTTACCTCAAACGTCGCTTAGCAGAATCTATAACGGTAAAAACATTGTACACAATCCGAATGTGATCTTGCCGGAACATCGTCTCCTGGCGGATGAGATCCGTAAAAAGTATACATATTGCATTGGCTCGATTGCAGCGCTTATATCCAGAAAGCGAATTGATATACTAGTGCGGCATCTCAGTAGAGTGGAGACGGGTGGCCTGATGATATTGGGCGAAGGACCTCAAAGAAACCAACTTGAGGAATTGGTTGCTAAACATAATCTACAAGACAGGGTAAAGTTTTTAGGATATATTCCGCAGGCTCACGCTTATAATGAGCTGTTCGATATCAGTGCGCATCCTTCGATGAGTGAGGGATTTAGTCTTTCCCTTATTGAAGCAGCAGGATATCAAAAGAATATAGTTTGCGCTGACATCCCTGCCTTCCGTGAAGCCTTTACAGACGACGAAGCAACTTTTTTTAATAGTCAAGATGAATTGACTATTGATCAGTCCATACTTGAAGCATGGCGTGATAATGAAAAGCCAGGAAAGGCTTATCAAAAAGTGATAACGAATTATTCGGAGGAGCGGATGGGGGAACAGTATGATATATTGTTTAAGGACCTTAACAGAACATCTCCCCGACCCTCTTCTAAGAGGGAGGCATGATTTGTCTAAAACTACTAATCTTCTACCTCCTAACACCCCTATCAGATGCCAGAAAAAGCGCGTATCCGAAGGTAGGGGCGTGTTGCACCCGCCCTTACCTTCGGATACCCACCATGGGTTGCAAGTAGGGGCGTATGCAACACGCCCCTACCTTCGGATACCCTCCATGGGTTGCAAGTAGGGGCGGGTGCAACACGCCCCTACATGCAACCCATGGAGGGTATAACCTTCATCTCCTAACCTTCTAACTCCCTAATCTCTTTATAGGAAATATCAGTTCCCTCATAAACCCAACCGACCACGAGATCATGATTATCAAGATCACAAATGGTATTTGCACGCCTACGCCCGGTGATTTCCATTTTATCATTCCTTTGATGGCGAAATAAGAGAGAAACAGGAATGCGAATAGCATGATGCATGACAATACAAGAAAGCTTTTGCTCCATACCAAAAATATAATAGTCAGTAGGCCTACAGGAAGACTGAGTCCGATTAGAACATGTGCTATGTTGAGTAAACGTTTATCCTTTTTGGCTACCTGTAACCGTCCAATCGCATAGCGGTAGAATTGTCTCCAAAGCGTTCGGGGAGTAGGGCGCCGATAATGAAACACGATTACATCTGGTGTATACAATAGCCGGCAGCCTAAATCCAGGATCTTGCGGTTTAATAAAGTATCATCACCGGTGAGCATGCTTTCATCTAAGGGCATCACTTTAGCAAGAATGGATTGTCTATAGATAGCATTGCAGCCCGGGATACTACTGACCTCTCTCACTTCATTAAGCACCCTGGCATGAATGGAGCCTGCAGCAAAAACGGGTTGGTCAAACACAAAGCCTACTGCTTTTCCAAAATTACTTTCATCCGATGGTGTGAGATTCGGGCCCCCTGCACACGCTACG
>Ga0138256_10005733_pt1 | contig 13131 bp, 8 predicted proteins | sample KNB2016incub_MG_FD_105486 | JGI IMG/M metagenome (GOLD analysis project Ga0138256, IMG submission 105486) | Active sludge microbial communities from wastewater in Klosterneuburg, Austria - KNB2014incub_MG | ecosystem: Engineered > WWTP > Activated sludge > Unclassified | place: Austria...
ACCGAAGACCTCTCGCGCGCGATGAGCGTTGTGAGCCTTGCAGAGCAAAGCGAGATTGTCGACCGTCGGCGGGCCTCCCCGCGCGAAGGGCTGCTTGTGCTCGAGGGTGATGTAGCGCTTCTCGCTGCAGCGGTGACCGTGATCGTCGACGAAGGTGCACTGGAATCCATCGCGCTCCCAGCTTGATTCTGCGTTCAACGCCAGCCGTCCGGTTGGCCGCCTGCGACTGTTCCCACGGGCGAGCGGATTCAACCGGCCCGGCCGGACGGTCTATTTCAACCGGCACGTGTCGAGACCCTTCCCCGAGACGCCTCCGCGCTCGAGGCCTTTCGGCGCCCATCCGGCGCTTCAGCTCCGCGGCGAGGAGCTCGTCGAGGGCACGCTCGACGAGGGCGGCCAGGTCCCCGGTCGACGCGGCGTGGCTCAGGAGGTTCTGCGCGAGCTCGAGCTTCTGGCGAAGCTCGGCGCTGGCCGTGAACTCGACGCGGAAGCTTGCCGCCGAGAGCGGCTCGACCCGTGGTCTGGGCACCGGCGACCCGGCGGAGTGCGCGACCTGCTCCGACTGCGTGAAGGGGCCCGGGTTACTCTGCTCGAGCAGGGTTGGTTGCAGCGGAGTGATGCTCGGCAGCACGTCGGGGCGCGGGAACCGACGGGCGCTCACCGCGAGCACAAGGACAGCGCGAAAGTCGTCGCGCGCACGGAAGCTTCAAGGCGCGCATCGTCGCGTGAACGAGAGGGCATTCGGGCGATGCATCTCGATCGCGCGGCGCGAGGTCGCGCAGATCGCGCAGATCGCGTCAAGATGCAAACCGAGAGTTGTCACAGTTCAAGAGCCGCTTCGGGCTCGAACGCCTGCTGGTGCGGGGGCTCGACAAGGTGACGAGCATGGCGCTCCTGACGGCCGCGCGGCAATTTCCGACAGAGCTTCACCTCCCGATGGTGCACCCGGCCGGAGATGTGCAGCCCTTCTTCTGTTTGCAGCACACGGTGCCCTCTCCGCAGCCACCGACGAGCCCAAAGCACTCACACGCCGCACCTTGCTCGAGATTGCACCAGCCGTGACACTTCGCTCCGCCGCAACAGGAGGCAATGGCGCCAACGCCGTCGTCTGGCGCGCAGCTTCCTCCCCCGCCTGAGCCAGCGCAGGTTGACCCGGCAGTGCAGGACGAGACCCCGGCACAGCATACGGCCGGCGGGCTGCACCCGCCGCTCACACCGAAGCAGTCGCACTTGCCGGATATGCAATAGCCGAAGCAGGGACTCCCCTGACAGCATGAAGCAAACTGGCCGGGCGGAGCGGCGTCGGTGTCGCAAGGATTGAAGGTGCCTCCAGTACCGCCTGTTCCTCCCGACGTGCCCGAGCTGCCGCCGGACCCAGCACTTGACCCTCCGACACCCCCAGAACCGACGCCGCCACTGCTGGAATCCACGCTTGCGTCCGCAGCGGCCCGCGGATCAGTCGTGGTTTCGCCGCAAGCCAGCGCCGAACACAGCGACGCGCCGACAGCGAGGGAGCGGACTCTCACGGCACCAGCTTGTAGCCGTACCCATAGACCGTCAGGATGTGCTCGGGCTTGTCGGGGCGTTTCTCGACCTTGCGGCGCAGCTTGACGATGAAGTTGTCGATGGTGCGGTTGGTGGGGTTTGCCTCGACGCCCCAGATCTTGTTCAAGATCTCTTCCCGGCTGACGGGCTGCCCGGCGCGCTCGTTGAGCAGGCGCAGCAGCTCCACCTCGTAGAAGCTGAGCGGCTCGGCGCTCTTCTTGCCGGCCCGCTGCACGGTGTGGGCCGAGACGTTGACCGTGACCTCGCCCACGCTGAAGGTGTTGTTCTCGATGGGGCGCGCGGTGCGGCGGAACAGGGCCCGGACCCGGGCCACCAGCTCGCCCACGCTGAAGGGCTTGGTCACATAGTCGTCGGCGCCGGCGTCCAGCCCGCGGATCTTGTCCGCCTCCTGGCTCTTGGCGGTCAGCATCAAGATGGGCACGAAGGCGTCCTGCCGGCGCAGGTCTTCGCAGACCTGGTAGCCGTTCATGTCCGGCAGCATCAGATCGAGCAGCACCACGTGGGGGCGCTCGGCCCGGGCCAGCACCAGCCCCTCTTTGCCGGTGGTGGCGGTGACCACGCGGTACCCCTCGAACGAGAGCGCGTCCTTCAGCCCCAGCAAGATGTTGGGCTCGTCGTCGATGACGAGGATGGTCTTCTTCGCCTCCATCCGTTCGCCAGGCATCGTACTCGCCTGCTGGGCGGACTCAACCGCCCGCCGGACGCACAAAACGCCGCCGCGCGGAGAGCCGAGCCCTCCGCGCGGTGACGCAGCCTTCGCCGCTCAGTTCGCGCCGGCGTTGGCCAGCGGCGCGCCCAGGCACGCGATGAACACCGTGGAGCCCGAGGCCGGGGTGTTGTTCCCGCTGAAGATCAGCTGGCGCTTGGGGTTGCAGTTCTCCACCAAGGCGGCGTTGCCGATCTTCTGCGCTTCGTCCACGTAGCACCAGCCATAGTTGTTCGGGTCGGCGCCGGTCTGCTCGCACTTGACGCGGTCCTTCACGAACTCGATCTCGCACATGCAGTACTTCGCGGGGTCGCAGCCGTCGCCCGTGCACTGGCCGGTCTCTTTCAGGCGGTTGATCACCGGCTTGACCAGCGCGGCATCCACGTCCGAGCGGTTCAGAGTGGCGTCGCACGGCCCGCAGCCGCCGGTCGTGGCCTGCACCTCGACGATGGCGCACTGGGGGGTCGCCGCGGGATCGGGCTTGCCGTCGGGCCCGGGCGGGAACGCGATCGGGCGGTTCACGCACTGGCCGGCGAGCACTTCTTTCAGCCGCTCGATGATGGCAGCCACGGCCGGGTTGTAGCCATAGCTGGGGTTGTTCTTGTCACCCGTGATCTTGGGGCAAATGCTGGCCACGATGCTGTTTGTGCCGAAGTCCTTCAGCACCTGCAAGATGCGGGTGCCCGGGAAGGCTTTGGCGTATTCCTGCATCTTGGTGTAGCCGCCGCCGCCCTGACACAGCGGGTTGTTCGCGGTGTAGCCCGTGCCCACGTCGTCGCAGTCGCAGCCACCGCTGGGGTTGGCGCAATCCTTGGCCTGGGGCAGCTTGAAGATGCACGCGTACTGCAGGTCGGCTTTTCCGTTCAGCCACTCGTGACCATTGATGGGGTTGGCCATCAGGCCGGCGCTCTCTGGGGCCAGGGCGGCGTTGAGTGCCGGGTTGTTGCCCTGGCGCGGGTCGCTCGACTCGATCATCAGCGCGTCGTCGGGCTGATCCTTCAGGTTCCACTTGTCGCACATGCCGACCGGCCGCGGCAGCTTGTCGGTGGCCGGCTTCTCGCAGGTCGGCACCAGCCAATCCCAGCGACCCGCCTCGGTCATCTTGGAGGCCGACAGGTAGCTGAGCTTGTTGGGGTCGTTCAGCGTCTCGGGCGTGGCGATGTCTTGCCACGGCACGCCCACGATGCCGGCGGCGTAGACCAGCGCCGGATCGCGCGTGCCGGTCTCGCACACCGATGTGCAGGCGGCGCCGTTCCAGCCGCAGTTGGCGTTGGCCTTGCAGCCCGCTTCGTCGGCGATCAGCGGGCAGCTGTTGTCCTTGGCGTAGAGCGGGTTGCACGCGCGATAGTTGCCCTGGTTCGGATCGTCGAACTGGCAGTTGACCGGGCCGTTGGCGTCCCACTGCGGACAGATGCGCGGCTGGGTGAGCGCCTCGACGTAGCGCCGGGTCGGGTAGAGGAAGTCGATGCCGAAGCGCTTCTTCTGCTGCCAGCAGCGAAGGTTCGGGTGATCGTCGGTGTCGGCCCAATAGCCGCCGTTGATCTTGCACTCGGCGTCGTCGCCGAGGGCGGTGCAGCCGGCCGGCGGCCCCCCGCTCTCGTTGGAGGCGCACGAACGGCAGCAGGGGCTGTTGGGATCGGTCTGGCAGATCTGGGCCGCCCGCGGCAGCAAGAAAGGCGCGTTGTTTGGCAGGCTGGTCTGGGCAGCGTACCAGTTGAACCCGCCGTCGATGATCGAACAGTCGTTCTCGTCGGTGAGCATCACGACCGCCACCAGCGAGTCCGGCCGCAGGAAGTCTCGGCGCTGCTGCAGCACCACGTTGTCCACGCCCTCGGGCACCGCGTCGTTGCCCTGCTTGACCATCTTGCTGGGCGGGGCGGGGTCGACCAGGAAGCGATACCAGGCCTCGAGGGAGGCTTCGTAGCCGCAGCCGTTCTCGCCGGTCGCTTTCACGTGGTTGGTGAAGTTCGCCACCATCGTGGGGCCGTCCTTCTCGCCCGGCCCGGCGGTGCCCTTGGTGCCGGTCGGGTCCCACCACAGGAAGCCCATGTTGTTGTAGCTCTGCAGGGGGGGGGCCGCCGTGGGACGCACCGTGCCGATCAGGTGGGCGTTGTCGTATTGCGTGGGGTTCGAGTTCGGGCCGGTGTCGGAGCACTGATCGCCGCCGTGGCCGCCCAAGCTGGACGACACGATGCCGATGTGGATGTCGACGACCGCCTTGAACTCGGGCTTGGCGTTGCCGCTGCACGGCGGATTGCTCAGGTTGCCGGCTCCGTCGTCGCACATCGGCGTGATCAGCCGGTTGAGCAGCTGCGGCACGGCGTCGGCCAGGATCAGCTGCTTGTCTGCCATCGAGATCGAGTTGTCGATCATGAAGAGCAGGTCGATCTTGTCGACCGTGGTCTGGCGGATGTCTTGCACGAACACGTTGGTGGTGTTCGGCGAGGCCGGGGACACCGGCCGGTCGAGGCAGCCCACGCTGGACGCCGCCACGGCGGAAACCAGGCCAAGGCCAGCCAGGCCCATGCGCACCCAGCGCGTGAGCAGCGAGTCATCCTTCTTCATCGCGTCGAGACTCATCGAATTGCTCCTTCAGGACCGGACCGGTGGGATGGGCAGCCCGGTGGGTGAGCCCCCGCGGGGAGGCCCGACCGCCAACCGGCCGAATTTGGCCAGCGCCCGCAGCGTAAGTGCGCGGGACGACTACTGTCAATTGCGGTTTCGGTGCGAGCCCAGACCATCGCCAGGGGGGAAGAGAGCAAGGCCCGTACCGCCACGATCGGCCCGGGTTTTCAGGGCTCGCCGCCCGCCGAACCGTCAACTGGGTTGGCGAGCTCGCCAACCGCTGGGCCCCCCGCCGCGAAATGCTTCCGCAGGGCCGCCAAGGTCTTCGGACTGACACCGGGCACCGCCAGCAGCGCCGCGTCGCTGGCCTCGCGCACGCCCTGCACCGTGCCGAGCGCGTCCAGCAGCGCGCGGCGGGTCTTGGGGCCGACCCCGGGAATGCCATCGAGCGCGCTCTCGAAGCGGCGCTTCTTCCCGGTCTGCTTGCGCCCGCGGTTCGAGAAGCGGTGCGCCTCGTCCCGGGCACGCGCCAGCAAGAACAGCTCGGGGCTCTGCGGGCGGAGCGCGATGGGGTTCTTCTGACCGGGCAGGTACACCCGGTCCACCAGCTTGTCGCCCAGAGGGTTCTCGCGCTCTTTGGCCAGGCCGACCACCGAGAGCTCGTGCAGGCCCAGATCCCCCGCCGCGGCCAGCGCCACGGCCAGCTGCCCGCGGCCGCCGTCGACCACCAGCAGATCCGGCAGCTCCCACTCGGTCTTCTCGTCGCCGTCTTCGGCGGCACGCCCGCGCCGGAAGCGCCGCGCCAGGACCTCGTACATGGCGCCGTAGTCGTCGCCGTCGCTCACGCCCTTCACGTGATAGGTGCGATAGCGCTTCTTGTCGGGGGCGCCGTCCCGGAACGACACGATGGCGCCCACCGTGTCTTGCCCGCCCAGGTGCGAGATGTCGACGCACTCGATGCGGCGGGGCATCACCGGCAGCCGCAGCTTTTCCTTGAGCTGCTCCAGGCGCACGTCCATGTCCTCGGCCGAGCGGCGCTTCTCGTCGAACGCGTGGCGCGCGTTGTCCGCCGCCAGCTCGAGCAGCTGGCGCTTGGCGCCGCGCTCGGGCGCCACGATCTCGACCTTGCGCGCGCGCGCGCCGTCTTCTCGGGCCAGCGCCTGGCGACGCTCGCTCAGCCACTCGGCCACGCCCGCCGAGCCCTCGGGCAAGACCGGCACCAGCACCTCGTCGGGGATGAGCCCGGCCGACAGCCCCTCGACGCCATAGTGCTCACGCAAAAACGAGCCCACCAGCTCGTCGTCGGGCAGCTCGACCTTCTTGTGGCTGAAGCTCGAGGCTTCGACCACCCGACCGCTGCGCACGCAGAGCAGCGAGAGCTCCACCAGATCACCCTCGCGGTACAGGCCGAGCACGTCCTGGTCGCGATCGCTGACCGCCACCACGCGCTGCGCCTCGCGCACCAGCGACACCGCTCGCAGCTGATCGCGATACAGCGCCGCCAGCTCGTATTCCAGGGTGCGCGCCGCCTCGGCCATGCGGGCCTCCAGCTCCCGCGTCAGCTCGTCGTGACGTGCGTCCAAGAACAGGCTCACCGCCCGCACCTGCTCGGCGTAGCGCCCGCGATCCACCTCGTACACACAGGGCGCCAGGCAACGCTTGATCTGGAACTGCAGGCACGGTCGCGAGCGGCTCTGGAGCTCGCGGTCGGTGCAGGTGCGCAGCTGGAAGTGCTTCTCGATCAGGTTCAGCGTGCGACGCGCCGCGGTGGCCGAGTGATACGGCCCGAAGTAGCGCGCCTTGTCCGCCGCCGGGCGCCGCACCAGCTCGAGGCGCGGCCAGTCGTGATCCAGCGACAGCCGCAGCGTCAGGAACTCTTTGTCGTCCCGCAGCTTGACGTTGTACCGGGGCCGGTTCTCCTTGATCAGGCTGTTCTCGAGGATGGCGGCTTCCTTCTCGGTGCGCGTCACCACGGTGTCGAAGTCGGCCAGGTGCTTCTGCAAGAGCGGGATGAAGCCGCGCGCGTCGCTCTGCCCTTCCTGAAAGTAGCTCCGCACGCGTGCGCGCAGGCTCTTGGCCTTGCCGATGTAGAGCACGGCTCCCGCGCCGTCGCGGAAGACGTAGCAACCCGGTCGCGCGGGCAGCGCTTTCAGCTTCAGTGCGACGTTCTCGGGGAGGGTCACGGGCGTGCCGGCCTGGCGGGGTCGTGATATTAGCGCCGCGGCATGCCGCTTTGGCACAAGCTCTCGCTCGATCGCTCTCGCGGCGCGCTGGTCCTCGCCGTGGCGGTGGCGGCCGGGCTGGGGATCGGCTTTCTGCTGGTGCCCCGGGCCCCGACCCCGGGCGATGCGAAAGAACCGCCCCCCAAGGTGCTGCTCTTGGGCGAGCCGCTGGCTCTGGACGACGAGGCGCCGAAGCGCGCCCTGGACCGGGTGCGGCGCTTCGCGGCCGGCAAGCTGACGCTCGACCTGGGTGACGGCCAGAAGCGCGAGCTGCCATTCGGACGGCTGGGCGCCGAGATCGACAAGGTGCGGCTCTCGCAGCTGGTGCGTGACTGCCGCGACGCCACCAGCCCGCTGCGCATGGCCCGGCGCGGCCGCGCGGGTGACGTGACCTTGCCCGTGCCCATCGTGCTGGACACCGGCGCGGCGGTCGCGGTGCTGCTGCGCCTCAAAGACGAGCTGGACCGCCTGCCGGTGGATGCGCGGCTCGATCTCGAGAAGCGCTCGCTGGTGCCCGAGGTCTCGGGCCGCCTGCTCGACGTGGACGCCACGCTGGCGGCGCTGCGCGCGGCCGTCGCCACCGGTGAGGCCCAGGCCAGCGCCGTGTTCGAGGCTCGCCCGCCCCGGCGCGCCGCGGCCCAGCTGGGGGAAGTGAAGTTCGACGCGGTGCTCGGCTGGTTCGAGACCAAGTACAACCGCGGCGACAAGTACCAGGCGCGCACCTTCAACCTGCGCCTGGCCGCCAGCAAGCTGGACGGCACGGTGCTCTTGCCGGGCGAGGTCTTCGACTTCAACGAGGTGGTCGGCTCGCGCGACGAGGCCAATGGCTACAAGGTGGCGCCGGTGATCGCCGAAGGCGAGCTGGTGGACGGCATCGGCGGCGGCACCTGCCAGATCTCGGGCACGCTGCACGGCGCCGCGTTCTTCGCCGGCCTCGACGTCGTCGAGCGCTACCCGCACACGCGGCCCAGCTCGTACATCAAGATGGGGCTCGACGCGACGGTGGTGTACCCGACCATCAACTTCCGGGTGAAGAACGGCTTCGACTTCCCCGTGGTGCTGCACCAGACGGTGAAGAACGGCGTGGTGCGCGCCGAGGTGCTGGGCCCGCGGCGCGTGCGCACCGTCACCCTGATCCGTCGCATCGACAGCGCCATTCCCTATGAAGAAGTCGAGCGCGACGACCCGAACCTGCCCGAAGGGGTGCGCGTGCTGTCGCAGCGCGGGGTGGCCGGCTTCAAGCTGCACCGCTATCGCATCGTGCGCGAGGGCGAGCACGCGGTGCGCGAGCGCTGGAACGACGTCTACCCGCCCACCACTCAGATCGTGAAGGTGGGGCGCGGCGCGATGCCCAAAGACAGCATGGCGCTCAAGCACGACGAGCACCCCGAGTACCTGGCCGACGAGCTCTTGGTGATGACCCAGGGGCTGGACGTGGGCGCGAACGACGGCGAGTCCACCGGCCGCGACGTGTCCGAGAGCCGCGAGCCGGGGCAGTTCGGCGAACCGCGCTGGACTGAGAAGGCCGGGATGCCCTGGTTCGACGAGGCAACCGGCAAGGCCGAAGCCGGCGACGAGGGGCCGGCGAAGACCGACAAGAAGCCGAAGAAGGCAGAGAAGAAGAAGGGGAAGAAGGGCTGACGGGGTGGGCGTGCGCGCCGAGCGCGCGTCGAGGAGCTTGTTCGCGGGCGTGCAGGCAGCCTCCTGCGGTGCGGTGTCTCGAAAGGATGAGCATCTCGCCGATTTCACTTGACGCAATTTCTGGTAACGCCCGTTCGCGTCGCGACGCCCACGCCGACGATGACCTCTTGTTTGCGCGCGCTGCCACGTCGTCTGCGTTTCGCGCGCGCGACGACGCGCGAGGCGTTCGCGCGCTCGAAACACGCTCAGCGCGTCAGCGGCGAGCTCTCGGCCGCCGTGAGCACGGAACGGTCGGCGTGTGCGAACGTCATCTTCCACCTGGCGGAGCTCGACCGCCGCAAGCTCTATCTGGAGGACGCATGCTCCTCTCTTTTCGCTTATTGCGTGGAGCGCCTCGGGTACTCCGAGGACGGTGCCAACAAGCGAGTGCGCGTCGCCCGCTTGGTCCAACGCTTTCCCCAAGTCCTCGACGACCTCGCGTCGGGTGAGGTTCACTTGACCGGGCTGTTCTTGCTTTCCGGGCACCTGACCGAGAACAACGTCGAGCAGCTCATGGACGAGGCTCGAGGGAGGTCGAAGCGTCAGATCGAGGAGCTGATTGCCCGGTGGTTCCCGCGGCCGGACGTGCCGGCGACCGTCACGCCGATGGCGCCGGCGCAGACCGAGTTATCAACAGTGTCCGGGACGGGTAGCTCCCAGATCCCGCGGCGCGCGGCCCCCGCCCGTCTCGAGCCGTTGTCGCCAGCGACCATTCGTCTCGAGCTCACGGCCCGGGTGGAGCTCCGCGACAAACTCGAGCAGGCTCGAAACCTGCTCAGCCACACGATCCCGAGCGGCGACCTGGCAACGATCCTGGAGCTGGCCTTGGACCGCCTCATTGCAGACGAAACGAAGCGCCGCTCGGGCTCGGGCAAGTCGCGCAAGCGCCGTGAGACGAAGCCAGGCTCACGACACGTGCCTGTCGAAATCCAGCGGGTGGTGCACGAGCGGGACGGCAACCAGGGCACCTTCACCGACGCCGAGGGGCGTCGCTGCTCGGAGAAACGCTTCTTGACCATCGAGCACATCCATCCCTTCGCGAAGGGCGGGCCGACCACGGTGGAGAACTGCTGCCTGCTCTGTCAGGGTCACAATGCCTTCCGAGCTCGCCAGGTCTTTGGCGAGGCGCACATCCAGAACAAGATCGCCGTGGCTCGCGCTCGCCACGAAACGAACAGCGTGCCCGTGGAAACGCCCGCGCCACCGGAGCCAGCGGCCGCTCCCGACGTGTTCGAGAAGGTGCGCTGGGGGCTGGTGCGCCTGGGGTTCAAGCGGGCCCAGGCCGAGCAAGCCGTCCAGCAGGTTCGCGTGCGGGGCGTGGAGCCTCGGCCCGAGCCCCTGCTGCGTGCCGCGATCGCCGTGCTCACGCCCTGAAACCGTTCGGGCACACCCCGACGGAAGACAGCCCGAGCCACGCATGCCGACCCGGTGCCGCCACCCTCGCTCCGCCCGCCGAGAACCGGTCAGGGGCAGGTCGCGCGCTTGCCCGAGTGATCCGATCGCCGAAATGCTCTAGGCTGCCGGCATGCGTTCTCTCAGCTGGTCTGCCTTGCCCGTCCTGTTCTTGCTCACTGCCTGCGGAGGCGCCGGCGAAGCGAGCATTCCTCCCGTTGCGCCGGTCTTCAAGCCCGTGCCGGAAGAAGGGCTGCGCCAGGAAGAAGAAGAGAGCAAGAGCGCGAAGCCGGCCGCTGGCGCCGCCAAGGACAAGGGCGACAAGGACGACGACGGCGACGACGATGGCGACGACAAGGACACCGCGAAGCCCGACGCGCCGCCGCCGGCGGGCAAGCCCGGTGCCGCTCCGCCACCTCCACCGCCTGGTGGCAAGGCGGCTCCGCCCGGTGGCAAGCCCGGTGCCGCTCCGCCTCCGCCTCCGCCTGGTGGCAAGCCCGGCGCAGCTCCGCCCGGTGGCAAGCCCGGTGCCGCTCCGCCTCCGCCTCCGCCTGGTGGCAAGCCCGGCGCAGCTCCGCCCGGTGGCAAGCCCGGTGCCGCTCCGCCTCCACCGCCGCCCGCTGGCAAGCCCGGCGCAGCTCCGCCCGGTGGCAAGCCCGGTGCCGCTCCGCCTCCACCGCCGCCCGGTGGCAAGCCCGGTGCCGCTCCGCCTCCACCGCCGCCCGGTGGCAAGCCCGGCGCGGTCCCGCCCACGCCGCCGAAGCCGCCGGTCAAGCCCACGCCGCCGAAGCCGCCCGCCGCGCCGCCGAAGCCGCCGGCTCCGCCGCCCGCAGCACCGCCGCCGGCTGCGCCCAAGAAGTAACGCATGCGCGCGGTCGTGCTGGAGCGCACCGGAGACGCGAGCGAGCTCCGCCTCCGCGACTGGCCCGATCCCGAGCTGGGTCCCGACGATGCGCTGGTGCGCGTGCACGCGGTCGGCGTGTGCGGGCGCGATCTGATCGATCGGCGTGGCGGCTTTCCGATGATGAAGCTGCCGACCATTCTCGGCCACGAGATCGCGGGCGAGGTCGTGGCCGTGGGCAAGCGCGTCACGCTGGTCGCGGTGGGCGATCGCGTGGCCACGCTGCACCGGCCGTGGTGCGGCGATTGCCTGAGCTGCGTGGCAGGTCGCACGCTGGACTGCGAGCAGGCCTGGCAGAGCTTCGGCCACACCATCGACGGCGGCTATGCCGAGCTGGTGGCCGCGCCCGAGCGCGCGCTGGTGAAGATCCCGGAAGGCGTGAGCGCCGAGCAGGCAGCGCCCCTCGGGTGCACCGCCGCGGTGGCGCTGCGCGCCCTGCGAGAGAGCGCAAAGCTGGCTCTCGGCGAAACGGTGCTGGTCACCGGGGCCAGCGGCGGGGTGGGTCTGCCCGCGATCCAGCTCGCCAAGGCGGCGGGCGCGCGAGTGATCGCCGTCACGGGCAGCGACGCGAAACGGGACGGGCTGCTCGCAGCCGGAGCGGATTCGGTGGTCGTGGCGCGCGACAACCAGTTCGCCGCCGACGTGCGGGCCGTCTCCGACGGCGGCGTGGACGTCGCCCTCGAGCTGACCGGGGCTGCGACCTTCCGCGACGCACAGAAGTGCCTGCGACCCCGCGGGCGGTTGGTGGTGATCGGCAACATCGACCTGGGCAAGGTCAGCGTGGCCCTGGGGCCGTTGATCCTGTACGGGCACACCATCGCGGGCGCGCGCAGCTACACGCGACACGACCTGGAGGAATGCTTCCGGCTGCTGCTCCGCGGTCAGCTGCGCCCGCTGATCGCCGACCGGCTCCCCCTGTCCGGTGCAAAGTCTGCGCACGAGCGACTCGAGCACCGCGCCGTCTCCGGGCGCCTGGTGCTCGTGCCGTCGCTCTGAATGGTTTGCGCGCGCGCGTTCCGTGGCATACTTGCGCGATCGTGTGGCGGATCGAGCACCGTTTGTACCTGGGGGATCACGAATCGGGCTTGTCTGCCCTGCTGGGTGAAGAGCACCCCACCGATCCCGAAGGCAGCCCTGCGCCCTTTGCGGGCGTGGTCTCGCTCTGCCCCATGCCGCTCTATCCCGGGGTCGAGCTGCTCTCGCCCACCCGCGACGAGACCGAGTGGCTGCACATGCCGATCATGGACGGCGGCAACGGCGAAACCGAGTTCGAAGACGCCCTGGGCGCCGCCCTGCCTTTCATCCAGCGCCGCATGCTGCACGGCAACGTGCTGGTGCACTGCGCCGCGGGCATGAGCCGCAGCGTGAGCGTGATCGCCGCTCACCTCTGCGAGCTGGGCAGCAGCGTCGAGGCCGCGTTCGAGCACGTGGCGGGGGCCAAGGCCCTGGCCCTGGCCCACCTGGGATACGCGCCCGATCTGCTGATCGCCCCGGCCTGGGAGTTTCGCACCGCCCTGCGCCGGCGGTACGGAAACCGGCGCTAGCCCGTCAGGAAATCCACGGACTTCTGCGGTTCGGCCGGCGGGCCTTGACTCCGGTGGGTCCCCTGGCCAATAAGCCGGACCGGAGGGCGAGGTCCCGCAGACGCACGGGGCTTCACGACGACCATGAATTCCGTGGAAACTTTTACTCACTCCGAGCCTTCGAACGGCGGTGGCAACGGCGCCGCAAACCGCGCAGTGGACTGGGAAAACCCGCGCGTGGCCGCCATCTTGTCTGCCGCCGCCACCTGCTTTTCTCGCAAGGGGTTCAGCGCCACCACCCTGGCCGAGATCGGCCGAGAGCTGGGGCTCCGCAAGAGCATCGTCCACTACTACTTTGCCAGCAAAAACGCCCTGATTCACGAGGTGCAGAGCTTCACCCAGAAGCGCTACCTCGAGAAGGTGAAGGGGTCGCTGAGCGCCAGCGAAGACGGGTCGAAGCAGCGCATGCTGAGCGCGCTCAACTCGCTCTGGAGCTCGATCCAGGAAAACCGCACCATGGTGGGCCTGAACATCGAGGTCTGGGCCGCCGCCCGGCGTGATCCCGAGCTCCGAAAG
>Ga0138256_10005734_pt1 | contig 13131 bp, 13 predicted proteins | sample KNB2016incub_MG_FD_105486 | JGI IMG/M metagenome (GOLD analysis project Ga0138256, IMG submission 105486) | Active sludge microbial communities from wastewater in Klosterneuburg, Austria - KNB2014incub_MG | ecosystem: Engineered > WWTP > Activated sludge > Unclassified | place: Austria...
AACGCCAACCAGAATACCTGGGGCATGGGCGACTACGACGACATCATGAAGGGCGTGGACTACGTCATCGCGCAGGGCTGGGCCGATCCCAATCGCATGGTGGCGTATGGCTGGAGCTACGGCGGCTACATGACGTTCTGGATGTCCACGCAGACAGACCGCTTCAAGCTCATCTCTCCAGGCGCCGGGCTGACCAATCTCTATTCGATGTACTCGACGACGGATATACCGGCGTATCTCGGGTGGTTCTTTGGCACGCCGTGGGACAACCAGGGGCTCTACGACAAGCTGTCGCCCATCCGGCATGTGAAGAACGTGAAGTCGAAGATGCTCATCATGCACGGGGCGTCCGACGAGCGCGTGCCGCCGACGCAGGCCGACGAGTTCTACAAGGCGTTGAAGGACTTAGGCAAGGACGTGACGTACGTGCGTTATCCGCGTCAGGGCCATGGCATCACGGAGACACGGCTGGCCATCGATCGCAACCGCCGGTACGTGTGCGCGTTCACGGCCGCGGTCGGACTGACGTCTGCCACGGAAAGTTGCAAGGACGGCCTGCCCGTGGTGGACGCGGCGGCAACGAAGCCGGCTGGCGCTGGCGGTGGTGTCGTTGACGTGGAGCTGCCGTGGAGCGGCGCGGCCAATGCCTCTGACGGCCGGCTCATCGACCGCGGCGTGTTCGAGGTGATTCGCCGCCGATGACGGCACTCCTCGGGTGGGTGCCGGTGCTGACGTCCTTCGTGCTGGGCATCTTGTATCTTCACGATGGTGAAGGTGTGTCAATCACGAAGGCTGTCGGCGTGGCCATCTTTCTGATGGCCGTCTACCTTCAGTTCTTTTCTCCGTATATGACAGCCGGGGTCCTTTTGCAGGTCGCGTTGGCGTTCACATTGGAGATGTGGAGGCGGCTGCAATGACCCGCTGCGGCCCATGGTTGGAGGGCATGGCCGACCTGGCGCCTGGTCGCTACAACATTCGCATTGAGGCTTTTCGGGAAGAGGCCATCGTTCAGGCACCGTACGTGTGGCCTTTGCATATCTTCCAGCCACTGGAAGATATCTGATTTCGGAGCCCCGGAATGCCCTCGCTCACCAACGTGGAAATCGCGGTGCTCATCGCGGTCGTTCGACTCGAACACGACGCCTACGGCGTCGCGATTCGTGACGACCTCGAGGGCTTCCTCGGGAAGCCCGTCTCCCTCGCCGCGGTCTATGCGGCCCTGACGCGGCTTGAGCGACGCATCCTGCTGCGAACACGCCGCTCAGCGCCTCTCGCCATACCGGGAGGGCGCTCGAAGCGTCTGTACGAACTCACCCCTTCCGGCCGCACGCTCCTGAGGCACGAACAAACCGAATCCACCCGCCTCTGGCAGGCGCTGCCGGCGAGTGCTCGCAGAGTATTCTGAGACGTCATGTCTTATGCCATCGAACTCGGCCTCGATACCTTCGGCGACGTCACCGTTTCTCCCGACGGCACCTTGATCTCACAGGCGCAAGCCCTGCGCCACGTCGTGGAGGAAGCCGTGCTGGCCGAATCGGTCGGCGTGGACTGCTTCGGCGTGGGTGAGCATCATCGCGCGGACTTCGCGATCTCAGCGCCGGAGGTGGTGCTGGCGGCGATCGCGGGAAAGACGACGAAGATGACGCTGGGATCGGCGGTGACCGTGCTCAGCACCGACGATCCCGTGCGTGTGTTCCAGAGGTTCTCCACACTCAACGCGCTGTCCAACGGCCGCGCCGAAGTGATCCTCGGACGAGGATCGTTCACCGAGTCGTATTCGCTGTTTGGCTACGACCTCTCGCAGTACGAGGAACTGTTCGAAACCAAGTTGGCGCGCTTCGCCGGTTTGCTGAAGGGAGCCCAGGTCGTGTATCCACCGATCGAAGCGGGGACCCTGCGAACGTGGGTGGGTGTGGGCGGCAGCCCCGAATCCGTGGTCAGGGCCGCGCGTCACGGTTTGCCGCTGACGCTCGCCATCATTGGCGGCAGCGCACAGCGGTTCCGTCCGTTCGTGGATCTGTATCACCAGTCACTCGCGAAGTTTGGCAAGCCGACCCAACCCGTGGCCGTGCACTCACCGGGGCACATCGCCGCCACGGACGACCAGGCCAAAGAGGAGTTGTGGCCGCACTACCAGGCGATGATGACGCGTATCGGCGCCGAACGCGGATGGCCTCCGGTGGCACGCGCAAATTTTGAACGTGAAGCGGGACCGGACGGCGCCTTGTATGTCGGCTCGCCCGAGACCGTGGCCGCCAAAATCGCGCGCACGATCCAGGCACTGGGCCTGGCGCGCTTCGACATGAAATACAGCGCCGGCACGTTGCCGCACGCGCAGGCCATGTCGAGTATCGAACTCTACGGCACCAAGGTGGCGCCGCTGGTGCGCGACCGCCTCGCGGGCTAGGCTACTTCAGCGCGTCGGCGCAGTAATGGACACACTTCTTTGTCTCGGCCACCGGATCGGATCCTTCAGGGATCCGGTACTCAAGCTCGACCGTCGCCGGAAACTTCCACGCCCGCGCCTTCATCGTCTGCAGGATGTCCTTGAGGGGCGTGTCTCCCGTGCCCCACGGCACGTTCTCACCGCCGTTGGCTTTGGACTTCCTGTCCTTGATGTGCACGCTCGAAATCCTGGCGTGGTGTTTCTCCAGGAATTCGATCGGCGTTCCGCCGATGTTGCCGGCCGCCACGTAGTGCCCCAGATCCACATTCGCCATGTTGCCGGGCGACAAGGCGAACGCCTGGTCGAAGGCCGTCATCGAGCCCTGCAGGTGCGTGTGATACGCCGCGTAGATTTTGCGCTTCATCGCGAAGTCGCCGATGCGCTTGAGTTGCGCCTCATCGTTCGGCAGTTCCAGCGTCGTGTGCGTGCAGCCGAGCGCTTCCGCCACGTTGAACACGTATTCGTACTCCTCGTCCGACATGTTCGGACTCAGGATCTTCACGGCATAGATCGAGACGCCGGCGTCGTTATACATCTTGCGAAGCGCCTTGTACTTGTCCATGGATACGGAGGTGCGCCAGGCTTTGAGCGCTCCCTGCGCTGCCGCCTGAGCGGCGCGCTGTTCGGCCTGCTGTTCGGGCGTCAATTGGACGCCCCGTCCGCCGCGGCCGCCACCTCGCCCTGAAGACGGTCGTCCCGCAAACGCCTCCGCCGGGCCATCCATCAACTCGATCGCGCTGATGCCTGAGTCAATGACATACCGCAGCGTGGCCTCCGCGCTCTGGTCCGGCAGGCTCCTGAAGCTGTAGGTAATGGCCCCGATCTGCACGCCGTTGAACAGGGAGTTCGGCCGGTTCTGACCGAACCACGCCCCTGCCACTGGTTCGCCGAGCAGCCCAACGGCCGGTGCCGCCGTCAGAGCCAACTTCGTGAATTCACGTCGTGTGTACGTCATAGCGGGCTGATTGTATCCCGCGCGGCCCTCTGCGGCGTCCGGTCGCTCAGGCCGACGCGTCGATGACCCGGACCATGCCCGACTGCCTGGCGTAGTCCAGAATGCGTCGGTCGCACGTAACCAGCGGCACTCCGTACTCGCGGGCCGTCGCCACCAGACACCGGTCAAACGGGTCGGGCAGGGCCGTCGCCGGAATCATCCCGGCGTCGACGGCGATGTCCCGCTCGATGTCAATCACTTTGAAGCCGGCGCGCTCGATCGAGTTCCGGATCCACCGGTCCGCAGGCTGGGACAAATGCAGACGGCCTGCCGTGTGCAACGCCGTTATCTCAAAGGCCGACACGGTTGAGACCGACGCCGCTCGAATACCAGTGGCCTTACCGAGCTGCCGCCGTGCGCGCGGTCCGAGCTTCCGCGGCTCGTCATTCACCAGCCAGATCCAGACGTGTGTATCCAGCAACACGCGTCACTCCCCGTCGCCCGGATTCTCGATGCTCCACGTGGCCGGCACCGAATCAAAGGGCCGCTCGTACTTGAGCACCGTGCCCTTCATACTGCCGAGCGGAGATCCCTGCTGCTCCGCCTCGACGGGCACCAGCCTCGCGACGGGCTTGCCGTGGCGCGTGACGATGTATTCGGCCCCCGATTCCTTGACGTGATCGATGAGCTCAAGGCACCGGGCTTTGAAATCAGCGGAGCCGACCGATGTTCGAGACGCGGGGGGCGCTTTCGCCATGACCACAATTTTATGGTCATTATTGGCAGGGCGCAAGGGCCTGATCTATCTGGCTGGCTTGTTGTCGCCCTTGCGCGACAGGTAGCGCTCACGCCAAATCGGATCGGTCAACTCGCCAAGCTCCCTGCCGAACGTCTCAAGCCCCGCCGCATAGTCAGGATCGTCGAGCGCCGCCGCCGCGTCCGCATCGATCGGTTTGGCCGGATGACATTTCAGCATGGCCCGGAATTCCGCATGGTGGTCGCGAATCGGGCAGGGCATCAGCCAATTGCCGTTGCCGGTGTAGGTTTGGCCATCCTCGCGGTAGCCGTATTCATGCTGCCAGTTGCGGAATGCCCCGAACAGCGGCTCGGACCACACATCGTCGAGCGTGCCGCCCCTCGCAAAGACGTCCTTGATGTTCACCGGCGAATACGGCACGAAGACACATGGGCACACGTCACCGTTCCAGTTCATGTAGAGATAGCCACCCGCGCGCCCGCCCGCGATGCACCCGTTGCTGGCGGTGGCGCTGTTCCAGAAGTCGGCGATGAAGATGCGTTCATTCCGGACCAGATCCCACACGCGTGTGTGGAGCGCCACGCGCTGCGCCGGCGTCATCATCAAGTCGAGGCTGGGCGCACGCCCGATCGGCATGTAGTGGAAGACCCAGGCGTAAAGCGCGCCCTGTTTACGGAAGAACAGGTCCACCATCTCGTCCGAGAGGATCTCTTCGGAGTTGTCGCGAGTGGCGGTCAGTGACAAGCCGAAGAAGACTTCTTCGCGACGCAGCCGCTCCATGGCGAGCAGCACTTTGTCGAATACACCAGTCCCGCGGCGCGCATCCGTCTTCTCGCGCAGGCCTTCCACCGACAGGCTGGGACTGAGGTTGCCCAGTTCACCGAGCCGTCTGGCCACCTTGTCGGTGATCAGTGTGCCGTTGGTGTAGGAGATGAAGAAGCAATCCGGATGTGCCTCGGCCAGGTCGAGGATGCCCTTGCCGCCGTCGTGATACGCGAAGGGCTCGCCGCCAGAGATCACGAAGAAGCGCGTGCCCCACTGGTTTCGCGCGTCGGTAACGATGCGGTCCAGCGTGGCCCAGTCGAGTTTTTCCGCGGTGGGGCCGGCGTCGGCATAACAGCCGATGCAGCGCAGGTTGCAGGTCTTGCCTGGGCTGAGGGTGAGAAAGTCCGGCGGGCTGCTGCCGTGTTTCTCACGGAAAAGGTCCTTCGCGTGATTGTCTCCGCGCCGGACGATGACGTCGTAGACGAGTCGGTCGAGGACACCCCGGATCGACTCACTGCCGAGCAGGCCCTGTTCGAGCGCACGGTCCGCAATGTTCAGCAGGGCCAGGCCCATGGCCAGCTTGTCGTCCCGGACACCTGGGGGATGGCGGCCGTCCGGGACCGCGGCGTTTCGGCGGAGGCGATGTTCGACGGCGGCCATAAGCGCATGCCGCAGGGGCGGTACATGGCCGATGCTCCGTGCGGTCCAGGTCAGAGTGGAGTAGGCCGCCCGATTAAATAGGCCGCTGGTGCGTTGCATGTCCGCCTCCCAAGTTGCATTGAGGCGCTGCAAGACTGACGCCAGATGTCTGGAGGCGTCCAGGGGAGGCCATCCCTCCGTTACGACTGGGGAGTGCTGAGAATTCCGCTGAAATTGGTCGGGGCGAGAGGATTCGTGCCTGGCGCGGCGAGAGCCGCGCGCCGCCTGAAACCATCGCCCGGACCATGACCGAGCAAGTGCGAGGGATTGGTCGGGGCGAGAGGATTCGAACCTCCGACCCCCTGCGCCCAAGGCAGGTGCGCTACCAGGCTGCGCTACGCCCCGACCGAACAGCCAGTGTACCCCGTTCGCGGCCTTATTGCAGCGCGTCGAATGTCGTGACTTGTTCGTAAGCCCCTGGATTTGGGGCGAAGTGGTCGGGGCGCACCGTCAGGATGACCTGCCATCCGGCCGCACGGGCCGCCTCCAGCTCGGCGGCGACATCTGACAAGAAGAGAATGTGTGCCGGGTCCAGGGCCAACGCCGACGCGATGCGCGCGTAGCTATTGGCCGACCGCTTCGGGCCCACCATGGTGTCGAAGAAGTGACTGACGAGCGGCGTCAAATCCCCGTCGTCGGTCATTGAAAAAATCAGCCGCTGCGCCAGGACGCTGCCCGAGGAGTAGATGGCCAGTGTGAGGCCCGCAGCGTGCCAGCGCTTCAGTGCCGACGGCACGTCGGCAAACGTCGCGCCGCGAAGCTGGCCGGCGCGGTAGCCGATCTCCCAGATGTATCCCTGCAACGCCTTCAAGGCCGGCGACTTCCGATCGCGATCCATCAGCCACAGGGCGTACGTGATGACCGAGTCGAGCAGTTCGTCACGGGTGCCTGACCGCCAGGGCCCCGCGCCCATCACCTGAGCTTCGGCGGCGTGTTCTGTCGCGAATTGCACGGCCAGCTCACTGACCAGGTCTGTGTTCGCCGGGTCCAGGACAAACGCCTCAAGATGCCTGCGTGCGTACGCAAACAGCACCTCGTGCACGAACGCCATCGGCGTGGTGGTGCCTTCGATGTCGAGCACCACGGCCCGCACGCCTCGTTCACGAAGGGAGCGCGTCACAAGCCCGGTGGGGGAACGGGGAAGTAGACGCTACCGAAGCAGAGCGGCTGGAAGCGGGCGTCCGCGCCGCTGTTTGTGTAGTGCGGCGTCCAGCCAGACGGATCCTGGAAGAGCCGAATGGCCCGAATGCGACGGTCGGAACAGAGGTCGAACCAGTGGTGCGTGCCGCGTGGCACCCGAATCAGGTCACCGGCCTCCACCTCGATCGCAAACACCGGGTCTTTCGTCGTCGGATGGATGTGGAACACGCCGCGGCCTTCGATGATGAACCGCACCTCGTCTTCGTCATGCCAATGTTCACTGCTGAACTTCTTCAGCATCGCGTCCAGGTTCGGCGTGTCGGGGAATACATCAATAACGTCGGCGGTTACATACCCGCCCTTGGCGTTCAGTTCCTGGATCTTCGTTTGATACGCCGCGAGCACATCTGACGCGGGCGCACCGGGCGGGAAATCGACGTCGGGCACCGCGCGCTCGTACTCGATGCCGGCAGCGGCCAGGAATGCCGTTACGCCGGCCGCGTCTTTGATCGTCCGGTCTTCATCAGGAATGCGAATCAGGGCCATGCGCGCTCTCCTTACATCTGCGACCGACGCCCGACGGTTTCGAGCAGGAACTCCAGCGCTTCCACGTGCCGCTCGGCCTCGGCCACGGTGCGGCCCCAGGTGTAGAGCCCATGACCGCGCAACAGGAACGCGTGCGCGTCGCCGTGTTCTGTCAGGACGCCCGCAACCCCGTCTGCCAATCGAGCCATGTCCTGATCGTTCTCCACGATCGGCACCCACTCGCGATGGGTGTGCGTTGTCACGCCCTCAAGGGCCTTCAGCATCTCGAAGCCCTGAAGCGCGAGGCCGCCGTCAGCCGCGTGATGTTCAGACAGCATCGTGCTCCAAACAGAGTGGGTGTGCAACACAGCGCCGGCCTTCCTGGCCCGCACGATCTCCAGGTGGAGCCTGGCCTCGGCCGAAGGCCGAGCGCTGGTCCGGCCGACCGGCCTGGCCGACCCGTCTATCGTCAGGAAATCTCGAGGCGTCAGTGTGCCCTTGTGCGCGCCGCTTCGGGTGATGCAGAGTCGCAAGGGCGATGGCGAGACGACGGCGGAGAAGTTGCCGCTGGTGGCCAGCACCCAGTTGCGGCTGTAGAACCTGCGGCCGGCAGCGATGATCGCCTTCGATGGGGACGTTGGCGGCATGACGAAGGTCGTCAGTCTGCCCGCAGACTTGATGCCGGGTCGATCCTGGCGGCGCGCATGGCGGGCACGAGCGCCGCGATGGAACCGGTCGCGGCAATGATCATGGCCACGGCTCCGAGCGTGAGCGGGTCCGTCGGCGCGGTATCAAACAAAAAGCTCTTGATGACGCGCGTCGCGAAGAAGGCGCCACCCACACCCAGCATCGTTCCGATCGCAATCGGGATCGCGGAGTCGCGCAGCATGGTGCGCACCACCTGGCCAGGCCGCGCGCCAAACGCCAGGCGCACACCAATTTCAGACGTTCGGCGGGTGACTGAATACGCCGTCATCCCGAACACGCCGACCAGCGCCAGCGCCATGCCAAGGCCGCCGAGCAGGCCGAGCAGCACCGTCCGGCGCCGCGGCGTCACCACGCGCTCGCCGAACAATTCTTCGCTAGTGCGAATGCGTTCCACCAGCACACGCGGACCGATGCCCTGCGCGACCTTCCGTAGCTGATCCGGCAGGCCGGGGATGGCGCCTGACGGGCGCATCACGACCATCATTGCGGTATTGAGATCGTATTCAGAGATTTGGAGCGGCAAAAAGATCTGCGACTCCTGCCGCGTTGACAACGGCCCGCCGTGCTTGAGGTCGGCAATGACTCCAATGACGGTCCACGGTGTCTTGTCGGGACCGCTGCGCGTGAGTTCGCGTCCGAGAGCCAGGCCGTCGAAAAACGTCTTCGCGGCGGTCTCATTGATGACCGCTCCGCGAAAGCCCGCAGCGAAGTCGGCGTCGGTCGGCAATCTGCCCGACTTCAACAAGGCGCCAATGGTCTCGAAGTAGCCAGGTGTGATCTCGAATGTGGTTGAGCCATCGGCCATGGAGCCAGCCGTGTAGAACGAGAAGGAAGTGCCGCCGCCGAGCTGGAAATTGTCCACGATGCCAACGGACGCCATACCCGGCAGCGTCCGAAGTTGCTGAAGCAGTGTCGTGTAGAACTGCTGGTGGGCGCCGGGATTTCGATCCAGGGGCAAAGCCTCCAGGATGACGAGGCCGCGCGCGTTGAAGCCGAGGTCCACGGCCGAAATTCGCATGAAGCTGCGAATCATCAGCCCCGCGCCGGCCACCAGAATGACTGCCAGCGCCACTTCGGCGGCAATCAGCATTTGGCCGCCACGCCGTGACAGCGCTGACCCGCGCTGCCTGCCCCCACGCGCCAGCACCGATCCCAGTTGTACGCGCGACAGGCGAATGGCTGGCGCAAGCCCGAACAGCATCGCCGTCGGTACCAGCAACGCGGCTGTTGCGGCCAGTACCTTGAGGTTCAGCGTCACCGGCGAGTTGGACGAAATGGACAACGGCACGTTGGCGACGATGGCGTCGAGCGAGAGCCAGGCGAGCAAGATGCCAAGGGCGCCGCCAGGGATGGCCAGCACCACACTTTCAGTGAGCAGCTGCCGAATCAGGCGCCCGCGTCCCGCACCCATCGATGCGCGCACTGCAAGTTCAGACTGTCGCGCCGCGCCGCGGGCCAGCAAGAGGCCCGCCACGTTCACGCAGGCGATCAGAAGAATGAGCGCCACAGCGCCCGCCAGCACATTGATCGTGGTCCGCGCCTGCGAAAGCGCGGAGTCGAGCCTCGATTGGATCGTGACGGTGGACGTGGTCTGCTTGCCATCCGGCAAGGTGCGCCGCTCCATGCGCGCCGATATGCGCTCACGCGCCTGCTCGATGGTGATACCGGGACGCAGGCGGGCATAGACGCTGCCGGTCAGGCTGCCCGTGCCCCTCCGCGAATACATGTCAAGCGGGACGCGCGTCGGTACCGAGACGGGTGTGGTGGCGTTGAACCATGGAGGCAACACCCCAATGATGGTGGCCACCTCGGTATCGAAGCGGACCGTCTCGCCAATCACGTTCTCCCGCCCGGCATAACGGCGCTGCCAGTATCCGTAGCCCAGCAACGCCACGAGCGGGGCTCCAGGGGCTGTCTCTTCGCGTGAAAAGTTCCGGCCGATGAGGGGCGTGATGCCGTGCATCGGCAGATAGTCCTCGGTGAAGTGCGACACCTGAATCCGTTCGGGTTCCGCCCCTTCGACGATGCGTCCGCGGAAGGCGCTGCCCAGGGTTGCCACGTGCTGGAACACGTCATCCGACTTCTGCCACAGCCGCATGTCCGCCATCGACGGCGTCCCTCGCGAGACTTTGCCGTCGGGCATCAGTTCCTCGGGATTCAGTGACACCAGCTGCTCGGGGTCGGGAAAGGGCAGTGGCCGCAGCATCGTGGCGTCGATGACCGAGAAGATGGCGGTGGAGACTCCGATGCCGAGCGCGAGAGTCACTATCGCGATGAGGGACGAACCGCCCTGGCGGAGCAGCTGACGGAAGCCGTAGCGAAGGTCCTGGGTCAATGCATCCATGGTGGGAAGTCTGACGCCAGGCACCACCTGGCGGACGGTGCGAGTTGCAGTGCCGATCGGCCGGAAAGCCCTGGCGGGCTTTCCGACCGTCGTGGATCGATCTGGTCTCTTACTTGGTCATCGTGAACGGCTGCCCGGTGAATCCAGAGCCCTGCAGGGTTCCGGAAATCGAGCGGCCGGTGGTGGCCATCGTGCCGGTCATGGTGAAGTCGGTGAATGCGCCAATCTTGACGCGCATCGTCAGGTTCCCGTTCACCAGAATCTGACCCGGCTGCGCGGGGTCTGTGTTGCCACTGCCGATACCGGGCAGGAAGAACGTGCCGGTCACGAATCCGGACGTGTTCTGGGCCAGCGAGAAGGTGGAACCCGCAAGCTGTCCTACGGTGACGGTCCAGTTGCCGGCCGCGCTGCCGACAATGAAGTCCACGCCACTGCTGGCCGTCAGGCCTCGGCCGTCGGAGACCGTGACCGTGCCGCGGCCATTTCCGCCGGGGCTGACAAACACCACCTGCGCGGTGCTGCCGGTGCGGGCGTTGCCCGCCAGATCCCAGTTGTACGAGACGGGGTCGCCGTCGGGATCCGACGCCGTGGCGACGAAATTGAAGACCTGCAAGTCGGCGATGCCGAACGTCGGATTGACGGTGACGCTCGCGATGACAGGAGCGCGATTCGTAGGCGTCGGTGTCGTGGGCGTTCCGCCGTCGCCGCCGCTGGACTTGCACGCGACGAGAACGATGAGGAGACTGCAGCTAACCAAGTGCTTGAACATCAGGACTGCCTCCCAGCAGCGCCGGGAGTATACCCCAATATCACGATAGAATCCGGTCGTGCGCCTGTGGACAGCCGTCGCGATCTGGGGCCTCGTCCTGGCGACCGCCCAGCAGACTCCTCCCGTGTTCCGGGCCGGGGTCGATCTTGTTGTGGTGGACGTGGTCGTCCTCGACAAGGATGGCCAGCCAGTCACCAACCTGACCGCGGCGGACTTTGAGGTCTCGGCCGGTCGCCGGCCACGCCGAATTGTCTCCAGTGAGTTCGTTGGCGTTACCCGCTCGCGCCGCACGATCACCGCAGAGTCAACTGCGCTCCCTGCGCCTTCGAGCAACCGGCAGGCGGCCTCGGGGCGGTCGATCATCTTCGCCGTGGACGTGGAAGAGATTCGCGCCGGCGAGGGGCGCAGCGCGATGCGGGCGATCGGCGAGTACCTTGATCAGTTGGGGCCTGATGACCGCGTGGGCCTGGTCTCGTTGCCATACGGCACTCCCCGTGTGGAATTGACCACCAACCGGCAGATTGTGCGAGACGCCGTAGGGCAAATCGCTGGTGCGTCGAACAGAGTGCGCGACCAGCGGATGACACCCGGCGAAGCCGCCGGCGTCGCGCTCGGCGATACCGATGCGCTGATGGCGCACTGGGAGCGTACGGCGGGGCTGCAGGCGTCGAATTTGCCGGGCCCCCTGTCCGGCGCGTGTGGTCCGCCAGGCTCGCGCCCTTTCGAAATGCCGGCGACTGTTCCGGAAGGGTGTAAGGACGCGGCCCAGCGGGCGCAGGACGTCCATCTGCGTCATACCCGCAACATCCTCGACTCGTTGCGCGCCCTGGCCGAGGTCATGGCGCCGATCGAGGGGTCGAAGGCACTGGTCCTTGTGTCGGAAGGCATCACCAACGACATGCAGGTACGCGACTCCTTGCGCAAGTTCTCCGACGCCGCCGAACGTGCGCGCGTGGCGTTGTACGCGCTGCACCTGGATGCGCCGCTCGCCGAGGCCGCCGCGGGTGGGGGCAATGCGACAGGCACACGAATCCTCGACGATCGTCTGGGCTTCGACAGCATGGCCGAGATGTCCTACACGGCGCGCGGCACGGCGTTTCGTGTGGTCGGCAGTGCGACAACTGCGCTCCAGCGGATTGATACGGAACTGTCGGGTTACTACCTGATCACATTCGAGCGGAGCCCCGAGGATCGCGATCGGGATCGTCTGGGTATTGACGTGCGCGTGACGCGCCCCGGCCTCGACGTGCGGGCACGCAAGGAAGTGGTGCTCGAGTCTTCGTCCAAGGGGACGGTGGCCGCGACCAAGGCGCCTACGGATGCGAAGGGTGCGATGGGAGCTTTGCTGAAATCGCCGGCGTCCGCCCGCGAGATCGGCATCGACCTCGACACATTTGTGTTTCCCGTGGATGGCTCGTCCACCGACGCGCGCATCACGATTGCCGCTGAGATTGCGGCTGATGGAAAGCCGGTGGATGTTGGGTTCGAGGTCAAGGACACGACCGGGCGTGTGGTTGCCGACACATTTGACCCCCGGGCGGAGATTCGCCTGCTGCCGGATGGGCGTGGACTCTACCCGGTCTCCGTGGTCGTGCCGCCGGGTTCGTATGCCTTGACGTTGGGTGTCATCGATGCCGATGGGCGACGCGGCAGCGTGACGCACACGATGGAAGTGCGCGCGTGGCCTGCCGACACACTTCGCATGGGCAGCGTGGTGTTCGGCGAAATTTCCGGCGGCGCCTTCCGTCCAGTGGCGCGCGTGGGTGCCGGCGCGATCAGCCTGGCCGTTCGTGTGGAAGCGCATGCGGCAACCGCGGGGATGTTTGAGAATGCCACGGTGCGTGTTGAGGCGCTGCGCCTCGGCGAAACAGCCGTGATCTCGTCTCAGGCCGCACAGTTGGTCAGCAGCGCGGACCCACTGCGACGCGCCGCGACGAGTGTGCTGGAGTTGGTGCGTCTCCCGCCAGACGACTACGTCATTCGCGTGACCATCGAAGGCGCGGATGGCCGCGTGCTGGGGCAGCAGGCACGCGTCTTGTCGTGG
>Ga0138256_10005736_pt1 | contig 13128 bp, 10 predicted proteins | sample KNB2016incub_MG_FD_105486 | JGI IMG/M metagenome (GOLD analysis project Ga0138256, IMG submission 105486) | Active sludge microbial communities from wastewater in Klosterneuburg, Austria - KNB2014incub_MG | ecosystem: Engineered > WWTP > Activated sludge > Unclassified | place: Austria...
TGATTTATAAAATGATTGTGAGCCATCAGGTTTTTTATAGATAGATTGATCAGGTCCAACTAAACCATAAGTTGATGCAACATTTATGATACTTCCTTTACCTGCTTTTGCCATTTCAGTTCCGATAACCTGTGAACAAAGAAATGTGCCTGTAACATTTACATCCAAAGATTTCTGCCACATTTCAAGCGGATAATTTTCAAACATAGATTGTTCGGCTGCTGCTTGTGGATTTTCGAACATATCATTTATTGCTGCGTTGTTAACAAGGATATCTATTTTCCCAAATTCTTTTAAAGTTTTATTTCTAAGATATTCTACAGATGATTTATTTGTTATATCAACACCAATCCCAATTGATTTGGTCGAAAGGGAGGAAGCAAATTCTTTACATTTGTTTTCATCAAGATCACAAACAATAACATTTGCACCAGCTTCTGATAATGCGACACAATGATTTTTACCAATCAATCCAAGAGCACCTGTTACAATTGCAACTTTGTTTTTTAGCGAGAATAGTTCTAATGAGTTCATTTCTTTTTTCTCTATGTCAAGCTGAACTTGTTTCAGCTTCTTTAGTTTTCTCAATTACAATCTAGAGATTCCGAAACAAGTTCGGAATGACGAAAGTATTATTTCTTTTTTGGTTTCATATTAAAGTTACTGACTTTTCTAAACACAGGCTCAACAGGTTCACCGCGTAAATATCCTATTACATTATTTTCTTCAACAGCTTTTTTTAGAATTGGAAGAACTTCTCTGTAAGCTTTTAATGCATATTCAATATCTGAATCAGAATGTGAGAAAGACATATTGTGGAATCCACCCCAAAGAATTCCGCGTTTAATCATTTCCTGTTGAACAAGTGATTTCATCTCAAGTGGATTTCCAGCAGAAGAATCAAAAGTTATAATTGTTCTACAATCAAAACCTGTACATTTTGTATAGTTCATTCCAAGTTCTTCGGCGATTTTATTGTATCCAATTTTTAACATGTTGCCTTGCTTTGCTAATTGCGCTGGAACATTTTTCTCAATCATTTCAGTTATCGTAGCTTTAGCTGCTGCCAACGAAAGAGCTTCGCCACCAAAAGTTGTAAAGAAAAAAACTTCCTGTTCAAGTAAAGACATTACATCTTTTCTTCCAGTTAAGATTGAAATAGGCATTCCATTAGCAACTGCTTTTGAGAAACAAGCTAAATCAGCATTAACACCAAAGTATTCCTGTGCACCGCCTAATGCAATTCTAAATCCACTCCACATCTCATCAAATATTAATAAAGTGCCGTTCTTTGTACAAACTTCACGAAGTTTCTGCAAAAAATTATCTTTTGGTTCCTCAAAAACATAGGGTTCGAGTATTACGCAGGCGGTATCTTCATCAATAGAATCAATAACTGATTGGATATCATTATAATTAATTGTGTAAGTCATATCCTGAATTGATTGAGGAATTCCTTTATTACGATCGGTCACTGCAATGTACCAATCGTGCCAGCCATGATAACCGCAACATAAAACTTTATCACGTTTTGTAAATGCGCGGGCCAATCTAACAGCAGCAGAAGTAACATCTGCACCAACTTTGCTGTAACGAATTGATTCTGCATTTGGAACAATATGATGAATTAACTCAGCAACTTCAACTTCAAGCGGATGCATTAGAGAAAAGGTAATTCCATCTTTTAGTTGTTCTCTGATTGCTTCGTCAACTTTATCATAAGCATAGCCGAGTGAGATAGGACCGATACCCATTTGATAGTCGATGTATTCATTTCCATCAACATCCCAAATGTGGGAACCTTTGCCGCGTTGTAAATATTTTGGAGCGACCCCTTTTACATTTTGTTGAGGTCCTTTTGCAAGTGTTTGAGTTGTGCAAGGAATTAACTCCAGCGCAACTTTATAGTATTCATCTGATTTTGAAATAGATGGATAATCTTTATTTGATTCAACTTTATTAGGCATAATGTTTATTAAATAATTTTTGTTTGATCTGATGTAATTGTTTTTAATTCACTTAAATGATTTCTGTACCAGTTAACTCCGCAATATTCCTCATTAATATTTTTGATCTCGGGTTTTCTTTCTAGCAAATCAAGAATTTCATCAAGTGTAAATTTATTGTTTATTGGATAAAGTTCATCATAAACCTGTTTTATGAAATTGTAATCTTTTTCATAATCAATTGTAAAACGATGAGACATTGAATAATCAAGACCAGATTCCCACGCGACATTTCCAATTCTGAATTTATCTGGATTCTCCCACAAATATGGAGTTGTATGTTCACGTTCAAGTTCAAGTTTTGCATTTTCCCAGGCATTCATCAAAGCTTTAAAACTCATAATCTCAACATCATTCCCATCTGGATAAGTCGCAGGATGAAGATTACTTACATAATCATACCTATCAGAATTATCTAAATAAAACTGCAAAACTCTATCTATAACATTTGGATCAATTAAAGGACAATCTGAAGGAATTTTAACAACTGCATCAGCGTCTAAAAGTTTAGCCGTCTGGTAATGTCTATCTAGTAAATCTGTTTGATGACCACGAAAACAATTCAATTGATAATCTTTGCAAAGTTCTTCAACTTGATCATCACTCTTGTCTGTTGTAGTTGCAATAACAATAGTGCTTTTAAGTTTTGATGCAGCAACTCGCTCATACATTCTATACAATAACGGAGCATTTGAAAGTGGAAGTAATATTTTATTAGGAAGGCGACTCGAACCAGTTCTTGCTTGAATAACAGTTACAATATTTAATATATTTTTCACTTTAATTAGAATATTGATTTTGCTCGTACAAGTTTTTGCTTCAGCATATATTTTAATTCCAATTTCAGATCTTCCATATACTTGTTTTTTTCTTTAACTCTAACAACGGGCTTACTTGAAGCTAATAATTCTCTCGCAACTCTGGCAATTACTTTTGCAGAAGTTCCTCCATTCTGAATCGGAAATAATCTTTTAATGTCTGTTAGATCAATATTACAGTAAACTTCTTTGCCAAGCGCAATAGCAGGAAAAATTGTACTGGAAAATCTTGTAACTAGTACATCACAATTTGTAATCATCGGATCGATACTAACTCCGTGATAAACTAATGCATCCGGTAAATATTTTTTTACTTCAGCTGTTCTTTTTTTAACTAACTCATTTGGATGAAGTTTTACAATTATTTGTTTATCGCCTGCAATCTTTTTAGCGTTTAATAAAAACTCTTTTCTGTTTTCATACTTAGTAGTTTCCCTAACATCTGCAGTTGCTACAAGTACAAATTGTTTATGCTCGAATTTAAGATTTCTGAAATTTTCAAAGTTATCAAAATTTGGAATTCCAGTTACTCGGATTTTACTTGGATTAACACCTCTATCAATAAACTGCTCACGAAATCCTTCTGACGCCACACAAAAATAATCGTACATATGAGATAATCCGGTCATTGATGTGCTTGCACACCATCGGCCTAATCCTAAAAATCTTGTAACATGATAGCGCCAGTCAGGTGGATCAGTCATTCCTTCCTGAACAAGAATTGTTTTAAACTTTTTAATGTTTCTTGGTACTATAAGGTCTTGTGATGTGAAAACTAAATCATAATTATCATTTTTACCTTCAAAATCCAGCTTTAGATTATTATCCTTAAGATACTTTAAAGTAATACGCTTAAATGTTCCACCCATAATTGTAAACTCAAGCATTCTCAGCTTAGTCATAACCCACAGAGGGCCACTTGCGTAATAGGGTGTAAAATAGGCATCAATTTCAGGAAGTTCTTTTGAGATTTGGTGCATAATAGTGGTTTGATTTAACGAACCACCAATAAAGAGTACTTTGGGCTTATTCATTCAAAATTTTTGTAAAGTTATTTAACGTTTAAGTTAATTAGAAGCTCTCAAGTTCTCTGAATTCGACTAAAACAAATATAACACATTGTAAATTTGTTAAAAACTTTAATAAATCACATATAATTCTCGTGATTTGAGTCATAATTCTATTGGTCAATTAATAATGGACTAAATACCAATAACCCAGCATTACAAAGTTGTGCAAATTTTTTCGTTTCTGTAAATTGCCATTAACAATAGTCTAACATAAGGATTTACAATGTCGATTCAGAAACCAAAACGGCTAAATAAAAAGGATGTTATTGGAATAGTTTCTCCAGCTTCTTCGCCAGATGAATTTTCGAGAGTTGAACGAGGTGTAAAATATTTAGAAGGTTTGGGTTACCGGGTAAAAATCGGAACAAATGTTGGGAAAAATCACGGTTATTTGGCAGGAACAGACCAGGAAAGAGTTGATGATTTACATTCGATGTTTAAAGATAAATCTGTAAAAGCAATTTTTACTTTGCGTGGTGGTTATGGAGCTTTTAGATTATTGGATAAAATTGATTACAGAATTGTTAAAAAAAATCCAAAAATATTTGTTGGATATAGTGAAATTACTGCTTTACAAATGGCATTTTTAGAAAAAGCCGGATTGATAACTTTTGCAGGACCAATGGTTGCAGTTGATTTTTATGATGAAGTTAGTGAATACACAAGTGAATTATTCTGGGAAACAATTACTTCAAATAAAAAAATTGGAAAGATTATTTATCCTGAAAATCAAAAATTACCTTTTCTACAAAAGGGAAGTGCATCAGGTAGGATTATTGGCGGAAACTTAGCTGTGTTTGCACATTTACTAGGCACTCCTTATTTCCCAAATCTTACCGGAAAAATATTAATGATTGAAGACATTGGCGAACTCCCATATCGTGTTGATAGAATGTTAAATCAGTTAAGACTAGCTGGAGTATTTAAAAAAGTTAAAGGAATTATTTTAGGCAGATTTGTTGACTGTCATGAACATGATCCAAACAAAAAAACTTTAACACTTGGGGAAGTTATTGCAGATTACATAACTCCGGTTAAAGTTCCATCGATTTATACTTTTCCTCACGGGCATATTAAAGATTTAGTAACAATTCCGTTTGGATTAAAAGTAAATCTAAATGCTACAAAGGGGATTGTTGAATTTGCGGAAAGTGCAGTTAAGTAGGTTCCTGTATAAACGTAAAATAATTTTTACACTTAAAATATAATTCTGTTTGATAAGCTGCTTCTTCATCATCAAACATAGCCCAAACTGTTGAACCTGTTCCAGTCATCATAGAATAATTTGCTCCAAAGTGGAGCATTTTTTCTTTAATCTCTTTGATTTCAGGAAAATGTTCAAAAACAATTTTCTCAAAATCATTTGAAGCAATTTTCATTAACACATCTATACTTATTTTGTTTTTACCAATAAATGATTTTAAACTTTCCCTAGGTTGTATTGGTTTTATCAATCCAAATGCCCACTTTGTTGCAACGTGAATTCCAGGATTAACTATAAGTAAATATTTATTAAGTTTAAGATTTATTGATGATAATAATTCACCACGAGATTCTGCAAATGATGGAACAGGATTTAAGAAATATGGGACATCAGATCCAAGTTGTAGGGCAAGTTGAGATAACTTTTTAGCTTCAATATTAAGATCAAACATTTTAATAAGTGTGATTAACGTTGATGCGGCATTAGAGCTTCCACCTCCGAGTCCTGCTCCAATTGGAATTTGTTTATTTAATAATACTTTTACGGGAAGTTGAATACCAAAATGTTTTTGTAACGATTCTTTTGCTTTTATAATAAGATTAGTTTTTTCTTTATTAAGATTTTCATCATTACTGTTAAAAGAAAATTTATCAGATTTTGTAAAACATATTTCATCAAAAAGATTTATTGGATAAAATATTGTCTCAAGATTATGAAATCCATCATCTCGTTTATTAATGATGTTTAATCCAATATTAATCTTAGCATGTGATTTTACAATGATTTCATTCATTAGTATTAGGTTTTATTAAATTATAGCTAACATTAACTTTTAATTACTCAAGATGGTCGCCTATTTGGGTAAACCGTTGAAACGGTTATTGTAATTGGCTTTCGTTTTATTACCCCACGACTTAAGTCGTGGGGTAATGAGAAAAAGTAAAATTATCAAACCGTTTCAACGGTTTATAAATACTTGCGGTCAACTTGAGTTAATTACCCGATTGAATAATCTTATATAATTATCAATTGTAACATTAACATCAAATTTTTCATTTGTAATTATTTTAGATTCCTGACCCATTTTAATACGTAATTCCTGATCACTTATTAAAGAAGATAATTTTTCAGACAATTCAATAAAGTTTTTTGGCTCAATTAAATAACCATTTCTATTCTCAACGATAATCTCCTTAGGTCCACCCTGATTTGTAGCAATAACAGGTTTACCTTTTGCCATAGCTTCAATCAAAACATATCCAAAAGATTCTTTATCAGTTGGCAAAACAAATATATCCATTATGTCAAAATAATTTTCAATGTTTTTTGTAAAACCGATGAATGATATGCTTTCTTCAATCCCATATTGCTGTGATTTCTCAATCAGTTTTCGTTTATAACCTTTACCTGTAATCGATTCAGTTTCATCACCAATAATTAGAAAATGTAAATTTATTTTTTTGTCATTTATTAAAATTACAGCTGCATCTATTAGAAGTTCCTGATTTTTTAGACTGTCCAATCTCCCAACAGTTCCAATAATAATCTTACCACTCTTAATATTGTTTTGTATTAATAAGTCTGATTTATCAATTGTTGAAATAGAATTAAATTTATTAAGATCAATTCCATTATATATTGTTGATATTTGATATTCTTTTATTGGCGTGTGTGCAAGATGATTTAATTTCATATTTTCAGTCATACACACAACTTGATCAATATTTTTATAAATCCAGCGATGAAATAAATCTTTTTTATTATATCGAGAATCCATTTGCTGACTAAAAACTAGCTTTGGATATTTAAGAAGTTTTTTAAGAATTATTGCAGTACTTAAATCTTTAGATTCGTGAACATGAATAATATCAATTCGTTTATTGCTAAGCTTAGCTTTTATTTCAATAGCAGAAATAATATCTAAATATTTTAATTTTGGATTAACAGAAAAATATTCAACATTATTTTTCCTAAACTCTTCTTCTAACTTCGAATTTAATCTGACAATACAAATTACATTGTTATTTCTTTTCTTAAATTCAGTTGCGAAAGTATTGATGTAAATTTCTAATCCACCCCAGGCTGTTGAAAAACATAACTCTAGAATGTTCATTTAATCAATTCCAGAATTGATTTTATTTGTTTATCAAATACAGAAGTATCATAGTTTTGTTTCATCCGATTAAAAGCATTATTTCCCATCTTTGTTTTTAAGTTATTATCTTCTGCAATCTTTACAATAAAGTCGGCGGCTTCTTTTGAATCATTTAAATTATAAATAAATCCAACATCATTACTGCCTACAACTTCTGGAATTACATTTACATTTGGGGCAACAATAGGAACTTTGAAAGACATAAACTCCATTGCAATTCTACAGATGTATTCAGAAAATCTTGAAGACAAAATCCCAATATCAGAAATTGAAATTATTTCTCTAACATCATTAACTCTATTTATGATTTTAACATTTTCATTAATTTTAGAATCGTTTATCTTCTTCTCAACATCAACGTATTTCACTTGTTCTTGTGAACCGGATAAAATAAAAAATAGATTATTATTTTTAGTTAGTGCTTCTTTAATAATCTCAAGTAAAAAGAAAATACCTTTTTCAGGTGAAAACCTCCCGATGAAACTTACGATCGTTTTATCTTTTAGAATTCCATACTTCGTTTTCAAATCTTCTTGTGGATGAAAATCTGTAAACTGATTAATATCAAGTGGTGCGTGAATTATAGAATATTTTGTAATAGAAAAAAAAGAATCATATTTAATTTTTGTTGATTGACCAGGAAAAATAAAATAATCTGTAAGTTTATTATGAAGATATTTGTTAAGAATATTTTTTACAGGTGCAACATTATCAAGTCCAACTTTTAAAATTGGTATTTCTCGCTTAAATATTTTTTTATTAATTCCAGCTATTATATGTCCTGGTGCACTTATCGGTAAAAGTATATCTATCTTTTCATCAACAAGAATATTATTTACTTTATTTATATTGCTTATAAATTTTAAGGGATTATTTTCAAAAAGATTTAAATCTAAAACTTTATATTGTTCTTCAGTAATCTTTTTTCCAACAGGAGTATTTGAACTTCCAACAAAGAGTACTTGATGACCAAGTCTGGTTAAAGATTTAACTAAATTATAAGCATAATATGCTGCGGCGTTCCACCAGGGAGATTGAAATAAAACTAAAATTTTCAATTGATAATCTTTTTTAATATTTACAAAGAGTTGTAATGAAAGTATCCGGTTTTACATTTATTAAAAATGCTGTTAAGTATGATTTCCCATTTATAGAATCTGTCAATTCAATTCTTCCAATCTGTGATGAATTTATTATTGTACATGGTGATAGTGAAGATGACACTACAAAAATAATCGAATCAATTAACTCTCCAAAGATAAAGGTTTATAACACAGTTTGGAATCCTGAATTAAGAAAAGGTGGATTAATTCTTTCAGAACAGACTAATATTGCACTATCAAAAACAACCGGCGATTGGTGCCTATACATTCAAGGTGATGAAGTGGTACACGAAAAATATCTTGATAATATTATTGCTGGGATGAAAAATAATTTTGATAATCAAAAAGTTGAAGGACTTTTATTTAACTATTTGCATTTCTATGGAAATTATAATTACGTTGCAACGTCTCGACAGTGGTACAGAAGAGAAATTAGAATTGTGAGAAATAATATTGGTGTGCAATCGTTTAAAGATGCTCAAGGATTTATATTAAATAATCGAAAACTTAATGTAAGACAAATTGATGCAAGCGTTTATCATTACGGCTGGGCAAGACCGCCGCAAGTGATGCAAAATAAAGTTAAATATTTTCATTCGCTCTGGCACAGTAAAGATTGGATAGATAAAAATGTTCCAGATAATGTTGATTATGATTTTTCTACTATGGAAACTATAAAAGCATTTGAAGGCGCTCATCCTAAAGTTATGGAGACAAGAGTTAAAAATCAGGTTAGTGATTTTAAAATGAATAATCAAAAAATAAAGAAAGGGTTAATCAGAATATTATTGGATTTTATTGAAAGAGTATCAGGTTATAGAGTTGGCGAGTATAAAAATTATAAGATCATAAAATAAAATTATTGTTCAGATTTCATTTCAAATGTTTTACAATTTCTAATAACTTCATCAATCATATCTTCAGTCTTTCCTGGCTTCACAATAAAGTTTTTACCTTCTGAACTATAACCATAAGTTGAATAATTATCTTGTAAGAAAATTCCAATCGTAATTACATCTAAAGCGTAAGCATAATGTAGTGGACCAGTATCGCCAGAAATAAAAACTTCACAACAAGAAATAAAGTTCTTTAGCTTATTTAAATCATTAAATAAAATCGAATTGTAATTACTTTTATCTATCGTTTGAAATAAACTTGTTTCTTCAACTCCGAAAAGTATAATAGGGAAGTATTTAGAATTAGTTTTAAGTTTATTGTAAATCGCATAGAAATTTTCAATATCCCATTTTTTTCTGTCCCGTGCTCCAATCCATAACCCAATTATTTTTTGATTTACATTTAAGTTGTATCTAGTAAGAACTTCTTGCTTTGTTAACTCAACTTCATTTTTGTTTGTAAATATTTTTGGTTTGATTTGAGAATCAATACTTGTAAAAGGTGTAACTAATTTTTGTTTAGATACAAAATAATGATCTTTTGAATTCGGAATGATATGGATATTTGTAAAAAGTTCTCCACCGCCGCCACTAAACCCAATTCTATATTTCGCTTTTGTTAGATAGGTTACAAAACCATTAAGAAATGATGTTCCAGATGGATTTGAGCTTTCAATCGCAACTTGATAATTATTTTTTCTTACTGCGGAAAGAAGGCTAAATAGCTTAAAAGGGTTACGGATAAATCCTGTATGATTAAATTCATAAATATTCTGAATAAATGGATTTGAATCTATCAATACCTTAACTGGTGAAGCAATCACAATATCAATTGTAGCATTAACAAAAACTTTATTAGTTGCTTCAAATAATGGCGTGGATAAAATTAAGTTGCCAACTTTACGATCTAAGTGTACAATAATTATTCTTGTTACTTCAATTGGATCTATTTCAGAAGTTGAATAATTATCTTGTTTGATAAATAACTTTATCAAACTTGTTAAGAACTTTTTCCCAAATCTTTCTGCAGTTTTTAGAACTTTCACTTCAATTTATTCTCTTTGAATTGTATTGAGTAAAGTCTTTTATATAATCCATCGAGTTTAATTAACTCGTCGTGATTACCTGATTGAACAACTGTACCTTTTTCAATTACATAAATTCTATCGGCATTATGAATTGTAGAAAGTCTATGAGCAATTACAAATGTAGTTCTGCCAATCATTAATTTTTCCAAAGCATCTTGAACAAGGTTTTCAGATTCAACATCAAGCGCGCTTGTTGCTTCATCAAGTAAAAGTATTTTAGGATTTTTTAATATTGCTCTTGCAATTGCAATTCGTTGGCGCTGTCCGCCAGAAAGTTGAATGCCTCTTTCACCAATTTCAGTTTTATATTTTAATGGTAAGTTTTGAATGAACATATCAGCATTAGCTTTTTTTGCTGCTTCGATAACTTCATTTTCAGAGGCAGTAAGATTACCATATCTAATATTATCTAAAACTGATCCTGAAAATAAAATTGTTTCTTGCGGAACTAAACTCATTTGCGATCTTAGTGATTCTAATGTCACTTCAGAAATATCTTTGTTATCAATTAAAATACTTCCGGAATTGATTTCATAAAAACGCATCAGAATATTTATTATTGTTGATTTACCACCACCACTTGGGCCAACAAATGCAATAGTTTCTCCACTCTTAGCATTTAGATTAATATTACTTAAAGTACTTTCTACACCGCTATATGAAAAAGAAACATCTTTAAAAGAAATATTTCCTTTAACTTCATTTAATAAGTCTGTTGCAGTATAATTTTTTATTGGTTCATTTTGAGTGTCAAATATTTCAAATATTCTTTCTGCAGAAACAGTTGCTTTTTGAACTGCTTCAGTTGTTTCACCAAGTGTTTTAATTGGTTTGTAAGCCATAGTTAAAAAACCAATAAACATTGTCAAATCGCCGATTGATAGATCACCATTGATTAATTTCAATCCGCAAACCATAAATATTAAAACCATTCCGCCTGTACTTATAATTTCGTTTGCAGGTTTTAATAACGCTACAAGAAAAACAGATTTTAATGAATAGTTATAACTTTCTTTAGTTTTTATTTTAAACTTATCTTTTTCAAATCCTTCTCGTGTATAAGATTTTACAATTTTAATTGATGAAAGTGTTTCTTGAAGAAAAGAAGAAATATCTGCGAGCTTTGTTGTAATTCTTAAGTTGATCGTTTTGATTTTTGATGCAAAATATTTTATAGTAATTCCAAGCAAAGGAAAAATTATTAAGAACAATAATGTTAATTGCCAATCAATTAAAAGCATACCAGCAACAAATATTATTGTGTATACTAAAGATTGTAGGATTACAATAAACGAGTTTAATGCTGAATCCAGCATATTAACATCATAAGTTAATCGAGACATTAATTCGCCGGTTTTTTGCACATCAAAAAATCGCATTGGCAAATGAACAACATGCGAGTAAATATCATTTCTAACCTGCATCAGAATTTTTTGAACAACTGAATTCATAAGAAGTTCTTTGAAAAGAACGAATATTCCTTTTAACACAACAGAAGCAATTAGAAATATTATAAACATAAATAATGCATTAGTAATCTCATCCAACCCAACTCTAAGAAAATCAACTTTAAATAATCCCATTATATTATATTTAATATGGATCGTAATTGGTTGATTAGCCTGAATTGAATTTGAGATATCGCTGAATGCCTCAATAAAAAGTCCTGCAGCAGGAGCTAAAAGTGCATCACTTAATCCCATTAATAAAGTAAAAATAAATCCGATAAAGATTCTTTTCCAATGCACTACAATATATTTTAAAAGTCGTTTACCTGTGTTCATCAGTAATAATTTTATTCTTAAGCTTGATTTTTAACCGGCACAATTTAATCAATTATTAGAATAAAATTGTTATTTTAATCATAATCATTACAAACTATTACAACCAAAGTAATTCTATTGTATGTATAATAACTAGTAAATATTTATCCATAAAAATCTTTTATGATCTTTGGTATTGATATAAAAGCAGCGACAGGATTTCAGCGATCTGGAATTGGAAATTATGTTTTCAATTTAGTTGAAAATCTTAATGTGATTGATAATCAAAATCAATACTACTTACTTAATCCAAAAGGAAATTCAAAAAATCCTTTTCATTTAAATCCGAATTTTAGAATTAGGAATCGTTACAGCTTATTAAATTTTATAAACAGGTTTGATGTAGTGCATGGCCCGGATTTTAAAATTCCATTTGCTAACGCAAAAAAAAAGGTTGTTAACATTCACGATCTTGCTAGTTTTGTAAACGATGGTTTTATGTCTAAGGATTTTGCCGAGCTTACAAAAAAGAAAGTGTTAACATCAATAAAAAAAGCTGATAGAATTTTAACTATAAGTAATGCAATTAAGGATCAATTAGAGAGTGAATACCCGGAGACTAAAGGTAAAATAACGAATATCTACCTTGGTGTGGATAAGAATATCCAACATATTTCAGATATTGAAAAGAGAGAATCAACAAGAAAAAAATATAATCTTCCTGAATCATTTATCTTGTTTGTTGGAAATCTTGAATCAAGAAAAAATATTTTAACATTATTAAAAGCATTCTCTAAGTTGATTCAAGAATCTGGATTTAGTCATCAATTAGTTCTGGTTGGAAAACCTGGATTTGGATTTGAGTTAATTAAAAAATATATCGATGAAAATAATTTATTTAACAAGATTAAATTAATTGGTTGGGTAGATGAGGGTGATCTTTATACAATCTATTCTTTAGCGGAATTATTTGTGTTCCCAACTTTTTATGAAGGATTTGGACTTCCAATAATTGAAGCAATGAA
>Ga0138256_10005737_pt1 | contig 13127 bp, 10 predicted proteins | sample KNB2016incub_MG_FD_105486 | JGI IMG/M metagenome (GOLD analysis project Ga0138256, IMG submission 105486) | Active sludge microbial communities from wastewater in Klosterneuburg, Austria - KNB2014incub_MG | ecosystem: Engineered > WWTP > Activated sludge > Unclassified | place: Austria...
GGAGATCCCATGCCCGTATTCGTGGGCAATAATCCCGTTGTCAAACGAACCGTCTTTTTCCAACGAGCCATTGGTCGCAGGAGCCTGGAACACGATGGTGATGATATTGATATTTTGTTTCAGGAAATTGCCATCAACAGAACCTACCGACAAGGCCGGAATATTTACGGCGCAGGGTGCCGGGGCAAGAGATCCCATTGTAATGGGCGTGTTTTCATAGTTGCTTACGATTATGGCTATTGCCCCTGCCGCCTGGGCAAAACAAGCTTTTTCCTGGAAAAAACAATCTCCGCGGTCGATTAATGCAATCTTGCCCTTTACGGCAGCGGCATTGGTAAAGGGTTTGCAGCCCAGGGTAGGTGTGGCGGTTCCATCATTGACTAACACCAGTTTTCCGGTAAGTGCTGACTGAGAGATCTTTGGTCCGAATTCCGCTTCTCCGGTTTCGAATTCATTTGCTAAACTGGTTGGTTCGGATACCCTCAATAATTTTGATCCAGTGACGTTCCATATAAACATTCGCATGCGGCCATTGGTGCCATCTGCAGGAGCTAAAAAATCCGCATTGTTACGGTATCTCGCACTGTTAGCTCCGTATTGAGCCAGCGCAATCACGCGGTCATTACCTTTGCCCTTACCGCTGATATTTTTCGTTTGAAAATTTCCAGCTTCTTCTGTAAAACCATATTGATAGGCAAAGTCATGCATGATATTATTCATGTAAAATAAGTTGACTACTGCAGCATTTTTATTGGAGGCGATGGTGCCATTTGGGTTATATGGAAAATCGAATACCAGGGAGGCGCCCCCATTGGGTTCATCATTTGAAGAAATGAAATTGGTATCGAGGTCAGCAAATGCATGGGTATTGTTGCCCTGGGTATTCGTATACTTGGTTGTTCCGTCATCGTGCCAGCCCAGAGGAGAGGCGACCGGGTCAGAAGGGTCTGTCACCAAAGAAGAGGAACCTGCATTGGGTGCGCTAAGGGGTAAAGCCCACACCCGGTATTGAATAGCCTGCGGTTTTAACGGTAAATAATTAAAGGAGGAATTATATTCGAATTTATGGTTTAAATCATGATCAGCATGCGTCGGACTGTAACACGACAAGGTCATATTGGTGCGCTGGTCGATTTGGCCGGTGGTGGTGTGGATATAATTATTCCAATAATCTCCCGATGTTTCATGGATGCCTACTTTCCAATATAATATCAGTTGATTTTGGCTGTTGAGTTTATAGAGTAGCTGAGCAGGGATGTCTTCCAGCACAGCGGCAGGTTTTTTAAATTTATACGAATGTCCCAATGAAGATTCAATTAAAACCGGAGCAGAGCGTAGCGGATTGGGTCCGGTAGACCGGGTGATTGCAGTGATTACCGCTTCACTGACTTCGGTGATTGGTTGGCTTTGGTTTATTTTATTCATCACCTGGGATACCAGCCGATCGGAGTTTGCTAAAACGATAAGTTGCTGTTTAAACACAAAGTTGATAACGGCGTTTTCTATAGGTACCCCATTGTTCCTTTGTTGGGCATATACGTAGTGCAAACCGGTCGACACATCCTCATAACTATCGGTGATAGACAGATCATTGATATCTGCCGGATCAAATTTTAAACCAGCTTTGCCTGATTCCAGGTGTTGCCGGATCAAAGCCTGATAATCCTGACTGTAAACACTCACACTAAAACTGATGAGGAGAATACACCAACTAAACCTTTTAGTAAAATCACTCATGAAAATCGTAGTTTTATACCTGCAAAAGTATTGAATAAACCTTCTAATGAAGGAACTACTTATGTGGTGTCAAAGTTGTTAAATCGTTGATGTAAATTAAGCTAATATTTTGTTAAATAATAAGGGTCAGGTCATTTACGGGAAACATCCTGTCATGGAGGCTTTAAAAGAAGAGGTCCCGATCGAAAAAATCATTCTTTTGCAAGGTACCCACGGGGAAATGGAAAAAACATTGCGGGAATTGTGCCGCGAAAAATCGATCCCGTTGCAACAGGTCCCTAAAGAAGTTTTATACAAAATGACCAATGGCAATAACCACCAGGGAGTTGCCGCCATCATTTCTCCATTAGAATACCAGGATCTGGGTGGTTTGTTGCCTTTAATTCTGGCCCAGGATCGGGTGCCCCTCTTTATTTTATTGGATAGGATTACCGATGTGCGCAATCTCGGTGCTATCGCCCGGAGTGCTGAATTATTGGGTGCGGACGCGATTATAGTATCAGCGAAAAACAGGGCAAGGATTGATGAAGAAGCGATTAAAGTCTCCGCAGGGGCCCTTTTAAAGTTAGCCGTTTGCAGAGAAAGCAGCCTGATGGCCGCTATGGATTTATTGCATCAGCACGGTATCAAAATTGCCGCGGCGGATTCAAAACGGGGAACTCCGATTCAACAAATTGATTTTACCGGCCCTGTTGCTTTAGTATTGGGTTCTGAAGATGAAGGGGTACACCCTTCGTTATTGGAAAAATCAGATTACCGCTTTCAGATACCCCAGGTGGGTACCCTGGATTCATTTAATGTTTCTGTAGCTGCCGGTATCTGTCTATATGAAATCTATAATCAACGTTATAAATCGTAGAATCTCCCGGCGTTATCATAATGTCCGACATTCATTTTTGAAAAAATAAACCCCTTATAATTTAATCTAACCATGAAATTTCAGTCTTATTTTAAAATTAACCTCGTATTGTCTTTGCTGGTACTGGCATCCTGCAGTACCAATAAAAATTTAGCGAAGACCAAGGATAGTGCAGCCGCAGCCTATCAACCACTGGAAAAATCCCTGCTTTGGGAAATCTCAGGCAACGGCCTCAAAACTTCCTCCTACCTTTTTGGTACCATCCACCTGATCGGGAAAGACGATTTTTTCTTCCCCAAAACCCTGGAAGATAAAATCACCTTAGCTGAACGCGCCACCTTTGAAATCGATATGGACGAAATGTCCTCGATGGAGTCTATGTTTAAAATCATCGGTAAAGCTTTTATGAAAGATGGGATGACCCTGAAAGACCTGGTTACGGATAAGGAATACGAGGCTATTGAAACCCATTTTAAGGACAAGGGGCTTCCGCTTCAGCTCCTGGACCGGATGAAACCAATGCTGCTGGCGACCTTCGCCTCAATGGATATGGGCGACGGCGGAATGGCTGACACCAAATCCTATGAAATGGAAATCTTTGCCAAAGTAAATGAACAAAAGAAACCATCAGATGGATTGGAATCGGTAGAAGATCAGTTGGCTTTGTTTGACAGTATTCCCTATAAAGCGCAGGCGCAGATGCTGGTGGAAAGTATCAAAGCATCCAACGAAGAAAATGAGGAATACAAAATGTTGATCGATCTGTATAAAAAGCAGGATATCGAAACCCTGGCCAAAGTATCCGTAGATGAAAAAGACTCAGGACTCGGAGGTTATGGAGACCTCTTCCTTTACCAGCGCAATAAAAACTGGATACCCCATTTCGCCCGGATGATGGGTGAAAAATCGACTTTTTTTGCTGTAGGAGCCGGTCACCTTGGAGGTCCTAAAGGCGTCATTCAATTGCTAAAAAAGGCGGGTTATAAGGTGATGCCGGTAAAGATGGGATTAGGTGCCTGATGGCCGGAGGATTCAGCTACTTTAAATTTTTAGGCCATGACAAAATATCACCGCGATACTGAAACAATTCACGAGGGTCATAAACCGGATGAAACGTATGGCGCAGTTTCTATGCCCATCATTTTATCCACCACCTTTGAAAGGGGCATTTACGGACAGTTTTTGGAGGGCAGGGATATCTATGCGCGCAGCTCCAATCCAAACCGAAGGGCACTTGAAGCAAAATTAGCTTCCCTGGAGGGGGGAACATTTGCCGCTGCTTTCTCCTCAGGGCAAGCCGCTACCATGAGTATTTTTCACGCCCTGGGCCATGGCGCCCATATTATTCTACCGGATGATATTTATTATGGGACAAGAGTGTTGATAGACTTATTGTACCAGCGATGGGGATTGGAATATACTGCCGTTGATATGACTGATCCAGACCTTGTTCAGAACAGCCTCAAACCCAATACCCGTTTGATCTGGATTGAATCTCCATCTAATCCTGCCTTAAAAATTACAGATATTGAAGCCATTGTTTCTTTGGCTAAATCAAATAACATACTTACTGCCTGTGACAATACCTGGGCCAGCTCATATTTCACCCAGCCACTCACTCTTGGTGTAGACCTGGTCATGCACTCCAGCACCAAGTATTTTGGAGGCCATAGTGATGTCACTGGCGGCTGTGTCATTACCAATGAAGCACTCCATCATGATCTGTTGATCAGGGAATTTCAGACACTTGGTGGAGCAGTCCCATCACCTTTTGATTGTTGGTTGTTGTACCGCAGCCTGTCCACATATCCCATACGGATGAAGGTACATAGCGAAAACGCCCTTAGACTTGCCCAGTATCTGGAGTCGCATCCCGGTATCGAACAGGTGTATTATCCCGGATTAAAATCAAATAAATATCATGAGCTGGCTTCCCGTCAGATGAAGGGAGGATATGGTGGCATGTTATCTATCCTCGTGAAGGGGGGAGCTGAAGAAACCCTGCAATTGGCATCCAACCTCAAACTCATTACCCATGCTACCAGTCTGGGCGGTGTTGAGAGTCTGGTGGACCATCGTCAATCGGCCGAAGGTGCCCATAGCATGAGCCCTCCCAACTTATTGAGGGTCTCTGTTGGAATTGAAAATATTATGGACCTGATCCAGGATTTTGACCAGGCACTTAAAGCCATTTAAACTCAGTACTTTCCTGCGTTTCGGCTTTTTTTAATTGATCAATTCCGAAGTCAAAATGATCTTCGCTTTCAGCAATTTTGAAACAGGGCAATTGTCTTTAGCATGTTCCACCAGGTCATTAAATTTTACCTGATCGATCCCGGCGATTTTTACAGAAGTATGCAGATGAACTTCAGTAATGGTACCTTCTTCCAGTACTACTGATGCCGTAGTATCGATAGATTCAGGGGTCAGGTTTTCAGCCTGAAAATTATAAGCGAGTTTCATGGAGAAACATCCCGCATGCGCAGCGCCAATCAATTCTTCAGGATTCGTGCCGATCGCATTTTCAAAACGGGCGTTGGAGGAATAGTTTGCTTCCCGGAGTACACCACTGGGTGTGGTGAGGGTGCCTTTACCGGTTTTGCCATTGCCTTCCCAATGCGCGCTTGCTTTTCTTATAATTGCCATTTATTATGAATTAAGAGGTGATTAAATTGATGAAAAAAAGAATTAAGGCTTATTAAACAAAGCCCGGTCAAAAAGGTTCTTTTTTAAGTTTTTTATGCAGTTTATTTACTGCAAGTATAAAATTTTTATGTTGTATTTCCGCTTCTTTTAAAAACGGGATGTTTTCCATTCGTCCCAGGACGGATTCCATCTCTTCACCGTTGTCATACATCATTTTTCTAAACGGGTTGACAAAGTCTTTTTGTTTGGATTTAATTATTTGATGGTATACCCATTCATTGGTGTCTAAAGCCTCATCCAGCATTGTTTCCCATTCACTAATTTTTTTTAGCTCATGGCTCTTGAGATATGAAGCCATAGCATGCTCCAGTTTGAGCCGGGGATAGGATTCTGTGCATTGAAAATAATAATGATGGACTGCTTCCCAGGAGTTTATTTGACCCGACTCAATGCGGCTGAGCAGTTTTTCAAGTTGTGCTCTCGTCACCAGTTGTCCACCCAGGTTTACCCAGGTATGAGCTTTTGGCTTGGGCAGGGGAAGATGGTTTCCGGATTGGTAGTCCAGCAGGCATTTGACCAGATAATATTGTATTTGTTGTTTGTATAAGACGATTGCCCGTTTGGGTTTGCGGATCCGGGTTGTACGTTTTGAATTTTCAATAGTGTTTAGCAGCAAATCAGTTTCATCAGAGGTGACTAAAGATTTTAAAAAAATCACTGCTTCTGTCATTTCATCCACACTATCCGGAGCAAGGTATTCGTATTCCAAAGTCTGGCGGGGCTCTCTGCGGAGATCACGAAATTTGAATTTATGTGCATTGCGTGCAAGGGCAAACAAGTTATTATCAAACCAATAACCGGGATAAATGACTAGTTCATTGGATGATTCGTTGTTTGAAATCAATGAAAACGGCAGCCGTTGGTCCATCTCGTATAAATAATTTCCTTTGGTCATCAGGGTGAAACTCGCGAATCGGGAGTTGTGTTTTAGAGTCACGGACAACCCAGGCCAAAACCCGCGTCCGGCTATCAATTCCCCATCGGGCCCCCTAGAATTGTGATTAGAACCGATGGTAGCTCCTGCTGCTACGTTACTTTGTCCAAGAAATGTCGAGGCAATTAAAAAAGAGGTGTTGTGGTGTTGTTCATGTGCCGGATAAATCAAAGAGTTGAGCACTTCACAACATGAAATGGTAGCATTGTTTCCGAGGTAAGAATTGATCAGCCTGGCCCCGTATTTGAGACTGGAGTGGGAAGCCATTACAAAACGCACTGCTTTGATGCCATAAAAAGCCCGGCAACCCACATCCATGATGCCGTTGACCATTTCGCAACCTTCCCCTATTTGCGAAGGGTCGTCTGCCGTGCTCCGGATGGTCATGTTTTTTAATTTATTGGCACCTTTTAAATAAGCGTGTTCTCCGATACGCACATCCTTGATCACCCTGCAATTTTTAATTACAGTATAGTTGCCAATCGTGCCATAATATCCTCTGTGATCATCAAGTATGTTTTCTGTAAACGCCTTAAATTTTTCCATCAGTGGTATTCGATCCCTGAATTTGGACCAGATCCAGGCATCTGCAGGCAACATACCTTCAAAAGGCAAGACTTTACGACCGCCATTTTCATTGCAGATTTCCAACCAGATCCTGCTGGATTCTGGTTCGCCTTGTTTTAAAATACCGTTGCCAAATTTGGCCGCATTGGTAGTCGTTAATTCCTGGACATTGACGAGAATACAAGAATCCCCGATAATATAATGTGCCATATTGACTACATTATTGATCACTACGTTGTCCCCCAGGTCACAACTATTGATAGTACTATCATATAATCCGACGGGTAATTTAAGATCGTGGAATTCGAGGTACAAGGGTTCCAGTTTACCAATCCTGACCAACCCATAAAATTGACAGTTCTTCACAAGCCTCGGATCAAATTGATTGGTCACCAGTATTTCATTCCAATTGGTAGCGGTGTTGTTGTTGTGTACCAGGATTTCGATTTCATCACCCCGCAGATGGCGGTATACAGCCGCAGGTTGATTTTGGATAAAACGAAGATGATATTCCGTTTTATCCTGTGGTAAATAGGTTTTTGGAATAAAACCATATCCAATATTTTCCAGGGGTGCTTTATGGATGATATTCATGGTTATTCTACGGTTACAGATTTTGCTAAATTTCTCGGTTTATCCACATCATATCCTTTGGCTACACCGATGTAATAGGCCAGCAGTTGAAGGGGTATGACGGTCAGTAAAGGCGCCAGCAGATCATCTGTTTCCGGAATTCGTATGCTCAGATTGACCAGGCTGGAGATTACTTTATCCTCTTCACTGACCAGGACAATGACCTGTCCCTTGCGCGCTTTGATTTCCTGGATATTGGATAATATTTTTTCATAATAAGGATCATGCAGGGCGATAAATAAAACCGGCAAATTTTCATCTACCAATGCAATGGGTCCGTGTTTCATTTCTCCGGCAGGGTAACCCGAAGAATGGATGTAAGAAATTTCCTTCAGTTTTAAGGCGCCTTCCAGCGCCACCGGAAATTGAATCCCTCTTCCCAAAAAAAGAAAATCACGTGCAATGGCAAACCTTTCGGCAATCCGTTGTATCGCACTGGTATCCCTGAGCATATTTTCTATCTTATCCGGTATCGCATTCAATGCACTGACATAATGTTTAAAGGTGTCGTGGTCAATAGTAGATTTTTCCAGAGCCACTTTTAAAGCGATAAGGTATAATACAATGAGCTGCCCGGTAAATGCCTTGGTACTGGCTACTCCGATCTCAGGGCCGGCGTGGATATAGACCCCTTCATGGGACATCCTGGTGATGGAAGATCCGACAACATTACAAACTGCCAGTACGATCGCCCCTCCATTCCTGGCTTGCTCCATAGCCAGCAGGGTGTCCGCGGTTTCACCACTTTGTGATAAGGCAATCACCACATCCCCTTTAGAAATAACAGGATTGCGATATCTGAACTCAGAGGCATATTCAACTTCAACCGGTATACGGCAGAGGTGTTCAAAAATATACTCAGCCACCAGACCGGCATGCCAGGAAGTGCCGCATGCTATGAATACCAATCGTTTGGCATTGATTAGATCGGGGAGATGATTTTTTAATCCACCCAGGGTAATGGTAAAATCCGAAGCGTTGAGTCGTCCCCGAAGGCAATTGCGCAGGGTAATGGGTTGTTCATGGATTTCCTTGAGCATAAAATGTTCGTATCCCCCTTTTTCAATACTCGCCAGGTCCATGTCCAGTTTTTCGATGAAGGGTGTACTATGTTCATTCTCACTATTTTTTAAAATCAATTGGTCCGCGGTTAAAATAGCTATTTCATAGTCATTCACATAGACGGCATCCTGGGTGTATTCCACGATAGGGGAAGCATCAGAGGCCAGAAAATGTTCATGCTTGCCAATTCCGATTACTAAAGGACTACCCTTGCGGGCCGCAATCAACTGTTCGGGATTGGCCTGATCCAATACGACTATCACATAAGTTCCGATTACCCGTTTAATGGCCTGGGCAACGGCTTCTTCCAATAGACAATGATTTTGATTCTTTATTTCTTCGATCAGGTGGAGGAAAACTTCAGTATCGGTTTCACTGACAAACCGGTGGCCCAGTAATTCCAGTTCTTGTTTTAAAGTGATATAATTTTCAATGATGCCATTGTGAACCATGGCAAGGCTACCATCATTACTTAGTTGTGGATGAGCGTTGACATCACTGGGTTCACCATGGGTCGCCCAACGGGTATGAGCAATGCCCACATGCCCCGGAACCCCTCCCTCCGGAAGAATAGATTCAAGAGCCGCTACCTTTCCTTTTTTCTTATAAACTTGCAGGGATTCTCCATAAATAGCAAGGCCCGCACTGTCGTATCCCCGGTATTCAAGGCGTTTGAGTCCTTTGATCAATATGGGGCATGCCTGCCGGTGGCCTATGTAAGCTACGATTCCGCACATGTGTTCTGATTAAGTTTAGTGATTTAAAATCGCTCATGGTAAAATTACGCATGATTAAAACGTGAAATTACCTTAAGGATGCCAATGGAGAAATTAATTGCTAAGAGATTGTTTTCTCCAAACACGTTATAGAAAGCGATCAGTTCAGTAAATTTATTGTTTTAAATAATGAAATGGCAATAATCAAATCGGTCAGGGGATACACCCCGGTATTAGGTTCAAGGGTATTTCTCGCCGACAATGCAGTAGTGGCCGGGGATGTAGTGATGGGAGATGACTGCAGTATATGGTTTAATGCGGTGGTAAGGGGAGATGTCAATTTTATCCGGATTGGAGACCGCGTCAATATTCAGGACGGAGCTGTCATCCATTGTACCTATGAAAAGGCAGGTACGACAATTGGCAATGATGTTTCCATTGGCCATAATGCCATCGTACATGGTTGTACCATCCAGGACAAAGCGCTGATCGGGATGGGTGCCATTGTGATGGACCATGCTTTGGTCCCTTCCCATTGCCTGGTAGCTGCCGGGGCAATTGTTTTAGAAAATTCTATCCTGGAATCGGGTTTTATCTATGGCGGGATACCGGCAAAAAAGATAAAAGAACTCACACCGGAAACATTTGACTTTTTTATTACCCGGACAGCGAGTAATTATATGATGTATGCGGGGTGGTTTAAAGAGGTATGAGGTTAGAGGTACGGGGTTAGAGGTACGAGGTACGAGGTTAGAGATACGAGGTACGAGGTTAGAGGTACGAGGTTAGAGGTACGAAGTTAGAGGTACGGGGTTAGAGGTAAATAGACAAAAGAGTAAATTCCCAAAGTGCGGTTTAGCCTCCTTCAATCCCGTCCGACCGGATAACCAAAATAGAATCATCCGGGTGGGGAATTAAAGGGCGTGCGGTAGTACGAAGAGTTGAGGTTGAGGTAAAGACGCAAGACGTAAATTCCCAAAGTGCGGTAAGCTTCCCTTCAGGCCCGTCCGACTGGATATCCGGATAGCCACGTCCGGGCGGAGAATTAAAGGGCGTGCGGTAGACAGGGAGGGTCAAGGGGTAAAAAGGTTAAATGGTTAAAAGGTTAAATGGTTAAATGGTTAAATGGCTCAGCCTAAACCTCAACCTTTATTCTTTTACCTCAAACCAGAGACTACCCTTAAACTCAGGATCATTGTGATAATGAATGGTGATTTCTTCCCCTTCTTTGATTTCCCTTATCGATTGAATATGGATTTCCAGGGCAAAATGATCATAAACTACTTCAGCATTGGGTGTTTCCCTGTGGTTATATAAACAGCCGTATCCCAAAGGCAATGCAAGGTCCCCATCTTTCCATATAAAGTAATAATGATAAATCACCGTCCGGTCAATCAACGGAATCTGGTCTTTTGGAATCAGTATCACAGGACAGATTTCGATCAGGCTTTTTTCCGGGATATCCATTGCAGTAAACACACCTCTGCCTTTTGATTCCGTGGCACCATAATAAATAGAATCTATTCGTTGCATATCAGGTAGCTCTGATCAGTTTGATCCCACCAATGATCAATGCCAATCCCACAATGCTGTTGACATGGATCAATTCTCCATCCAGCATCCCTAATAAAATGGCTACGATCGGCATGATATAGGTCACCGTACTCGTATATAAGGCCCCGCTTCTGTTGATGATATGGAAGTATAACAATGAGCCCATTACCGTTCCAATCACAGACAGGCAAAGGGCCGCCAGGCTGCAGGATAACCAGGGGCTTTCCTGAGTGATTGACGTCCAGTCCGTAACGATAAAAAACAACAATAAAGCGGGTAAGGTCATGGATCCAAAGGAAATCGACGAGATCACATAAGGCGATAAGCCGTGTAAATGTTTTTGGGTTATATTGATCGTGAATGCTGATAATATAATGGAACCAATCATAAATAAACTGTAAAATCCTACATCAAGGCCGTGATGTGCCCTGTCAAACCAAATTAAAATCAGGCATCCGCTCAAACCCAGGGCTATTCCCCAAAAATTTTTCCAACGAAATTGTTGTTGAAAAAAACTTATGCCTATTATAAATGTAGCCAGGGGACTCAGCGAAGCCAGGATACCGGCAAGGCTGCTGTCTATCCGCGTTTGGCTCAGGCCCATAAGTAAATAGGACGAAAAATACCCCAGCATGCCCAGCAGTACCAGCCATAACCATTGTGCCCGTGAAACTTGTCGGGTAGACCGGATAAACCAGGGCATAAAACATATACCTGTAATGATAATTCGGATCAAAGCATATTGGACCGGGGAAAAACAAGGCAATATCCTTTTGATCAGCATAAAAGAACTACCCCAGACACAACCCAGGATAATCAGCAAATATGCCGGATCCGTTTTATTGATTTTGGCAATCAGGTTTGAAGAGGAAGTGGACAGGGTGTTTACAATTTAATGAAAGTTTGTTTCCAGCTTCCCCCGGCACAATGAAGATCAAAATAATATAACCCGGCGGGCAGATGAAAAAGATCGAGCGTAAAATCCAGGGCCGTAGTACTTCGCAGCCGCTGACGATAAAGGATTCTTCCTGTATAATCCCGGATCGAGAAGTCAATCTTATCCTGCGGTTGCACCAGGGTGCCCGACACGTTCAGGTCACGGGACACCGGATTGGGAAAAGCCGTCAATCTGGAAAACAAGGGGTCTTTTTTTAAAGTCGTACTGACTCCTTGTTTTGCATTTACGGTCACAATCAATTGGCCACAGTTATTGTTTTTGCTCAATTCATCAATCTCCCCGGGCAAATCAAGACAGGATATAAGGTAATAGGTTTGTGTCTCCATGGTATCCGGCAACAATACATTCGTACGCTGTTCCCGATATTGACCAAATGCAAGTCCATCGATCCTGGATGAAGGAAAGCGATAAACAACCTGCGTATCCAAGGGGTGTTTTTTGAGGAATTGTATTACTTCAAAAGAGGTAGCATCCGTTTCTCCGATGTTTTCAATATAGTTGGTAATGGTGAGGGTATCACCCAGAAAAATGTTGCCCTTGGCCAGTTGGAGACCCAGGAGGTGCAGATCCGCTTTTTTGGATGGTACCAGGATCTTTAGCACCAAGGTATTGTTTGTCTTTTGGTGTTCGGCAAATTGATGTTTTCCATCAAGAGTCAAGATCAGATAAATGGGTCCAGTCAAAACCTGCTCCGGAATGCTCCAGGCCAGGTCGATAAATTGAATTTGTCCGGGGCCTAAGAGGTTTGTTTGCAGGTAGCCGGCGGGCAAATCATCCGGAGAGAGTGTTGAATCCTGAGACAAATAAAGCGTATCTGACAAAGCAGGCATTTCCCAATCTCCTTCATTGCTGATCTGAAACACTCCGGTCAATGTTTGATATCTGGATAAGGATTCAGGTAATTGCAAATCAACCGCGTGGATGTCAGGTAACTTTTGTCGAAGAACTATCCCGGTGGAAACCTCATTGTTTGACTCTTCGGATTCTTTGACGTGACCTTTAGGATCCAACATACCGGTAAGCAGATATTCACCGGATAGAATAGATTGAGGCAAATTAAAAATGATATCCACAGTGTCCGGTTGTCCCGGTAGCAAAACAGGTCTGGTAATGGTCAAACTGGCCAGGGTATCCGGATCAAGTTTATTGCCGGAAGTATCGATCAACCAAAGGGAGATGTCAAACTCACTGGAGGCCGCCAATCCAAGATTGATCAATTGCAGACCCGCATGAAAGGGTCCGCCACTTCTTATTGAGGATTCAATATAAGTATAGGGCAATGCAGCCAGATCTGGCAGGGGTTCTAACACTAATGCAGATAGTTCTGCGTAATTGTTGTCTTCCCTGATTTCGTCAATAAGATCAAACGGATCTGCCTGCATCCAGAAACGAACTTCCTGA
>Ga0138256_10005738_pt1 | contig 13127 bp, 10 predicted proteins | sample KNB2016incub_MG_FD_105486 | JGI IMG/M metagenome (GOLD analysis project Ga0138256, IMG submission 105486) | Active sludge microbial communities from wastewater in Klosterneuburg, Austria - KNB2014incub_MG | ecosystem: Engineered > WWTP > Activated sludge > Unclassified | place: Austria...
ACGACGCCGACTACATTACCGGCGCCTCGCTGCTAGTCGACGGCGGCTTGCACCTGCGCGCTGCCATTCCCGCCGTTGAACCACCTCGTTAACGACCTTTCCCCGAAGGACACAGCACCTTGGACGAAACGCCGGCAGTGATCGACAGTCGAGGTCTGGAAGGTCTCGACTACGCGGCGATTATCGTGTACCTCGTGGTCACGTTCGGCATTTCGATTTGGTTTGGCCGCAAACAGAAAGATACGGAAGACTTTTTCGTCGGTGGCCGGCGAATGCCCTGGTTCGTGATTGGCCTCAGCATTCTGGCGACGCTCTTCTCCACGCTCACGTATCAAGGCGTGCCCGGTGAAGTGATCAAGAATGGCATCGCGATCTTTACGGGATATTTGTCGCTGCCGCTCACGTTCCTCGTCATCACGTTTCTGTGGATTCCGTTCTTCATGCGGCTCAAACTGACGAGCGCCTATGAATACCTGGAACATCGGTTCAGTTACTCGGTTCGGTGTCTCGGCGCGATTCTCTTCGTGTTGCTCCGACTGGGCTGGATGAGCATGGTCGTGTTTTCGGCATCGGTGGCGCTCGACCACATCAAGGGGCCCGACATCGCCATGCTGCCGGGGCGAGATTTGTATTGGTGGATCGGAGCCATTGGTGTCGTGGCGGCGATCTACACCGCCATCGGCGGAATTCAAGCGATGGTGTGGATCGACGTGCTGCAGTGCTTGCTGCTGCTATTTGGCGTCCTGATGACAATTGGATTCATCGTCTACACCGACGGGACCACGCCGCTCGATTGGTGGCGAATTGCCAATGAAAACACCACCTCGCACGTCACTCCGCCGCTCTATAGCACGAACGTGTTCGTGCAACGGACGGTGCTGTTTGTGATGATCAATTCCTTCTTCTGGCATTGTTGCACGCATGCTTCCGATCAGGTCGTGCTGCAACGATACTTCTCGACACCGTCGTTGGCCGCCGCTCGCCGCAGTTATCTCACCAACCTGATCGTCGATGTATCGATGGCCGGGCTGTTGACCTTGGCGGGGCTAGGATTGCTCGCGTTCTATCTCAAACGCACTCACTTGATCGATGGCCAGGAACCGACGGCGATGGCCGATCGCCTGTTTCCCACATTCCTAGGAAATCAGCTGCCATCGGGGTGTGCGGGGCTGATTATTTCGGCCTTTCTGTGCGATGCGATTCAAACGCTCGAGGCCGGCGTCAATGCGATCACGGCTGTGTTTACCAAGGATCTGATGCCCAAGCGATCCGCAGCAGCCGAGCATGCGCCTTCACAGTTGATGTTTGTGCGCGTCGTGACGATCCTGATTGCGTTTCTCGCTGCCTTGGCCGCTTTTGGCGTTGACTTCGTGCAGCGGCAAAGCCCCGATCTGAATCTGGTCAGCATGATGCCCAAGTTTTTCAATATGTTCCTGGGGCCACTTGCGGGCATGTTCATCGTCGGAATGTTCGTACCACGGGCGACGACGGTGTGCGTTCTCCCTGCCGCCTTGTTGGGACTAACGATCTCCATCCTTTGGAGTTGGTGGGAATTCATCTTTGGCACCAAAACGAGCCCGACGATTTTCTTGGCAGTCGCTGTTCCCTGCCTGACGACGATCGGCACATCGTACGTGCTGAGTCTATTCACCGGCAGCAACTCGCATTCGGGCTCAGGCTACACCTGGTGGGCCATCGTGAAAGGGAAGAAAGAGATCAAGGAAGAGTTTGCCGAGTAGACGATCATTGGCGAGTTTAGCCTTCACCCCATCCCTCTCCCCGATATCCAGGGAGAGGGCGTGAAGAGGAATGAAGTGCAGACAAAGCATGTTCGCTGAAGTGATTAAGCGAACCAACCTTCGGCCGAGAGAACACAGTCGACCGACGAAGCGAACTCGTCATCGGCCATCCCATCGTCCAGTTCGAGACTGAGCATGCTCGATACCTCGGAGACAGGCGGAGCCGTAACTCGCAGCGTGACCGCGGCGAGCGAGCTGCCTAACTGTCCATCCCAGGCCCAGTACAGAAACGAATCGGTTCCCACATACCCGTCGTTGGGTGTGTAGGTAAATCCGCCGTCGCTGTTGAGGACAACGGTGCCGTTCTGTGGACCACCGAAGAAGTTCGCCGTGAGGGCATCGTTCTGGGCATCGCTGTCGTTACCAAGCACGCCAGGACCGCTGACGGTGAAGGGCGAATTCCCAACGACTACGTAGTGATCGTTGTTCACAGTAGGGCGCGTGTTTTGGCCTGCAGCCTGCACCTGCAAGCTCACGGTGACTGGCGCACCGGCTTCGGTCCCATCGTGGGCAGAGTAAGTAAACGAATCGGTGCCAATGAAGCCCGGATTCGGCACATAGACAAACGAGCCATCGGCGGCGAGCGTTACCTGGCCACTGGCGGCACTGGTAATGATCTGGGCGGTGATGGCGTCACCGTTCGCGTCGCTGTCGTTGCTCAGGACGCCTGGTGCGCTGATGGTCAGCGTTTGATCGACGGTCGTGGCATACGTGTCCGCGGCACTCACCGGCGCGACGTTCTCTTCGCCGCCGCCACCTTCGCCGGTCACCGTGATCGAAGCGTGGGCCATCAGACTGTTCGACATACCGTCGTTCAGTTGATAGGCAAACGTATCGGTACCGGTGAAGCCAGCATTCGGAGTGTAGGTGAAAGAGCCATCGGCGTTGAACTGCAACGTGCCATGCTGCGTCCCCTGAATCAGGGTCGCAGTCGTATTGCTGCTGAGCGCACCAACGGCAGGTGCATCCACGTCGGAGTCATTGGCTTGCACACCTTCTGCAGCGCCCACTTGCAATATGGCCCCTGCGGCAACGGTGTAAGTATCGTCGGCCGCTTGAGGAGCATCGTTCAAGGCTTCGACCACGATGTTCGCCACGCCTTCGGTCACTTCGCCGGCGGCGTTCGTCGCCCGATAGGTGAACGAATCGCTGCCGTTGAAGTTAGCATTCGGCGTGTAGCGGAAAGCACCCGAAGAGTCGAGCACCAACGTGCCATGTTCGGGCTGCGTGACGACTTCCGCCGTCATGGCTGTGCCTTGCGGGTCGATATCGTTGGCCAGCACGCCCCAGTTGGCGGCAATGTCCAGCACCATGTCTTCGCCAATGCTATAGGCATCGCTAGAGGTCGCTGGTGGCTGAACGACATCGTTCACGGTGATCGTGACGATCGCTTCCGCAGAGGCAGTTCCATCGCCGGCCGAATAGGTGAAACTGTCGGTGCCGGCAAAACCCGCGTTCGGCGTATAGAGGAACGAACCATCGGCGGCGAGCGACACGGTACCGTTTGCTGGACCGGTGACGATCGCGGCGCTCAGCGAATCGCCATCGGGGTCGCTGTCGTTGCTCAGCACCCCCGCAGCGGCAATTTGCAACGGCTGATTCTCATCGGTCGTATAAGCATCGGCCACAGCCACCGGCAGATCGTTCTCGGCAGTGACCGAGATCGTGACCATGGTTTCGCTGCTGGTCAGTTCACCGTCACTCACCGTGTAAGTGAACGAATCCTCGCCGTTGAAGTTGGCGTTAGGAGTGTAGATGAACGTGCCATCGGCATTGAAGGTGACTGTGCCGTTCGTGGGACCAGTTCCCATCGTGGCGGTCAGTTCGGCGCTGTCGGCATCGGTATCATTACCCAGCACCCCACCTTCGCCCACATCGAGGACAGCGTCTTCGGCAACGGTGTAAGCATCGGCAACTCCCACAGGAGCATCGTTCACTGCGGCGACGTTGATCGTCACCGTGGCGACGTCGCTCGAAACGGAACCATCGCTCGCCATGTAGCTGAAGCCATCAACTCCGCTGAAGTCAGCATTCGGCGTATAGCTGAACGTGCCATCGGCATTGAGCGTGACCGTGCCATGTTGCGGTTCAGACACGATTTGGGCCGTGAGCGAGTCACCTTCCGGATCGCTGTCGTTGGCCAAGATGCCACCCGTGGTGATTTCCAGGGGAGTGTCTTCGATCGCTTGGTACTCGTCGTTGATCGCAATTGGCGCGTCGTTCACGGGAGTGACGCTGATGGTCACGGTCGTTTCGCTGCCCGCGAGTTCGCCATCGCTGACGATATAAGTGAACGTATCTTCGCCGCTGAAGTTTGCATTCGGCGTGTAGAGGAACGTGCCATCGGCATTGAGCGTGACGGTCCCGTTCGTGGGACCGGTGCCCAGAGTGGCGCTCAGTTCCGTGCTATCGACATCGGTGTCGTTGTCGAGCACGCTGCCGGCGGTAGCGTCAAGCGAGCCATCTTCGACGACGGTGTACGAGTCGGCAACTCCGATAGGCGCATCGTTCACCGGCGTGACGTTGATTGTGACCGTCGCGACGTCACTGGTGAGCGTGCCATCGCTGACGGTATAGCTGAAGCCGTCCAGCCCGCTGAAGTTTGCATTCGGCATGTAGACCACCCGGCCATCGGCACCGAGAGTGACGGTGCCGTTCTGCGGCGGATTGACGATCTGGACACTTAGTTCGGCACTGTCGGGATCCAAATCGTTCAGCATCACACCCGGAGCTTCGATCACCAGTTCGGTGTCTTCCGACGTGTTGTATTCATCGTTGACGGCAACCGGTGCATCGTTGATCGGCGCCACGTTGATGGTCACGGTGGCGACATCGCTGCTCAGCGAGCCATCGCCCGACGTGTAGCTGAAGCCATCGACACCGCTGAAGTCAGCGGCGGGTGTATAGACGAACGAACCATCGGCATTGAGGGTGACCGTGCCATGCAGCGGCCCCTGCACGAGCGTGGCGGTGAGGCCCGCGTTGTCGATGTCGCTGTCGTTGCCAAGCACACCCGGGCCAGCCACCGTCAGGGGCTGATCTTCATCCACCGAGTACTCGTCATTGACGGCCAATGGAGCATCGTTGATCGGGTTGACGCTAATGGTAACTGTCGCGACTTCGCTGTTGCTTGAGCCATCGCTGACCAGATAGCTGAAGCCGTCGATACCGTTGAAGTTTGCTTCCGGCTGATAGGTGAAAGTGCCGTCGGGATTGAACGTCACGGTGCCATGCAGCGGTTGACTGGCCAGTTGAGCGGTCAGCGGCGAACCTTCGATATCGGAATCGTTTTCCATCACACTGGTCGTGATGGTGAGCGGTTGATCTTCGTCGATGCTGAAGGCATCGTTCGCAGCGACTGGTACATCGTTGACCGCTTCAACGGTCAACGTCACGGTTGCTTCGTTACCGGCGCCCGTGCTGTTGGTGGCACGATAGGTAAAGCTCACTTCACCGGCAAAATTCGCTTCGGGCGTATAGAGGAAGCCACCATCGGTTCCCAGGGTCAATTCACCGCTGGCAGGACCGCTGATCAGCTCGACAGTGGCGCCAACGGCCGAGTCATCGTTCGCGAGCACGCCCGTCACGCCGGGAATCGTCAGCGATTGATCTTCCGACAACGAGTATGCATCGTTGGTCGAGACCGGTTCGGTTCCTTCGCTCACGTTGATCGTCACGGCGGCGAGCAGGCTGCTCGAGACACCGTCGTTGGCGGTATAAACGAAACTGTCCATGCCCGAGAAACCGGCCGCGGGCGTGTAGACGAACGAACCATCGGCATTAAACGTCAACTCGCCGTGCGACGGCCCACTGAACAGGCTAGCCGACATCGGCTGCCCTGCAGTCGAGCTGATATCGTTGGACAAGACGCCTGGCGAAGTGATTGCCAGGGGAGCATCGATGGGCGTGTGATAGACGTCGTTCATCGCCGTGGCCACCGTGGCCAAGGCCCAGCGAGTTTCGAGCGACTCGAGCTGCAAGAAGTTCCGGCGATTGACGTCTTGGCCATTCCGCCGCCGGCTCTCCTTACGACTGCTCTTGACTGCCGTGGACTGCCGATTCCGACTGAACAAATTCTTCAACATGCGAACATTCCTTCCAGAGTTGGGCAAACGATTTCGCCCGGTGAACGAACCTTCCCCTGCGCACGAGCGTGACGAAACAAGTCGCTAGCGCAACCGGGTAATTTGCCCGGATAGTCGCTTGGCTGATGCTTCGCCTTCTCCGTTGGCGAAGTCTCGTGTCAGGAGTGTGCGATGCCGCGACTGCGAATGGAAAAGTGCGGTCTGACGGACATCTGCTGGTTCGCGTCCATGCGCTTCACTGGCTGCGGCGGCTTTGAATTCCCTGCGCTGCAGTCGTGTCTGCAATACCCGCTGGTATTGCCTGCGTTAATTCGCAGTGCCTCGACGCCGACTACGAACGAGTCAGCGCCGAGCTTGCGAATTTCTACGTAGCGAGTTCCCGTGCGGCAACCATCTTTCGCGAATCTTTTCAAGAATGATTCACTGCCAGTGCGTCAGATGGCAGCCAGCCTTGCCCGCGCCACTGGTTCTCCTGGTCGGCACGCCCCACACTTCGCGGTGGCATCCATCAGTGAGTGCCCTGCATACTGATGCGTCACGGTTTGCCAGCAAGGCACTGAAGCAACTAATCTACGTTTCCTCGTCCAATTCGGCCTGCAGATCGGCCTTCTGTTCGTCGGTGAGTTCTCGCCAATCGCGATCCGCGAGCCCCGCCGCCAAGGACCACAGCAGATTGCGATTCGCCTGGGAATATTTTTGTCGAACCAGGCGATATGCCAGCACCGCTCCCAGGCGATGCAGATCGGCAATCGTTGCAATTCCCACATCGCGTAACCAAAAGGCACTCGTCGGCCCCAGATTGCGCAGGTTATCGATGGGCTCGCTCAGATCGGTCTCCTTGCCGGAAAAACCCACGTCGGCGAACTTGGCTTCGAGTTCGGTCAGGTGCTGTCCCGTAGCGGTATGGATGATCATTGCCCGATTACGGCCAGCGCTTTGAATCTTCCGCACGCCATGCCCAAAACTCTTCAGCCGCCGGCGTGCCTCCGACGGACTGACGTTGACGAACAGCTGCGATCCCTTGGGAGTGGCCATCTCACTTGCTCAGATCGAACGCGGCGAACTGCGGCACGTGATCGCTGAGCGCGAACGAATGCTCGTCGGCCGTGTTCACCCGGAACGCACCTTCGAAGAGCGGCCTCGCCTCGACAAGTTGCTTGGCAATCGGACCATACGCCAGAATGTAATCGATTCGCTTTTCGGGTGTATCCGTGCGGAACGTTAGACCTTCCGTCTTGTTAAGGTGCGTGAAGGTATCGAGCCAACCAGCCTTTTCCCACACCGGATACTCCGGTGGCTGCGGTCGATGATTGAGATCGCCGATGACAAGAATCGAACGTCCCGCTTTCTGATCGGCGACCATCGTTTTGAGCATGGCAGGAATCTCTTGCATTCGCACGTCGGACTCCGGGAAAGGATTCAGGTGAGCCGAATGCACCACGAGTTCCCCCTTTGGTAACTTGATGACAGCCCGGCCCCAGTGCCGCGTAAACAGTTCCTTCGGTCGTTCAAACCCCAGTGGCACATTCTGCGATTCGAGGATTTCATGTTTGCTCAGGAGCGTCCCCGGCCATTTGCCACCACTGGGAAAGCGAACGTGATGCATCTTCAGCCGCTCAGCAATCTCCTTCGTCACACTCTCGGCCGGCGACTCCGAAAAACTGATGATGTCGGGCTCGTACAGGGCCAGTTCTTGCGCGAACCTTGCCGGCATTTGTCCCAGCGCCGTCGCCTTCTTTCCCAGCGCGCGTTCTTTCGGCCAGCCCGTGCATTCGTAGACGTTGTAAGCGATGACGCGAAGTAGATCGCCGCTTGGACCGTCCGCCTGTACACAAGCGCGATCAAGCAGCAACGAAGCGGAGCCCAAAATTCCCGCTCGAAGAACGGTGCGACGAGGAATGGATTTCATGGCAATCTCTCTCAATTCTCTTGCTAGCGCCACACACGTTGAATTCCCTATCGGTCGAACAGTTCCTCGCTGCTTACAAGATGGACTTGCTCGACGAGTGCCTGCGCGATGAGTAGTCTATCGAAAGGGTCGCGATGGTGACTAGGAAGCGACGCTTGCAAAGCGGCATGCTCGATCGAGATTGGAACCGTCGTTGCCTGCAGTGCTTGGATCGCGGCATGCATCCAGTCACGAAAGGGAGTGGTCAGCGTTAGCTTGCCAATCCCGACTTTTATGGAGATTTCCCAGATGGTTGCCGCACTGATTAGGATTTGATGCGATGGATTGCTGATCGATAATGCAGCGAGGTCGCCCAGCTTATCGGGACTTTGGACAGCCCAGATTAGTGCATGTGAATCAAGCAGGAGTTGCACTAGCTGTATTCCTGAAAGTCTTCGAGTGGTGCATCAAAGTCGTCTGACATATAGGTGACCGTGCCCGCCATTGTTCCGAGCGTGCGCTCCGAACTGGGGGCAATTCCAACCAGCCTGGCGATGGGACGATCGTTCTGCGAAATGACGATCTCGCTCCCGCCGGTAAGGCCGCGAATCAACTCGCGCAATTCGTGCTCCGCCTTTTCCAGCGAAACGATGGTGGGTTGAACAGTCGACGACATCACGATTCTCCAAGGGGAGCTTCAATCACTTCCCGCGACGAGACAATTATACCTGCCCAGACCTTGCTGCGAGCAGGTGCCTGTGCCGGCAATTTGCGGAAGCGAACGTCGGAACCATTTTGCCAGTTGGTACGAATCTTGGTATTGCGATTGGCTCAACCACAGCGGAATCATGCCTATCGTAACGCCTATTCCGGTCGTACCGCGGAGCGTTTGACGAGCCGGGTTCTGTGACCAAAACTTCCGCATTCTTCCTACATGGGGATTCTTCGTTCGCACGATCCGCTGGGGGACTCATGTCGCCGATTGCGCAAGTCGCAACCATTCGCCTGCAGTGGCAAACGGTGCGGCGCGCCCTCGTCGTGACTTTGCTGGCGACCTATTACCTGGTGGCAGTGGCCAGTGTGAGCAACAAGTCGATTACCTACGACGAGTTGGCTCACGTTACCGCCGGTTGTGCCTATTGGCAATTCAACGACTATCGATTGCAACCCGAAAACGGCAACCTGCCGCAGCGCTGGTGTGCGCTGCCTATCGTCCTCACCGGGAAGGCCAATCTGCCAGCCGTCGATCATCCGGCGTGGAAGACGGCCGATGTGTGGACGCTCGGCGACGCCTTTCTCTATCGCCTGGGGAATGACGCCCGGCAAATCATCTGGCTCGGTCGCTCCTTCGCCGCCTTGTGGGGCGTCGGCATTTGCCTGGTCGTGTATGCCTGGTCGCGCAGTCTGTTTGGAGATGCGGGGGGACTCATCTCGCTCCTTACCTGTGGCTGGTGCCCGACGTTGCTCGCACAGGGCCCGCTGATGACATCGGATGCCTGCCTGGCGTTCTTTCTGACGCTTTCCGTTTGGCTCATTTGGCAATTGCTGCAAGAAGTGACGCGCGTCCGTCTCGCGCTCGCGACCGTCGCCATCGCGGGAATGTTCCTGGCGAAGTTGTCGGCCGTGCTCATCTTGCCAATGGCCGCCATCTTGATCGTGGTTCGCTGTTTCTCGAAGCGGCCAATCATTGTCTATCAAGGTACACAGCAGAAGTTGCTGACGACTTTTGCGGAACGGGCCAAAGCAATCGGCGAAATGGGACTCGTAGCTGCGGTTGTGGCTTTTGCCGCGGTGTGGATCGCTTATGGCTGCCGCTACGACGGCTTTAACACCGCGAACTTACCTGCGGGAACGTACTACAAACTGGGGACGCTCGAGACGGCCGTTACGAAAATGCCGCCGAAGTCGCAGAGCGTCGTGAAGTTGCTGGCTGCTCGCAATGTGCTGCCGGAGCCTTACTTGTACGGCTCCGCTTTCATCGCTGCGCATCGGAAGCGACTGTCGTTCTTCAACGGTGAGTACTCAGTCACCGGCTGGAAGAGCTATTTTCCCTATTGCCTGCTCGTGAAAACGCCGCTGGCGATGTTTGCACTCCTGATACTTTCCGTGTCAGCGCTTTGTTTTGTTCAACCAGCTTCGCAGTTGAACGAAGAATCTGGCCAGCCGTGCGAAGAATCGTCTCGGCCTGCCCCGTGGTGGTATCGGCTATTGCCCCTCGTCGTGTTGCTCGGCGTCTACTGGGCAGTGTCGTTGATGTCGTCGCTGAACATCGGGCAACGCCACTTGCTGCCAACTTATCCGGCGATGCACGTGCTCATCGGCGGCGTCGCCCTGTGGCTGACGAAGCCCGTGGGCAAGATCGTCGTCGGTGCGTTTGTTTCCTGGCTGGTCATTGGCAGTGCGCTCTCCTATCCGAACTACCTCGCGTACTTCAACTTGCTCGTACCTCAAGAAACCGCTTATCAGCATCTGGTCGACAGCAATCTCGACTGGGGGCAAGACCTGCCGGGTTTGCAGCAGTGGCTGTCAAAACATCATCCACCGAGTACGGATCAACAGCCCGTGTACTTGGGCTACTTCGGCAAGGGAAATGCGAAGTACTACGGCATTGAGGCCCGCAGTTTGAATCGCGTGGGCAAATCAAACACAGCTTACGAGGCGGGAATCTACTGCGTCAGTGCCACGACATTGCAGGCGGTGTACGAAGCAATGCCTGGACATTGGAACAAGATCATCGAAGAAGAGTATCAAACGCTGAAACAAGCCCACGACACTTCTGCTGATCCGCACAAACTGGCCTACTATCGCTATCTCCGTTTGCTTGTCTATTTGCGACATCGTCGGCCCGACGATCAGGTTGGTTATTCGATTCTGATCTTCAAACTGTCAATCGACGAGTTGCAAGCGGCTCTGGAAGGCCGGCCCGCCGAACTCGAAGACCAACCGTTCAAGAAACGTGCTGGAGCAACGCCATGATTGCTACCTCGCAACTCGAACGGGCCGCAGCAAGTTTGAACTCCGAGCCTCAAACCGATGACCCGCTGCTGATCTTGATTCCGGTCTTTAACGACTGGAGCGTGGTCAGTCTGCTGCTGCCCAAGATCGATGCGGCATTGAAAGCTGCCGACCGCACGTGCGAAGTCTTGCTCGTCGACGATGGCTCCACGATACCCGCCGAAGGCGCGTTACAGTTCTCGTCCTTCAGCGCGATCGAAACCGTCGACGTGCTGGAACTAGCACGCAACGTTGGGCATCAGCGGGCGATCGCGATTGGTCTCACCTGGGTGCGCGATCATCGTCCCGCGCGAACCGTGGTCGTGACCGATGGCGATGGTGAAGACAACCCCGACGACATTCCACGCTTGCTCGAAAAGTTCGCATAAACCGGCAAGCGCAAGATCATCTTCGGTGCTCGCACCCGCCGCAGCGAACATTGGACATTTCAGGTCGGCTATCGCTCGTATCAGTTGCTGCATTTGATTCTCACGGGCCGAAGGGTTCGCGTGGGGAACTTCAGCGTGATTCCGTCGCGCGCCGTCGCCAGGCTGGCGGTCATCAGCGAAGTGTGGAATCACTACGCTGCGGCCGTCTTCAATTCGCGTATCGAGTACGACGTCGTTCCCAGTGCGCGTTGTCGCCGCTTGGGTGGCTCATCGAAGATGAACTTCACTTCTCTCGTGGTACATGGCCTCAGTGCCCTTTCGATCTTCAGTCATGTGATTGGTGTTCGCCTGCTGGTAGCCACGCTGGTGCTCATCGCGGGGACGATTGCCGGCTTTGGCATCGCCACGGCGTGGAGCATGCTCGAGGGGCAATCGCTGCCCGCTTGGATTCCGCTGCTGATGATCCTGATGCTGGCGATTCTCGCGCAGCAAGCTTTTCTCGCGATCGCGTTCATCCTGCAAACGCTCAGCACTCGCCAGGGAACCAGCTTCGTTCCGCTGCGTGACTACCACTACTTCGTCTCGCAACTTCATTCCGTTTATCGCCGGTCGTAACATGACAAGCGTGCTTCCGCTCGATCGACCCAACGGTGAAACGTATGTCGGCGCCGAACTCGAATTGTTCGCCAACGCCGTGCATTGGAAGAGCTACGTCCATCAGCAGATTGCCCCCTATCTCGGCCCGCGCGTGCTGGAAGTGGGCGCAGGGATCGGCACGACCACCCTCGCCCAATGCAAGCAAGCTCACGAGCACTGGCTCTGCCTGGAACCCGATCGCGAGCAAGTGAAGCAGATCGAAGCACGGATTGCGAGCGGAGAGTTGCCCCAGTGTTGCCAAACGCTGGCCGGGTTCGTCTCGGATCTTCCTGTCGACGATCGTTATCACTCCCTTCTCTACATGGACGTGCTGGAACACATCGAGCACGATGCAGCCGAAGCCGCACGCGCCGCCGAGCACCTGCTGCCCGGCGGTTATCTCATCGCTCTCGCGCCGGCGCACCAGTTCCTCTATTCCCCCTTCGATCGCGCCATCGGTCACTTTCGCCGCTACACTCGCCGCTCATTGAAGGGAGCGATTCCAACGCGCTTGAAGCAAGTCTCGCTCCGCTATCTCGATAGCGTCGGTCTATGCGCATCGCTGGCCAATCGGCTGCTACTCAAGCAATCGATGCCCACGGCGAAGCAGATCGCGATTTGGGACAACTATTTCGTCCGCACTTCTCGCTATCTCGATCCGCTCCTTGCCTACTCGCTCGGCAAGAGCGTGCTGGGCATCTGGCAGAAGCCGGAATGACGACTCGCGCGGCGAAGCGAGTGCCTTGCAATTCGCCCTACTCGTCGCGTCACTAGCTCGCGCCGTCAATCAAGCGGCTTCTTCCTCGGCGGTTTTCGCACCGGTGATCTTCGTTAAGTCTCCCAGAGTCTCGGAATAGACAATGGCTGGCACTTCGCCGAACGAAATCAGGCGAGGGTCTTTCTCGTCGGCGGGTTCGTCGTAAACATAGCTCCCAAACTTCACGGCTCCCGACTTCACAAACGAGAACTTGCCCAGCTTGATGGTCTCTTCCATACCGATGCCGATAAACATTCCCTCGAGTTCGAGAATGGCATCGGCGCCGGCGCCGGGAAAACCTTTGCGATAGGACGAGATCCCGCCGCCATCCGTCACGCTTCCTCGTTGCCACCCGAGTCGTTCCGCTCTGCTGCGAAAGGTCATGGCGTTGAGTTCGGTGTTCTCGTACTGACGAGAAATCTTTGCTGCCAGTTGCTCTTGCTGCGGAAAGACGACCGGCCGGCCGATCTGCAGCACGGGTGCAGACACGTTGTAATCGGCCAGGTGCGTGGCCCAAGCCTTGCGCGCTTCGGGCGTCATCTCCAGCGGATGAACGAGGCCGATTTGTGCAGAGGCAGG
>Ga0138256_10005739_pt1 | contig 13126 bp, 8 predicted proteins | sample KNB2016incub_MG_FD_105486 | JGI IMG/M metagenome (GOLD analysis project Ga0138256, IMG submission 105486) | Active sludge microbial communities from wastewater in Klosterneuburg, Austria - KNB2014incub_MG | ecosystem: Engineered > WWTP > Activated sludge > Unclassified | place: Austria...
CAACGTATTAAATTGGCAACGGAATTATCAAAAAGAGATACCGGTAACACTTTTTATATTTTAGATGAACCCACAACTGGTTTGCATTTTGAGGACATTCGCGTGCTAATGATTGTACTCAACAAATTGGTAGATAAATGCAACACCGTATTGATTATTGAACACAATTTAGACGTTATAAAAACCGTTGACCATATTATTGATATTGGTTATGAAGGCGGAAAAGGTGGCGGACAAATAATTGTGGAAGGCACGCCCGAAGAAGTTGCAAAACATAAAAAAAGCTATACGGCTAAGTTTTTAAAGAAAGAATTAAAATAATAGTTAAGTCGTTTGTCGTGAATATATTAAGTTGTAAAACGACTTAACAACAAACAACTTAACGACAAACAACAGAACAACAAACAACTAAGCATATATGAGAAGAGAACAACATTCAAAAGGATGGAATGAAATAAAAACAAACGATTCGTGGGCCATTTTTAAAATTATGGGCGAATTTGTGAGTGGTTACGAAAAATTAAGTAAAATTGGCCCTTGTGTTTCTATATTTGGATCAGCAAGAACAAAACCTGACCACGCTAATTATAAACTTGCTGAAAAAATTGCAAAACGTATTGTTGAAGCAGGTTACGGCGTTATCACAGGCGGAGGTCCAGGAATTATGGAGGCTGGAAACAAAGGCGCACATATTGCAGGCGGCACATCGGTAGGTTTGAATATTGAATTACCTTTTGAGCAGCATGACAATCCATATATCGATTCGGATAAAAGCTTGGATTTCGATTATTTTTTTGTTCGCAAAGTCATGTTTGTTAAATATTCGCAAGGGTTTGTGGTTATGCCAGGTGGTTTTGGTACTTTGGATGAATTATTTGAAGCCATCACCCTGATACAAACGCATAAAATTGAAAAATTCCCTATTATTTTAGTGGGAACGAAATTTTGGGAAGGTCTTTTTGATTGGATAAAATCAACACTTTTGGAATCATTTGGAAACATTAGTGCCAAAGACTTGGATTTAATCCATTTAGTAGATACCGATGAAGAAGTCATTGAAATATTAAATGAGTTTTATCAAGAATCTGAATTAACTCCGAATTTCTAAATAATGCCAACCATCTTATTTTCTATCTTGTAACGCCTTATGAATTATTAACCTTTAATGTTTAAATAATAAATTGAATTTACGTTTTTTAAGTTGTATTCTGTGTGTTTTTCTGTGTTTCGGTAGCTTTGGTCAAAATAAAATTGATGTAAAGGCTGCTTTTGACATTGAAAACAAACAAATAAAAATATCGCAAACCATTCAGTATCAAAATACAACGCAAGACGAATTACAAACCATTTACTTAAACGATTGGAACAACAGTTACGCTACAAAAAAAACACCACTTGCAAATAGAATTGCCGATGAATACAAAAATGATTTTCACCTGGCAAAAAGTAATGAACGTGGTTTTTCGGTAATTACATCCATCAAACAAAATGGCGAAGAATTAGAATTTCAACAATTAAAAAACCAAGGTGATGTAATTAAAGTTGAATTAAAAGAGGCTTTAAAACCCAACGCATTCTACACCATTCATCTTGACTATTTAGTACAGATACCAAGTGATAAATTTACCAGTTATGGCATAACAAATTCGGGAGATTTGAATTTACGATATTGGTACATCACGCCTGCTGTTTACAACGGCAAATGGAACTATTACAGCAACAAGGATTTGGATGATTTATTCATTCCGCCATCAGACGTAAACCTTGAAATTGGATGCCCAAAGAATTATAAATTAACTTCAGAATTAGATGTAAGTAGGATATCGCAAACAACTAACAAACAAATAATTACATTACAAGGAAAAAACATTGTTAATAATAAATTATTTCTTAGTAAAGCTTCTGATTTCAATACCATTCAATCTGATGATTTTTCAATTATTTCCAACATCAACGATGAAGGTTTGGAAATGATTGACAAGGTTTTAATTACAGAAAAAATAACAAAATTCATTCATAAAAATTTTGGCGATTACCCACAAAACAAACTTCTTTTAACTGAAATTGATTATAAAAAAGACCCAGTTTACGGACTAAATTTTCTACCAAATTTCATAAAACCTTACCCCAATAATTTTCAATATGAATTGAAATTATTAAAAGTCGCGCTGCATAATTATTTGGAAAATACACTGCTTGTAAATCCAAGAACCGATCAATGGTTGCTTGATGGCATACAGATTTATTATATGATGAATTATGTAAACGAGCAGTATCCTAATATGAAATTTTTAGGTTCGTTAGCAAACATTTGGGGCATTCGCTCGTTTCATGCAGCAGATATGGATTTTAATGATAAGTATGTTTTGGCATACATGACTATGGCAAGAACGAACAGAGACCAGCCTTTAACAATGGCAAAAGATTCCTTATTAAAATTCAACTATAGTATTGCCAATAAATACAAAGCAGGTGTGGGATTAAAATATCTAGGCGATTTCATAAACCATGATATAGTAGCAAACGGTTTATCATCTTTTGTTATTGAAAACAAACTAAAGCCCGTTTCTACTAAAGATTTTGAAACGTTTTTAAAAGCTAAAACCGATAAAAATATCGATTGGTTTTTTACCGATTATTTAAACACCCGAAAGAAAATTGACTTCAAAATAAGAAAAGTTGTAAAAACCGAAGATTCTATAACGCTAACCGTTAAAAACAAACGTGATAATAGCATGCCTATTTCGCTATATACGTTGAATAACGATAGTATTATTTCGAAAATTTGGATAGAAAACATAACAAATAGCAAAACGCTTACCATTCCTCGAAATGATGCCAACAAACTAGTTTTAAACTACAATAATGTCATTCCTGAAATTAACGAACGTGATAATTGGAAATCATTAAAAGGCTTCTTTTTCAACAATAAACCCTTGCAGTTCAGACTATTTAAGGACATGGAAGACCCTAACTACAACCAAGTGTTTTTAATGCCTATCGTTCAATTCAACAACATTTACGATGGGGTAAATTTAGGTCTGAAAGTATATAACAAAACCATTTTAAGAAAAATTTTAAATTATAAATTCGAACCGCAATATTCATTAAAATCGAGAACAATCACGGGTTCTGCGTTTGTTTCCATGACGCATCAATTGGAGAACATCTCGTTATATTCCATAAGTTACGGCATTGGTAGTTCATATGTTTCGTATGCTCCCAACCTATTTGCAAGACAAATTACGCCGTCATTAAGCTTTATGTTTAGAGAAAATAACGATTTTCGTTCAAACAAAAAACAGGCATTAACTTTTAGATATCTTGATATTAATAGAGACAAAGATGTAAACAATGTTTTCACAACAACCAATCCCAACTACAATGTTTTCAATGCGCGCTATGTAGATTCTGATGATAATTTAATTAATTTCAGTAAGTGGTACACCGATTTGCAAATTGCAAAAACATTCAGCAAACTATCTTTTAATTATGAATACCGACGCTTATTTGAAAGTAATAGGCAACTAAACTTACGTTTTTTTACTGGTGCTTTCTTAAGCAACCGCAACGACCCGAATTCAACATACTTTAGTTTTGCATTGGATAGACCTACCGATTATTTATTTGAATACCCCTATTTAGGAAGATCTGAAGCTTCGGGAATATTTAGCCAGCAGTACATTGATGCCGAAGGTGGTTTTAAATCCAAATTAGAATCTCCTTTCGCTAACCAATGGATTTCAACCGTAAACACAAGCACTACTCTATGGAAATATATTTTGTTATACGGTGATTTAGGACTTGTGAAAAGCAAATTTGAAAATGCACACGTCGTTTATGATTCAGGAGTACGCATTAATTTAGTAACCGATTATTTTGAAATTTACTTCCCAATATATTCCAATTTAGGTTGGGAAATCGGACAACCCCATTACGACCAAAAAATAAGGTTTAAATTTACCGTTGATCCTGAAGCACTCTTCGGACTATTCAGAAGACGCTGGTATTAAGCAACAAACTTTTATATTATTATTTATAAAAATTCATTTTTATTGAATATTTATTAAATTTTATCTAAAATATAGAATATTTTCAAATAATACACGGAAACTTGTTTTCGAATTTTATTGTAAAAACCACAAACTTTAACTATTTTTGTAAAAGCTAAAGCATGCGGCATATGCACACTGTTCCAGATTTGAAAAACAATATATCTTTCGAGGATTTTAAAACTGAAGTTTTAAACGATTACAAAATAGCTGTAAAAAGCAGGGAATGTAGTTTATTAGGACGACGTGAAGTATTAACCGGAAAAGCAAAATTCGGTATTTTTGGCGATGGTAAAGAAATACCACAATTAGCCATGGCAAAAGCCTTTAAAAAAGGCGATTGGCGCTCAGGCTACTACCGCGATCAAACTTTTATGATGGCTATCGACAGATTGTCAATTGAGCAATTTTTCGCTGGTTTATATGCCAACACCGATTTAGAATTTGAACCCATGTCTGCTGGTCGTCAAATGGGCGGACACTTTGTAACGCATAGTTTAAATACCGACGGTAGCTGGAAAGATTTAACAAAACAATACAACTCAAGTGCCGATATTTCACCAACTGCGGGACAAATGCCACGGTTGTTGGGGTTAGCGCAAGCATCTAAAATTTTTAGACAAGTTGATGGCATCAATGCTTCAAACTTTTCAATAAACGGCAACGAAGTCGCTTGGGGAACCATTGGAAATGCCAGTACTACAGAAGGTTTATTTTTCGAAACTATCAACGCTGCAGGTGTACTACAAGTACCTATGATTGTGAGTGTTTGGGATGATGAATACGGTATTTCGGTACATGCAAAACACCAAACTACTAAAGAAAATATTTCAGAAGTATTAAAAGGATTTCAAAGAGAACATAATGAAAAAGGCTTTGAAATACTGCGTGTTAAAGGTTGGGATTATCCTAATCTAATTGAAACTTACCAAGAAGCTGCCACCATTGCTAGAGAAGAGCACGTACCTGTATTAATACACGTTTTGGAGCTAACACAGCCACAAGGACACTCCACTTCTGGGTCGCACGAGCGTTACAAAAGTGCCGAACGTTTAGGCTGGGAAGCGCAAAACGATTGCAATGTTAAAATGCGTGAATGGATTATTGAAAGTGGTATAGCAACTAATGAAGCACTTATTGAAATAGAAAGAGCAATCAAACGTGAAGTACGTGAAGCCAAAAAGAATGCTTGGAACGTTTTTTTAAAACCCGTTTTAAAAGAACAAAACGAACTTATTGCTATTTTAAAACAGTTAGCAACCGTTAGTGTTAATGGTGTTTTTATTGAAAAATTAAAAGATACGCTCGCCGCGATTGATGAACCTACGCGAAAAGATATTTTATCATGTGCCCGAAAAGCACTTGTTCAAACTATTGGCGAATCTTCCTCAGAAAAAGATCAACTCGCTAATTGGATTACTAAAAAGATTGAAACCTCTCAAATTAATTTCAGTTCACATTTATATTCCGAAACTTATCGCTCAAACAGTCTGATAAAAGAAGTAAAACCTGATTATGATGAAGATGCCGAACTAGTTGATGGACGCATCATTCTTCGCAATAATTTTGAAAACATTTTCAACAACTATCCAGAAGCGCTTGTTTTTGGAGAAGATACAGGCAATATTGGCGACGTAAATCAAGGATTAGAAGGTTTACAGGAAAAATTTGGTGAACTGCGTGTTGCCGATACAGGTATTCGAGAAGCTACCATTATTGGCCAAGGTATTGGTATGGCATTGCGTGGCTTACGCCCTATTGCTGAAATTCAATATCTGGATTATATTTTGTACGCTTTGCAAATTATAAGTGACGATTTAGCTACCACGCATTATCGTACCAAGGGCAAACAAAAAGCACCTTTAATTATTAGAACGCGCGGACACAGACTGGAAGGCATTTGGCATTCTGGATCACAAATGGGCGGCATTATAAATTTAGTGAGAGGTATTAATGTGTTGGTACCTAGAAACATGACTAAAGCTGCAGGTTTTTACAACACACTTTTAAAAGGAGATGATCCAGCAATTGTGGTTGAATGTCTTAATGGATATAGGCTAAAAGAAAAAATGCCCAATAACCTAAACGCCATTCAAACGCCTATTGGTATTGTTGAAACCGTTAAAGAAGGTACCGATATTACCCTAGTATCTTATGGTTCTACCTTGCGTATTGTTGAGCAAGTAGCAAAGGAATTAGTTGCTTTTGGTATTGATGCCGAAGTGATTGACGTACAATCGTTATTACCTTTCGATTTGAATCACGATATTGCAAAAAGTATTAAAAAAACCAATCGCATCATGATTATTGATGAAGATGTTCCTGGTGGCGCTTCAGCTTACATTCTAAATGAAATTATAAACATTCAAAATGGGTATCAATATTTAGATGGGCAACCTAAAACACTAACTGCAAAAGCACACAGACCTGCCTATGGCAATGATGGTGATTATTTCTCTAAACCATCTGCTGAAGATATTTTTGAAGCAGTTTATGCCGTTATGCACGAAGTAAATCCGGATGCGCATCCAAAATTGCGATAAACTTTTCACGATAAAAAAGCTATGAAAAAAAACATTTCAGACGCAAGTCTATTAATCCTCAGAATTGGTTTTGCAGGTATGATGCTAACCCATGGCATCCCAAAAATTAGTATGCTTTTTGAAAGTCCCATAAAATTTGCAAATCCTATTGGAGTTGGTGAAACTGCCTCATTAATACTTGCTTTAGTTGGTGAAGTCATCGCTCCTATTCTAATTTTGATAGGTTTTAAAACAAAATTAGCCACCGTTCCAGTTATTATTACCATGGCAGTTGCCGCTTTTGTGGTGCATGCCAACGACCCAATAGGCGTAAAAGAAAAAGCACTCCTATATTTAGTTGCTTTTATTGTAGTTTTCTTAGCAGGTGCTGGTAAATATTCGGTTGATGGGTATAAGAGATAGGGCTTTTATTTTGTGTTATTTTGAACGTATTTCAGCATCTCTTTTCATTATTAATTCTCTAAAAATCGATAAATAACGCCATTTGAAAACAGCTTCCATTGTTGATATAAAAAAAGAATTAACCCATAAATCTTACGAAGAATTAGCAGACCTTTGTTTGCGTCTTTCTAAATTCAAAAAAGAAAATAAAGAACTCCTTACCTATTTGCTGTTTGAATCGCATGATGAAGATGGCTATATACAAAGCGTAAAAAACTATATAGATGAAGAATTTGCGACTATAAACACCACCAGTTATTTCTACATCAAAAAAAGCGTTCGTAAAATACTGCGTAACATCAAAAAATACACGCGCTACTCCCTAAAAAAAGAAACCGAAGTAGAACTTCTTATCTATTTCTGTGAAATCTTAAAAGACTTTAAACCGTCCATAAAACACAATGTAACCTTGATGAATATTTATGAAAGGCAATTGGTTTTAGCCAAAAAAATAATCGCTACGTTACATGAAGACTTGCAGTATGATTTTAATTTGAAGTTGGATGGTTTGTAAGCGCCTAAAAACTTAGTATTGATTGGGTAATGAATTAATTGGAAATCAGTATAAAAAATGCTATATTAGAGTAACTTCTGATATAAAGCATTAAAATGATTTCATATCATCTAGTTGTGGTTATTTTATTAAACGGACCGATACTTACAATAGCATAAAAAAAACTGCTAGTAAAGCCAAGACCTAACCAAAAACGCATTAAAAACAACCTTGTTTAACTCTCAAATAATGCATTGGAAAAACCATATTGCCAAGTTTAAACCAGTTATCAAAATGATAACACAATTTATTGTCGGAATAGCAGAAAAATCATGGAAAGGAGCAGCTATTGGAGCAATTAGCGCCATCATTTTCTATTTAATTGTTATAGGAACCTATTTTAAAACTGGTATATCTTCTACATTTGATGCGCTTTTATTCATCTTGCTGATTGCCTTAATCTTACTCGGAATCGTGTTGGTAACAAAGTGGCTAACTATAATAATACGAAACATTGCTCCTCTCTTTATTGCTGCCTTTGTTGTTATATATATAATAACTTCAATTTTACCTGATAGTTTTTTTAGTCGTCCATTAATTCTTTTTGAATTGTTGTGTGGAGGAATTGTCGGTTTTGCTTTGGTACGTGGTATTAAGAATGTAATTTCTATAAGTTTAATTATAGTTGCTATTGGTGCAAATTGTTTAGCTATTTATTTCTTATCGTTTGAAGGCATTGATAATTCGATAGCTGTAACTGATAAATATTGGAATCAGAACTATTCATCCGTAAATTTTCAAGACCCTTTACAAGTAGGAAATTATAAAGTGAATGAATTAACCTATGGAAGTGGATATGATAAATATCGACCAGAATATGGTCAGAAAGTAGCTATAAAAACCTTATCTGTTGATGCTACACCATTTTTTAATCAGTCTTCAGGTTTTCGCAACTATTTAAGAAAAACATATTGGGGATTCAATTCAAAAAATTATCCTATTAATGCTCGTGTATGGTATCCAAGCGGTGAAGGTCCATTTCCTTTGGTTTTAATTGTTCATGGCAATCATTTAATGACAGATTATTCAGATAATGGATATGAATACATGGCAAAATTAATGGCAAGTCGAGGCTACATTTTTGTATCTGTTGATGAAAATTTTTTAAATAATAGTTGGAGTGATGATTATAATCAAGATGAAGTTTTTACAAGAGCTTGGGTGCTATTAAAACATCTTCAGAACTGGAGAACATGGAATAAAACTAAAGAAAATCTATTTTATAATAAAGTGGATATGAATAATATTGCATTGATAGGTCATTCTCGTGGAGGATCTGCCGTTGCAGTTGCTTCAGTAATAAATAAGCTTAAAAGGTACCATCTTGATGCAAAGCAAAAATTTGATTTTAATTTCGCTATTAAAGGAGTTGTTCAAATTGCTCCTAACGATCCTTATCATCCTCAAAATGAGGTTTCAATAAAACTAGAAAACATTAACTATTTAGCACTTCAAGGCGGTTTTGATGAAGATGTATTTTGGTTTGTTGGCAATAGAGTTTATAACCGGGTACATTTTACAGATGGTGAATTTCATTTTAAAACTGCTTTATATATTTATAGGGCAAATCATGGTCAATTTAATACTGTATGGGGGAAAAAAGATTCTGGAATACCAGATTCCTGGTTTATGAATTTAAAACCTATAATGAATGGTGATGAACAACGGCAAGTTTCGAAATTATATATTTCAGCATTTCTAGATGCTAGCTTAAAAGATAAAAAAGAATACATCTCATTATTTAAAGATTACAGGCAAGGAGGAAATTATCTTCCTAAGGAATATTACATAAATCAGTTTGAGGATTCAAAGTTTAAATATATTGCTGATTTTGAGGAAGATTTTGATGTAAATACAAGTAGCATAAAAGGATGTAAAATAGAAGGAGTAAATTTAAAAACATGGCGTGAAAATGCATTACCATTTAGGGATGATGATGGTTCTTCTCAACAAACTTCTGGTGTTTATCTTGGTTGGGATAAAAAAGATGCGACATTCAAAGGTGCATCTCAATATAGTATTCACATACCAGATAGCATATTAAAAACACTACAAATTGATCCAGCGAAAAATCTTTTCTTTTTCATCTGCAATAATAAAATCGATTTGGATTCATTAGACTTCACAATCAAATTATCAAGTAAAAATGGATATGTACAGAAGTCTTTCAATAGTTTTAGAATTCTGCCCCCACCTCTGAAAACCAAACTTACTAAAATTGATTTTATTTATACTATAGCAAAAGATAAACCTGTTGAAAAAGTTTTACAATATGTTGAATTACCTTTTAGTGAATTTTTAAAAGAAAATAAACAATTTAAGCTAACTGATATAAATAAAATAAGTTTCATTTTTGATAAAACGAGTGTAGGTGAAATATTTCTTGACAAAGTAGGTGTGAATTAATTGAAAACAGTACAAATAATAATATTTTGCATTAGTAATGATATTGAAAGCTAATTTTTAGTTGTTGAAAACTTCAATTTTAAAATTATGAGAAATTATTATTACTAATTTATAATTTCCCAAAAACCCAAACAAAAAAAATCCACTCCAAAAACCCCACAATTTACAACGCATTGTTTGAATGCTAACTTCAATATTTTATCTTTACACCCTCAAAATAGAAATGATTTATGACGATTTCATACAATTGGTTAAAACAGTTTATTAAAATTGATTGGACACCCGAACAAACCAGCGAGTTATTAACCGATTTAGGATTGGAAGTTGAAGGCATCGAATCCTACCAATCGGTTAAAGGCGGATTGGAGGGCGTGGTAGTTGGCCAAGTATTAACTTGTATTCCGCACCCAAATGCCGATAAATTAAAAATCACCACCGTTAACATTGGCGAAGACGTACCATTACAAATTGTATGTGGTGCACCAAATGTTGCTGCTGGTCAAAAAGTACCAGTTGCCACCATTGGCACCACATTACATACCGAAACTGGCGAAGCGTGGACTATTAAAAAAGGCAAAATTAGAGGCGAAGAAAGTCATGGGATGATTTGCGCTGAAGATGAACTTGGTTTAGGCAAATCGCACGACGGCATTATGATTTTAGATGCTAATATAGAAATAGGTACACCTGCTGCTGGAATTTTTGAAGTTGAAAACGATTTTGTATTCGAAATTGGCTTAACACCTAACCGTGCCGATGCCATGAGCCATTTAGGAACTGCCCGCGATTTAAAGGCAGGTTTAATTCAAAAAGATATTAATTTAGAGTTTATAACGCCATCAGTTAGTGCATTTCATGTGGATAACCGCACGCTAAAAATTGATGTTGATGTACTAAATAAAGAGTTGGCACATCGTTATTGCGGATTAACTATTTCGGGTATTACAGTGAAAGAATCTCCTAAATGGTTGCAACACCGCTTAAAAGCCATTGGTTTAAAGCCTATTAACAATATTGTGGATGCGACCAATTATGTGCTTCACGATATGGGTCAGCCGCTACACGCTTTTGATGCTGCTAAAATTTCAGGTAATAAAATTGAAGTTAAAACCGTTGTTGCTGGAACAAAATTCACAACATTAGATGGTGTTGAACGCACATTGCATGAAGATGATTTAATGATTTGTGATGCTGAAAAACCAATGTGTATTGCTGGCGTTTTTGGTGGGATTCATTCGGGAGTTTCGGAAAGCACAACTAGTATATTCTTGGAAAGTGCTTATTTTAATCCCGTTTCGGTTCGGAAATCTGCTAAAAGGCACGGTTTAAATACCGATGCGTCGTTCCGTTTTGAACGTGGTATCGACCCAAATATTACCGAATATGCGTTAAAACGTGCTGCCATTTTGATTAAAGACATTTCAGGTGGCGAAATAAGCAGTGAACTTATTGATATTTATCCCAAAAAAATCGAAGATTTTCAAGTACGTTTAAGTTTTGAAAATGCCGCCAAATTGATAGGTGAGGAAATTCCGAAGGAAACCATCAAACGTATTGTAACCTCATTAGATATTAAAATCAATAACGTTACCGAAACTGGCTTAGGTTTAACCGTTCCTTCGTACAGAAATGACGTGTTACGTGAAGTGGATGTAATTGAGGAAATTTTGCGTGTTTACGGTTATAACAATATTAAAACTACCGATAAAATTAACGCATCTGTTTCAAATTCATCAAAATTTGAAGACCATAAAATCCAGAATATTATTGGAAATCAATTAGCGTCGCAAGGTTTTTTTGAAATTCTTTCAAATTCACTAACAACACCAAATTACGCTGCGTTAAGTGAGCAACTAAAAGAGGAACATAATATTAGTGTTCTAAATCCTTTGAGTGGTGATTTATCGGTTTTAAGGCAATCATTATTGTTTTCAGGATTGGAAGCCGTGTCGTTCAACATAAACAGAAAACGTTCCGATTTAAAATTATTTGAATTTGGTAAAACGTACCATGGCTATAATGATGACCGTGAAGAATTCAAGCATTTGTCATTATTTGTAACAGGCAACCAACATCAAGAAAATTGGAATGTACCGAATAGAAAAAGTGATTTCTTCTTATTAAAAGGCATTATTATTAGCATTTTAGAACGTTTGGGTATTTCAAGAGTTAGTGAATTTCCTGTTGAAAATGATTTGTTTAGCGAAGGATTGAGTTTTGGATTGGGTAAAAATAAGTTAGTGGATTTCGGACTTATTAAAAAACCAATTTTAAAACATTTTGATATTTCACAAGATGTGTTGTTTGCCGATTTTAATTGGGATGCTATTTTAGAACTCGTAAAACACCAAAAAGTAAGTTTTAAATCGATTCCGAAATACCAAGAAGTTCGTCGCGATTTTGCTTTATTAATTGATGATAACGTTACATTTGAATCTATTCACAAACTTGCCAAACAAAGTGAAAAGCAACTTTTGAAAAGTGTGAATTTGTTTGATGTATATCAAGGCAAAAATTTACCCGAAGGTAAAAAAAGTTATGCCGTTGGGTTTACGCTACAGGATGAACACAAAACACTTACCGATAAACAAATTGATAAAATAATGAATACATTACAAACGCAGTTTGAAACACAATTGGGTGCAGAATTACGGTAATTAATAAAATGTAAAATGTTAAAAGTCGGCAATTGCCGACTTTCTTTATTTAAAATTCTTTATCTTTAAGTAAATACAAAACTTAGAGCTATGAATGATTCTGATTATATAAAAGTATTTACGGGCAATTTTATCCTTGTGCAACGTATCGTAGAACAACTACAAGATAATGGCATAAACCCAATAATTAAAGATGAAAGTGAATCTGGCAGATTAGCTGGTTTTGGTGCCTCTATTCAAGGTGAACAAGAAATTTATATAAATAATGATGAATTTATAAAAGCTAACCGTATTTTAGAAGACATAAAAAAGGATTTACAATTGTAAATCCTTTTTTATAAAAATATTATGCGTTTACCATATACATTTTAGTTCGCAATTCCTTTATTTTAGGATCTTGCATATACTCATCAAAAGTTGTGTATCTATCAATAACGCCATTTGGAGTTAGTTCCACTACCCTATTTGCTACAG
>Ga0138256_10005740_pt1 | contig 13124 bp, 11 predicted proteins | sample KNB2016incub_MG_FD_105486 | JGI IMG/M metagenome (GOLD analysis project Ga0138256, IMG submission 105486) | Active sludge microbial communities from wastewater in Klosterneuburg, Austria - KNB2014incub_MG | ecosystem: Engineered > WWTP > Activated sludge > Unclassified | place: Austria...
CCCGCCTGGAACTGCACCTTGTTCATCGCCATGACCCACCTCCGATCGGTTGTGGGTACACCCTCGGCGCTGCCTGTCTCAGATCATGAGACTCGCGGCTGAGGTTCGGCGCTAATCAGGAGAATTGATAAGTCTGGCTGAAACCGGTTGCTATAATCCGTCGATCAATGAGCTGCGGTTTCCCAACACGCCTACGGGACCTATCAGTACGTCCACGGGACGTTACTGGACATCAACGGGTGCTGCGACCCAGGTGTCCTTAGCTAGTGTCGTCGTTTTCAACGACGGCGACACGAGCTACAACAACAAGCTCGACCTCATCGGTGTCCGTTTGGTTCGAGGCGGACAGGAACCTGCCCTTCCCAATTAGGGCGGATCCTCAGCCGCGAGTCTCGTGATCTGAGACTGCAGGCGCCGAGGGTTTTCCCACTGCAGACCTAGCGTTATTCAGGATGGGGTGAGAACAAGGGGCGAATTGCGAAACTTGGGATGACGAGGGCTTCCTGCAGACGGTCAGCTGTACGTCTGCGGGCGTACGAAGGACACATTGATTCGTGGCGGAGTCAACTTCGATGCGCACGAGATCGAAGACGCTGTCGAGCAAGCACTTGCCGAGTTGGCGCCGGAGCTGCGTTGTCGTGCGTCGGCGGTGTTTGCCGTACGCGATGACTTGCAGCAGCGCGAGCGCGCCGTGGCGGTGCTTGAGGTCAAGCGTCGGCCCGAGGACGCGGACGCGCTGTTCAACAGCGTGCGACTTGCGGTGCTCGACCGCACCGGACTTGGGCTGGATGACATGGCCTACGCGCTGCCGCCCGGCTTGCCGCGTACCACCAGCGGCAAGCTGCAGCGCTCGCGGGCGCGGGAGATGTATGAAGCGGGGGAGTTTTCGGCATGAACGGCGATGGTGGGGCCGGCGCGGGGTTCGCAGCGAACCTGCTCGTTGAGATTTTTCAACGGATGCGTGCTGCCGGCAGTCTGAGTTGGCGCGGTGATGTCAGGTCGGTGGATCCGGCCACGGCTCTGCGCGCGCTTGGGATCGACAGCATCGAGTGGGTGAGCCTGCTGCTGGAGATCGAGACCGCACTGGGGCAGCGCCTCTATGACAGCGAGCTGGCCGAACTGAGCACGCTGGGCGACTTGCTGTCACTGATGAGCCGCAAGGCCAGCGAGGGTGCGCGATGAATGACTATCCGCTGGCTCCTGCCGCAATCGTGGGCTTTGGGGCCGTGAGTGCCTATGGCCTTGGTGTTCCGGCGTTCTGGCAAGGTCTGCTCGACGGCCGCTCGGGAATCGGGCCATTACCTGAGAACCTGCAGGCTTACTCGCGATGTACGGCCGCCGCAGTGGTGGATGTCGATCTGTTCGACGCCGAGCGCCCGCACCAGCAGCGACTGAGCCGTTCAAGCCTGATGGCCTTGGTCGCGGCGCGCGAGGCGCGTGCTTCCCACGCGCTCGACGTGGACCCGTCGCGGATCGGTGTGGTGGTCGGCACGGGCATTGGCAATTTGGACCTGCTGGATGCTGCTCTTCGCCAGGCCGATGGTCGATTGTCACCGGCGCTGGCATTCCAGAGTTACGCCCATGCCGGGGCCTGCGAAGTGTCACGTGAACTCGGTGCTCGCGGGCCGGTGCTGACCGTGTCGACCGGCTGCAATTCCGGCGCGGATGCGATCGGCGTGGCGCTCGACTGGCTGCGCCTGGGCAAATGCGATCTGGTCTATGCCGGGGGCACCGAAGCGGAGCTGGTGCCGGGCTTCCTGCAGGCCATGACCGCCGCGCGTGCGCTGCAATCCCGGCACAACGACCGACCCGAGGCTGCCAGTCGGCCTTTCGACCGCCAACGCGACGGCAATGTGCCGGGCGAGGGCGCTGCGTTCGTCGTGCTCGCACGCGACAAGACGCTGAACGGCGCTGAGCCCGATGCCTGGCTGTACGGCGCAGCCTGTCGCGCATTCGGCACACGGCCGCCTTATGACCCTTTCAATCCGTTGCCTGACCCGAGCGCGATGATCGCCACCATGCAGGCGACGCTGGACGATTGCGGTATCGAGCCGACGCAACTTTCGCTGGTCAGCGCCAATGGATCGAGCTCGGTGTTCTATGACGCACTGGAAGCGGGCGCGATTCGGGCGGTGTTCTGCGAATCGATGCCGGTGTATTCGATGAAGGGCGCTCTGGGCCAGACCGGCGCGGTCACACCGGTGCTGCAAACCATCGCAGCGGTTCAGTCGCTGTCCACCGGATACGTGCCGCCCACAATCAACTGTGAGGAGCTGGATCCGAAGTGCGAACCGCTGAACCTGATCCGCAGCCGCGTCGAACTGCGCCCGGAGTTCGTGATGACCCATGCGATCGGTTTTGGGGGCTACTACTACGCGGCGCAGGTGCTGGGGCGGGGGCGCTAGTTGAGATGCCGACCAGAAGCGTTTGGACAAGGCCCAAACCCACGGACGCACGCCGGCTGGTGTGTTTGGGTAGCGCCCAAACCCGCAAGAGCCGTGAACCGGACTACTGAGACATGCCTCTGATTCGTCCGCCGAATGCGAGTCTGCTGGTGCACCTTGGGGTGCTGCTTCGATGCGCCAATGAGAATGCGGCGCTGTTGATCGAGGCGCTGTGCAACCGCTCGGCGGTGCTCGCCGACGATGTGCATCTGGCGTGTCCTGATGCCGGGCAGGTGGAGGTGGCAGAGGAGATCTGTCGGCTGCTGGGCTCATCGCAACTGGCGCAACTGGCACCCGCGCAGGTGCCGCGCTTCGTGATCGACCGATCCGCGCCGTACGCATTGGGCGCAAAATTGGCGCGGGACTCCAGCGCACGGTTCGACGCCTTCCAACCGACCCCATCAGACCGCTACTCCGTGCACTGCACCCCGCAGATCCACGGCGCGTCGCTGGAGCTGCTTCGCCATGCGCAGCAGGTCATCGACAGCGACTGCGTGACGGAAGCGGAAAGCGAAAGTGCCCACGAAGCCGGCGTCCGGCGCTATCGGCCATCGACTCGTGCAGTGCAGCGCGGTGGCGGCGCCTTCGATCTGGCTCGCACCAAGGCTGCGATCGCGGCCATGTCATCGATCAGCGAGCGGCGACTGGCCAAGCTGCTCGATCCCAATCAGAACCACGGGTTGCCGGGGTCCCTGGTACCCAATCCGGACGGACATCACTACGGATTGACCGTCCTGCGCTTTCGCGCCGCGGTGCTGGTCAACGAGCTCTCCGAGCTCGCCACGCCCGCACGTCCGAACGCCACTGCGGCAATCGGAGCTTCGGACCCGGAGGCGACCATCGCGTGCCCGGACACTGTGGGCGCAGAGCATATGTGTGAGGCGCTGCAGAGCGTCCTGACGCTGGAAAGGTACGCAGCGGTGCAGGCGCTGCGCGTGCGCATGGCGATGCTGGCGCGCATCCACGGCCACGCCGCGGCCCCTACACCTGGCGACTTCGCCCTGGACGTCCTTGGCCAGTTCGATCGCGCCGGTCTGCAGCCGATTTGGGACGCCCAACGGCGACCCCATGAGATCGACACGGCACGGCGGTTGATGCTGGAAAGTCCTGTGTAGACAACGGGCCGCGACCCATGGAATGCCGTGAACGCGGGTCGGCAGCCTGCAATCGCCCCGGCGCAGTGCAGCATGGCCCCTCAAGGGACCGATCGACCCTTCGCAACCCAGTATGGTCCTCGATCACTTGGAATCGTGACCCTGACAGTTGTCTCGACTTCGCACCTCCGCAGGGACTACAAGCGCGAGGCCGCGAATGCGAAGCGCACCATCGGCGACCTCCAGGCAATCGTGGGCGTGCTGGCCAATGGCGATACGCTGCCGGCGAGCCATCGCGGCCACGAGCTACAGGGCAAGCCAAGCGACTGCCGTGAGTGTCACATCACCGGCGATTGGTGGTTGAACTAACGGATTGCAGGCGACCAACTGCAGTTGGTCCGCGCCGGGATTCACACGGAGTTGCTCGGCGCTTGATCCACTTGGCGATTACATCGACATGGTGATGGTCGGGTGCCTGCCGGCTGACGGCGAAGTATCCGCCGAATGACAGAGGGCAGGGCGCCCGGCGCTGCAGACGTCTGCAAAAAGGTGGGGAATTCAGACCTGATGTTCCCCACCTATTTCCCATAAACAAAAAAGGCCACCCTTTCGGATGGCCTGAGTGCTTGTTTCTATTGGCGTCCCCACGGGGATTCGAACCCCGGTTACTGCCGTGAAAGGGCGGTGTCCTAGGCCTCTAGACGATGGGGACTTGTGTTTTTGGTGGAGCCAGACGGGATCGAACCGTCGACCTCTACAATGCCATTGTAGCGCTCTCCCAGCTGAGCTATGGCCCCACAGCTGAGTCAGCCAAGATAGATTCGCGGATGAGGTTGTGTCAAGTGGTTTGCGCAAAAAATCGCCTTGGCTGATGCACTCGACGAATCCGGCATGATGCAGTCGGATCCCTGTCGAGATTTTTCATGGCCGAGCGCTTCCTGCAACTGGATGTTTTTGCCGACCGTCCGGGTGGCGGCAACCCCTTGGGTGTGGTCATCGGGGCGGCGCACTGGTCGGACTCGGCCATGCAGTCCTTCGCCGCCTGGGTCGATCTGGTCGAGACCACCTTCCTGCTGCCGGCGAGCGATCCATTGGCGAGCTACCGGCTGCGGATTTTTACGCCAACGCGCGAAATTGCCTTCGCCGGTCACCCGACCATCGGCAGCGCGCATGCGGCGCTGGCGACGGCTCTGGTCGAACTGCCGGCGCAGGGATTGGTGCAGCAATGCGCGGCTGGATTGCTGCCGATCCGCGCGCACGGCGAGGGTGCGCAGCGGCGCTTGTTTGTCCAGGCACCGGGTGCGCGCCTGCTGCTGGACGGCGACGCGGCAGGCGCACGGCTGCAGCCGCTGCTCGCGGGTCTGGAACTCGGTGCGCTGGCGCCGGCATTGGTCGAGGGCGGTCGCCGCTGGTGGATGGCAGAATTGGCCAGCGAAGCGCAGTTGCGCGCCTGGCGCCCGGATCACGCGCAGATTGCCGCGCTGGCAAAGGACAGCGACAGCCTGGGCCTGTGCGTGTTTGCGCGCGCCGCGGACGTGGATTGCGACTACCAACTGGTGGTGCGCGCGTTTCCGGCCGGCGTCGGGATCATCGAGGACCCGGCTTCTGGCGCGGCCAATGGGCTGATTGGTGCCTACATTGCCCTGAGCGAGCCCGCCGGTCCGTTGGCGGGCGGCTATCGCGTCAGCCAGGGGCGTGAAATCGGTCGCGATGCGGTCATCGATGTCGAGTTCGACAGCGACTCGCGCGTCTGGGTGGGTGGTCGCACGCACCTGGTGATCGAGGGCGCGCTGCATTGGCCGGCTTGAGGCCCGTTCACAAGGTCCCCAGCGGTCCCCGAAATGCCTTCTGCGGCTGCGCTGGCTGCTCGGTGGGCGGCGGAGTGAGGTCCTCCATACGCATTCCTTCGCCCTCGGCGGCCGGCTGACTCAAACGGATGCGCAGCGCCAGATCGGTGCGCGAATCGGCATTCTCCAGCGCTTCCTCCAGGCTGATGCGGCCGGCCAGGTAAAGGCGGTACAGCGATTCATCGAAAGTCAGCATGCCCAGGTCGATGCCTTGTTTCATCGCATCCTTGAGCAGATCGATTTCGCCTCGTGCGATCAGATCCGAGACATACGGCGTACGCAGCATCAATTCGATGGCTGGCAGTCGCTTGCCGTCGATGCCTTTGAGCAGGCGCATCGAGATCACCGCCTGCAGATTGAGCGACAGATCGACCAGCAATTGATGCCGGGAGCTGTCGGGGAAGAAGTTGATGATGCGATCCAGCGTCTGGTTGGCGTTGTTGGCGTGCAGGGTCGACAGGCACAGGTGCCCGGTCTCGGCGTAGGCGATCGCCTGTTTCATGGTCTCGCGATCGCGGATCTCGCCGATCAGGATCACATCCGGTGCTTCGCGCATCGCGTTCTTCAAGGCGTTGTCGTAGGACAAGGTATCGAGCCCGATTTCGCGCTGGTCGACGATCGAGCGCTTGTGTCGGTGCAGATATTCGATGGGCTCTTCGATCGTCAGGATGTGCCCGGTATGGGTCTGGTTGCGGTAATCGATCATCGACGCCAGCGTCGTCGACTTGCCTGAGCCGGTGCTGCCGACCACCAGCACGAGGCCGCGCGGCAGCATGATCAGATCTTTCAGCTTGGCCGGCAGATTCAGCTGTTCCAGCGACGGAATGTCGGCAGTGATGTAGCGCACCGCCATCGCCACGTCGCCGCGCTGGCGATAGAGGTTGACGCGGAATCGACCGATATCCGGCAGACCCAGCGCCAGATTCAGCTCCATCGTGGACTCGAATTCCTTCTGCTGTTTGTCGCTGAGCGCCGAGTAGGCCAGGTTGCGCACCTGTTCTCCGCTCAGCGCGAGGTCGCCGATATGCACCGTGTTGCCTTCGATCTTGATCGACGGCGGCGCACCGGCGCTGAAGAAGCAATCCGAGGCCTTCTGCTTGGCCATCAACTGCAGGTAATGGTTCAGTTCCCACATGGTCGCAATTCCGGTTGCACGCCTGCACGAATGGTAACCAGCGCGTTGAAAGCGAATGCCAGCCGACGCGCGCTACGCTTGGAACAGCAAACCAGATAGCTTGAATTGGGAGGGTGCATTTTGATCTGGATCGCATCCGCTGCCAGTGTCCGGCCTAGGATACCGAGTGAGGTCAGGCTTGGTGCGCCGCACGCGCTCTGAATGCTGATGTTGACTGGCGGCCGCGTCCCATGTGGACGCGATTGAATTCGCATCGATGTCCACCGAGGTGATCCCATGGCATTCGCCTTCACTCAGGAACAACGTGACGGTCTGTTTGTTGCGCTCGGGCGCGATGACAGTGGCGCCTGGCATCTGGTCGAAGATGTGGAATTGGCACTCGATGCCTTTGCTCAGGCTGCCCAGGCCGCAGAGGGTACGGTCGACCCGGCAATCGAGTTGGCGCAAATTCGCGGACAGGCTGGACATCTGCGCATGCAGTTGTACGGGCTCCCCGAACGAGTTCGGCAGTTGGCCATGCTCGGAGCGATCGGCAGCGACTACGCGGCCGATGTGGCGCGACTGGCGCAGGTCGGCGGCGAGGCCCTGGAACAACTGAGCCTGAAGCTGGCCGAGGTCGGTACGCCGGTGGCCGACACTCGCGAGCGCGCGCATACGCCTGCCGAGCGCTTTGTGCATGCCGTCGGTCAGGCCTTTCGCAATCGATTGAACATCAAGCCGACGATCGATGCGCATGGGCTGTTTCGTCGCTTCCTGACTGCCTTGATCGATACCGTCGGTCGGCGCCACACCGATCTGGACGATCTGTCGCGCGGCATGGACGATGTGCGTCTGGCGCACCTGTTGGGATCGGACTGAGTAAGTCCGGAATTGGTCAAACCAGCCATGATTTGGTGGCGTTGGCCATCTTGCGACTGTGCAAATCGTCTCACTGATGCTGTTGCGTCAGGTTGCAGCTCGAGTTTCCGGGGTCTCGCCCGGGGCGTTGCGCTTGTTCGTGCAACGAACCTGTGGGAGCGGGGTCATTCTGCTGTTGTGGGAGCGGGTTTACCCCGCGATCTCTTGGCCCGTCCGGGCGAGAAGCTCGCGGAGTAAATCCGCTCCCACAGTGAAATCAATACCTTACGACGTGTTCGGTGAGAGCAATGCCGGTGCCCCAGGGTTGGCTCCGAAGTGGCGCGGTTCTTGCGATAGTTTCAGCCAGGCGGGGCCGCTCCAAGCCCGGCATCAACGTCAGGAGTATCCGATGAGTGCAGGTCAAGGCTCGGCTGGCAATGTGATTGCGGCGCTGGCCAGTTTCTTCATTCCCGGCCTGGGGCAGTTGTTGCAGGGTCGCGTGGTGATTGCGGCAGTGCAGTTCGTGCTGGCCGCGGTGCTGTGGTTGATCCTGCTGGGCTGGGTGATCCACCTGTGGTCGATCATCGACGCGGCGATGTTCGAGCCGCCGCGACGCTACTACGCCTGACGCGGCAGTGCATCGGGGGAGGTCGGTCCCGTTCAGCGCTTGCGGATTGAGCGCAAATGGACCCGAGCGCCATCGATGGCATCGTGGGTGCCGGTCAGGATCAGCACATCGCCTTGCTGCAGCGCCTGTTTGCCGTCTGGCGTCAGCACGGCATCGTCGCCGCGACGGATGGCCAGCACCGTCGCGGCGGTTACGGCGCGCAGGTTGACCTCGGCCAGAGTGCGTCCCAGCCAGGGATTTCCGGGTTCCAGCGCAAACGACGCCAGATCACCGAGACCCGGCAACAGTTGTTCCATCTGATCCAGTGCCTGTGCCTGCTCATCGGCGGTGGCGCCCGGCACCGCGACCGCTGCCACCAGTGCTTCCGCGCCGGCGCGCACATGCCCCTGCAGCTGCGTCGCGCTGCGCCAGAAGGCATACCCGGCAACCAGCACCAGCAGCAGCAAGGGCAGGGTCCCGCGAATGCCGGGCAGGAATGGCTGCAACAGGGCCAGACAGGGCAGCGCCACCAGCAGCATCAAACCCAGTTGCAGGGCGACGACGAATGCGCGTCGCGGCGCCTGGGCGAAATCGACGTGGCCCTCTGGAGCGGCCGGCAGTGCGGCCAATGCCAGGGCAACGCCGAGTGCGCGGATCAGGCGGAACAATCCCAGAGCCAGCGGTACGGCCAGAGCGACGAATCCGAATGCCACCGACCAGCGCACCGCGTCGGCGGCAAACGGCAGTTTGCGCTTGAGAAAGGTGGCCACTTCGTCGCCACCGACGCTGGATGCAATCAACAGGGCCACCAGCAGGGCCGCATCGAGAAGAATCAGTCGCGTCAGTCGGCCGACGCGGGCACCCAGTGTGCCGCGCTGGCGTGCCTTGCCCAGTTGTTCGATCCAGCTGCCGTACAAGGACACGAAGGTCTGCAAGGGTCGCGGCAAGCGGCCGTCGATCCACTCGCCGATGCGGCCTGAGTGTTTTACTGCGAACGGTGTCAGCAGCGTGGTGACGCAGGAGACGCCGACCGCGATCGGGTACAACGACGAGTCGATCGCCCCCAGGCTGACGCCGAGCCCGGCGATGATGAACGAGAATTCGCCGATCTGGCCCATGGCCAGGCCGGCCTGCGCCGATGCGCGGACCGCGCTGCCGGTGGCGAAGAAGCCGATGGCAACACCGATGAACTTGCCGACCACCACCAAAGCCGAGAACAGGACGATCCAGCCGCTCTGCGCCAGCAGTTGTGCCGGATCGATCGACAGGCCGACCGAGACGAAAAAGACCGCCGTGAACATGTCCCGCAGCGGCCGCACCTGCGCCGCGATCCGCTTGCCCTCGCCGGATTCGGCCACCAGGCAGCCGGCCAGGAACGCGCCGAGGGCCACCGAGTACTGATATTGCTGCGCGGCAAGGGCCGCGGCGAAACACACGCCAACCGAGGTGACCAGCGTGGTCTCGGGCCGCTTCAACGAAACCACGAAACGGATCAGCCGCGGCACGATCAACAGACCGACCATCATCAGCACCGTCAGGAAGATTCCGAGCCGTCCGGCGGCAGCGGCCAGACCGGCGAAATCCAGGCTGCGCGTGGTCGCCAGCGTGGTCAGCATCGCGATCAACAGGATGGCAAAGATGTCCTCGATCACCAGCGTACCGAACACCTGCTCGCGCATGCGCGCCGGGACCTGCTGCTCCTCGAACGTACGCGCAATGATCGTGGTGGACGAAATCGCCAGCATGGCCGCGAGAAAGGCGCATTCGATCGGGTTGAATCCAGCCAGGCGACCGGCAACGTAGCCGAGCGACAGCATCAGGCCCAATTCCACCAGCACCACCGCAAATCCGCGCGGGCCCACTTCGGCGAGCTTGCGCAAGGACAATTCCATGCCGATGTAGAACATCAGCAGGATCACGCCGAGTTGCGACAGCGTGCCGATGATCGCGGCGTCCGCGACCAGCAAGGGTGGGGTATGCGGCCCGATCAACACGCCGGCCAGCAGGTAGCCCAGCACCACCGGAAGGTGAACGCGCTGGCACAGCACGGTGGTGGCCGCCGCCACGCAGAGCACCACCGCCAGACTTTCCAGGAAGAGTGAGTCACCGTGCATGGCCCGATATTAACCTTGGCCGGATCGGTGAATGCAGCAGATCGTGTCGCCGCGCCGGCGATTGACCTGCGACAAGCCGGTTTGCGACGCCGCGGCTTATGTTGCGGCGAATACCCGGTTCGACTCGGTCATGCCCACCGCCACGCCACACGCGCATCCGGTTGTTGCCGCACTGAGCCGCTGGCAGTCACTGCGCAAAGGCGCGTGGTCGCTGGCGGAAGCGTCTGCGGTGCAAGATGAACTGCTTGCCGCGATCGATGAGCTCAGCGACAGCGACGGTGGCCCGCTGGCGCGATCACTGACTGATCTCGCCCTGTATCTCGGTTTTCTGGTCGATGGCGACAGCGCCGGGCCGAATGCCGCGCAGCGACAAAAGCTGGCGCAACTGGAAGAGGCCGCGCTGGACGTGTTGCGCGGCGTGTCCGGCAGCGATCCGCGCGCAATGACCCGCAAGCAGATTCTGGTCCTGGCGCCGGATCTGCCGCTGTGGCGAACTCTGGTCGAGCGCCTGGCATCCGGATCGCATGCCATCGAGCGTTTTTCCGACGCCGGCGAACTGCTGTCCCGGCTCGATCCCGCCGCCCTGGCCGCGCTGCTGATCGACCAGGATTTCCTGATGGACCTGGGCACCATCGCCGACCGCCTGGAGGCCGCGCGCGGCAGCGGGTCGCTCGGTGCGACGGTGATCTACGTCAATCGCGGCCGCGATGTCCGGGCGCGCCTGCTGGCGCTGTCGTCGGGTGCCGACACCTCGCTGGAGGGCGATGACCTCGACTATCTGGTGGCGCGCGCCAGCGAACTGGTGCAGGTGCGCCAGCGCCAGGATCATCTGCGCGTATTGATCGTCGAGGACGATCGATCGCAGGCGCTCTACTGCGAGGCGATCCTGCGCAAGCAGGGTATCGAAACCCGGTTGGCGATGGATGCGCGGCAAGTGCTCGACGAGATCGGCAAATTTGCCCCCGATCTGGTGCTGATGGATCTGCACATGCCGGACATCGACGGCACGCAACTGACGTCATTGATCCGCGAACAGCCGGAACTGGCGCTGTTGCCGATAGTCTTCGTCACCGGTGAACAGGACGAGCGCATCCGCTTCGACGCGCTGCGCGCGGGTGGCGACGACTATCTGGTCAAGCCGGTGCGACCGCTGCATCTGGTGACCGCAGTGGTGACGCGGGCGCGGCGTGCGCGCCATCTCAAGCACCAGTTCAGCCAGCGTCCGCCGCAGGCTTCGGCGCAACTGCTGCATGCCGGTGAGTTGGTCGGCAGATTGCGCACGCTGGGCGTCGACAGAACCTGTCACTGGTCGCTGTTGATGGTCGCCGCCGACGAGGGTCGACTGCACGCCCGCGACGCCCACCTGGTGGTCGAACGCGAGAATCAGTTTCTGATCGGCTCGCAGATGCGCGCGCTGCTGGCAGACGACGAGTTCATCGCGCCGTGGCAGAGCGATGCTTTTGTACTGTTGATCAATCATGCCGCCGATGACGCCCTGATGGCGCGCGCCGAGGCACTCCGGCTGCAGTTCTCCGCCTTGCTGGCGGAACGCGGCTGCGGCGACGTCAGTGCCGCCCTGGTGGTGTTGGCACCGGATACTCCGCTCTCGGCAGAAACGCTCATCGATCTGGCCGAGCGCAGCATCGCCGTTGCCCGGCATGCCGGCGGCAAACGCGTCACGCGCGCCTTGGCCGAAGTCCAGTCCGATCTGCCGGCCGAACTGTCATTGGCGATCCAGAAAGCCCTGGCAGTCGAGGTTTCCCCCGCCGCCACGGCGGTCCTGTACCAGCCGATTGTGCCGTTGCATGGCGCCGCGCGGGCGCAATACCACCTGCACCTCGGCCTGCGTGTAGACCTCAATGGCGAGCGCATCATCACCCGCCGCCAATGGCTGTCGCTGGCGCGCCGCATCGGCCGGGTCGAGGCCCTCGATCGCTTTGCCGTTGCCCAGGCGCTCGATTGCGCGGTCGAGTTCCGGCAGCGTCTGCCTGGACTGAGAATCTTTGTCGCCGTCTGCGTCGAGTCCTTGATCGATCCCCGTTTTCGCAAGGCACTGTGCGACGGCATGCGCCAGCGCGAGCTTCGTGACGCCGGTCTGGTGCTCAGCATCGACCACAGCGAGGCCCAGGCGCGCCTGCATCACCTCGGCGATGTGCGCGAGGAATTGCGCGCGTGCCGGGTATCGCTGTGTTTTGGCCGTACCGGCCTCGACGCCAGATTTGACGCGGCCATCGACGCCTTGCGTCCGGAGTTGATCGCGGTGGATGCAACGGCGACACGCAACGCGGCGCAGATGCCGCCGATTCTCGATTTCGCACGCGATCGCGGCGCGGAAATCGTCGCCCATTTCATTCCCGACGCACAAAGCCTGGCGCGCCTGTTCACGCTGGGGGTCGACTACGGACTGGGGAGCTTCATCGGTGCGCCGGCAGCCCGGCTGGACTATGACTTCGGCGAGTACGAGTTGGCCTGAGCGAGCAGTCACCGTGGGACGGTAAGCGCGCTCGGAAGTCGGAAGTCTCAGTTCTGGACAATTCTGATTATCTGTGGGACCGTCGCATCGGCCGGTTCGATGCCTTTCGACCGCTCATCCCGGTTACCAGAAGGAAGCCCGACGTGCGTGCGCTCAGCGTCTTGTTTGCATGTTTTGCGACTGCCGCTGCGGCAGATCCGCTGTGTGGAGTGGCACCGGACAGCATCGCCAAGGCTCGCTTCGAAGCCAACGACATGCCACCGCCAGCGTACAACCCCAACCCGGCACTGCCGGCGGCAGGAACACCAGTGACATTGGCTATCACCTATCCGGACAACGGCATCACAGTCGGTACCGCATCCATCCAGGTGTTCGGAAGTTTCAGCGGGCCACCGAATACTGGTGTCTCCGCCGCAGGTGTCGCCGCTCTGCAAGCGGGCACGCAATTTCTGAGTCGCGCAATACCGCTGGAGCCCGGAAGCAACACCATCACAGTGCGAGTGACCAGCGCCGCGGGGGTCACGCAGTCACTCTCCCGCACCGTGATCTTCGATTCCGGTCAAGCGCCGGAAG
>Ga0138256_10005743_pt1 | contig 13122 bp, 10 predicted proteins | sample KNB2016incub_MG_FD_105486 | JGI IMG/M metagenome (GOLD analysis project Ga0138256, IMG submission 105486) | Active sludge microbial communities from wastewater in Klosterneuburg, Austria - KNB2014incub_MG | ecosystem: Engineered > WWTP > Activated sludge > Unclassified | place: Austria...
GGTTGAAAAAAACTACACCATTGCTTCATTTATACCATGCCGCCATCTTGGAAAATAATCGATAAACTGTGATCCAGCGCCCTGATGCAATATTCTTCTAAACAAAACACCGCTTTCAGGATTTCATTGTTTCTATGGCAACATCTCTTATCTGATCAATCTGTCTGGAGGTGGCAATAATACTTTCTATTTTTCTGTTGGATTTGGTTACCACCATGAGCACTTGAAAAGTTCTGCTGTTGAAGTGTTTTGCAAAAAAGTCTTCACATATTCAAACTCAGGCAGGATGTGTCCATTATGTATTTTTATTTCCGTTTTTTCATCACTCCAATGAAATTTATAATCAAAAGTAACAACTCCCGATCCGAATTTTACCTTACTGAAAGCAATGTCCGCTTTGATGTGTACAGTTACAGATTCAGATTTTTCACTCCCAACAGGCATAGATTCAGCCATCATTGGAACAAATGATGTCTTTTTGTAAAAACTAAGGTCTGCGCTGAATGCGGGCCAGAAAATGTCGGTGATGGTAATTTTTTGAACAGCAGCCTTCGGTTTTTGATTTAAAAAATCGTCTATATACTCCGGACGATAGTGGATGATGCGTATGGTCAGCTCTAGATTTTGTTTATCATAATTTATCATCTCTGCTTTCCAGAAGATAGTGCGGCCTTCGACAAATCTGAAATCTCCTACAGGAAGATTGGTCCTGGTCAATGGAACAGAAAGTACCTCATTAAACCATATGGCTTCATTTGTAATTTTTATAATTACTGATCGGTCGGCTGACACCTGTTATTGATTGTGATACTTTTATAAAGAAAATACTATGCCAGTATTAAAAAATATCTTTCATATTTTATCACGCAAATCAAACATCACAATTCAAAGATTTCGGCTACATTAGCTTTTAACGTCTCGTAAATCTGATCGGTCGGCAGATCGTTTGCATCCTTCCCAAATGGATCTTCAATCTCCTCAGCAAGAAGCTCTATACTCCCGAAGACATAAAATATAATTGCCACGATAGGCATTGCCCAGTATCCAAATTCTCTCACAAATCCTATAGGCATCGTAAACACATAAATAAATATTATTTTCTTAAGATAAATACTGTAAGAATAGGGTATAGGAGTCTTTTTTATGCGTTCACAAACCCCAATATTATCAGTAAAAGATTTCAGTTCATCATTTAAAAACAGAAGTTGTTCACCTGAAATCTTTTTTTGCAGATACAACTCATTTATTTCATGATAAATCGCTTTCATGATCCTGTTTGGAAGATGTAGCACACCTTTATAATAATTTAAGTTATATTTTTCGTTAAATAACAGTTCATCATAAGGATTTTCATTTCTGAGATGTTCTTTTGCTGCGTAGACATAATTTGTGATAAGGTCGAAAAATATTTCTTTCTGAACTTGTGACAAACCAATAGTTGATAACTTTAAAGCCAGATTTCTTCCGCTATTGAGAAAAGTCCCCCATGCTTTTCTCCCTTCCCACCATCGTTCATAGGCTGTGTTTGTTCTGAAAACAAGCAGCATTGATATGACAAAACCAACCAGCCCGTGTATTACAGTTGTATTTTTGAATGTTGCTCCAAAAATCTCATTCTCCAGATAGGCGACAACACCTGTGAAAACGGCAACCCCTATCATCCCAGGTAACATCATCCGGAAAGTATCGCTTTTATGAAAAGCAAATATAAGTCGCCACCAATCTTTGGGATTATAAGTTACCATTTGAAAGTTTTATATGAAATATCCTGAGTAAATATAAGAATCAGGTCACCTTATTCTTGATATTTCCGGGCATTCAATACCTCCGAAATATTTCATGACAGAAATACCAAAAAAAGTATATTTGTCTTTACCTTTTGTATCACCTCTTTGACGACCTGCTCCTCCTAATCCATCAATCAGTGACCTGTCGGAGAGTGCTACTGCAATTTCTCCTCTTGTTGTCAATAGTTGATCCTTGTCTGGAAACACCTTGCTCACATCATCCAGATAGTCGGTAAATAAAAATCTGGTACTGATCTCAATATTGATACTCACAGTACGGTTTACATCAAACTTTACTCCTCCGCCAAGAACCAAACCTGCATTTACTGAACTGTATTCCTGACCAAAAGCCTGGCCTTCTGTTCCCATTTTCCTCAATGAGTAAGTAACATCATTCAACACTGCGGTCGGATTGAAATAAAAAATATTAAACCCTCCGAAAAAATAGGGCGTCTTATTAAAGGAAAGGTGGCCGTGTTCGTATTTAAAGAAATTAAACTCGAGAACATTTGTCATGTCCAGCAGGTGGGATCTGAAACTCAGATTTCTGTTTCTTTCAAAATTATTTCCTGAACTGTTATCATCAGCTCCTACTCTACCGTAATTTAAAGAAGTACGCGCTGAAATTCTGGTATTAAAATTATACCTTGCATTAAGCCCGCCCGCTATACCGGGTTTTGTAATTTTCAGACTTGTATTTAGATCACCAAAATAAAAACTGGTACCTATCCAGCCTCCGAGTTCGTATCCTTTTTGCCCATGTGAATTGGTTGTATACAAAAGAGAAACCAGCAACACTGTTAATATTAAAATATATCTCATCATTTGTTTAAACGAACTTTACCTGATTTTGGTGTAATATTAATAATTTATTTAAAAACTTCGAGACTGATAAAAGCGGTTCGTTCTGTAGTGAGCACCAAACTTTGATTTTCAAAATAATTGGTTTTAATCTCCATCTCTTTATCATTTACCATAATTTTTGATGGCACAAAAGGCAAGCCGAGCAAAACAACTTTGTAAGTACTGTAGGTTGGTTCGTAATGCCCGTTGCTTTTTAATGACAACTTAAATGAATCTGGAGTGGATTGGGTTTTAAATCGCTTTCTGTTATAAATACCTTTTTCATAATCGTATCCGTCACCACTATCTTCGTAGAGATAACTATTTACACTTTCTCCGCCATAATACACTTTTATGGTAAGCTGGTCGACTGGTTTTTCACCTACAAACTGAGTCACCGGATTTAAAGGCAATACAGTACCCTCTCTTATATAAAGCGGGATTTCATCCAATCCGGCATCTGCCAGTATCTCTTTACCCCCTTCTGAGACTTTATTGGTCCAATAGTGATACCATCGCCCTTTAGGAAGATAGACATATCTTGATTTAGCATTTGGTTCAAGAACAGGGCACACAAGTATGTGATCACCCATCAAAAATTCATCTACCCTATATAAGGTATCCGAATCGTGTTGATCAAATATTGAAATAGGCTTTAGAATAGGTGTAAATTCATTCACATACTGATAAAAAGCCGTGTATATGTATGGTAGTAAAGAGTATCTGAACTCAATGTATTTTTTTACTATCTTTAATGCATCATCACCAAACGACCAGGGCTCCTGCTCGCCATGATCACCGGAACTGTGGGTTCTGAAAAACGGGTGAAATACAGCCAATTGCATCCAACGTACATACAATTCCGGAGTAGGGTGATCTATAAAACCTCCTATATCTGAACCTACAAATGAAAATCCGGAAGTACTCATTCTCTGACATTGCATGGTGGCTATCCATAGATGTTCCCATGATGCTATATTATCACCTGTCCATGCCGAAGCATATCTTTGAGCACCCGCATAGGCAGATCGGGTTATGACTAAAGGTCTAAGCCCGTTATTGAACTTTTTTACTCCTTTGAAAGTAGCCCTTGCCATCTGCATGCCATAGACATTGTGTGCTTTCCTGTGGCTGCAAGGGTTACCATCAAAATCATGTCTTACATCATCAGGAAAAGTTTTACCATTAATTTCAAATAATGCAGGCTCATTCATATCATTCCAAACTCCTCTTATTCCAATTTCTTCAATAAGTTCCTGAAAAAGTCCGGACCACCATTTTCTGACTTTAGGATTAGTAAAATCAGGAAAATAACAATCTCCGGGCCAGACTTTGCCTTTCATAAATGGTCCATCAGCTCTCCTGCAAAAGAAATTGTTTTCAATGGCCTCTTTATATACATTGTAATCTTCATCTATCTTAATCCCCGGATCAATGATGACAACCGTCTTAAAACCTTTTTCTTTTAATTCCCTAACCATTTTTTGGGGCTCAGGAAATTTTTCCTTGTCCCAGGTAAAACACCTGAAACCATCCATATAATCAATGTCAAGATAAATGGAATCACAAGGGATACTCAATTTTCTCAATTTGGCCGTAACATCTTTTACTTTTGCTTCAGGATAATAACTCCACTTACTCTGCTGGTACCCCAAAGCCCATAATGGCGGCAGTTCAGGAGTACCAGTCAATTGTGTATATCTGCGAGTGACATCCAATAGTTCAGGTCCAAATATAAAGTAATAGTTCATTTCGCCGCCATCTGCCCAAAAACTGGTAACAGAGCGTCTTTCTGACCCAAAGTCAAAATGTGCCCTGAAGGTATTATCAAAAAAAATACCATATCCTAGACCTGAGTGGATGGCAGTATAAAAAGGAATAGCTTTATAAATGGGATCCTCATCCTTTTTAAACCCATAAGTATCCATTGCCCAGTTGGTTACTCTCCGGCCTCTGAGATTGAGATGCATGGTTTTGTCTCCCATACCATAAAAGTGTTCACCCTCCTTGACCAGCTTACTCATTTTTACGATATTGCCCCCATATTGATGGTGCTCTTCCCAATGAAATCCGCGTTCATCCCTATTGATTATTTTTCCAGTACTATCTGCAAAGCTTAGCTTGCAATCGTTTATATTAATTTGAAGCGAAATGGCCTGAGTACTAATTTCCAGATAAGATTTATTTTCTGTATATTTAACATCAGAAGATGATGTCAAAAACTTGTTACTAATAGCGTAAGAAAAATCATTTTCAAAATATCCGTCTGTGGAGTATCTGATCCTGAACATATGATCTGTCAGAACAGATATTTTTATTGCACACTGATTATCCGTTTTAATCAGAAAATCATTGCCTGACCTCTGAATTTCGGTATATTTACCGGGATAAAATTCATTACTAATCATATACCTTTAGAGTTTTTATTGTAAGGCGCAAATCAACTGTAAGGAGCAACTTATTTAAAAAAAAAGATCGCACCCATAAGAATACGATCTTTAATTTGAGGTCGGAAGCGGATTTGAACCGCTGTACAAGGTTTTGCAGACCTCTGCCTAACCGCTCGGCCACCCGACCTTAATTGCGGACGCAAAGATACAGATATTTTCATTAATTAAAAACTTTTTACTTCTTTCAGCAGTTCTTTTTTGAGAATATTCTCATTGCTTTTATAGTTTAGTGTCAATATATTTATTTTATTTCAATCTTCAGTATTACATCATGACTGTTAAATCATTTACCTTCAACGACTTTTATGAAAATACTTATGTCATTTATGATGATACAAAAGAATGTATTATTGTTGATCCCGGTTGCAACAATTCTACAGAGGAAGGTCAACTGGAAAATTTTATTGAAACAAATAATCTGATACCTGTACATCTTATAAATACTCATTGTCATATTGATCACATACTTGGAAATAAGTTTGTAAGTGAAATGTATAAACTTAAACTTACTGCGCATAAAAAAGAAAAAAGCGTTTTAAACTTTGGAATGCAAACTGCGCAGATGTACCAGATTAAATATGATATTTCACCAGACATAGAAATTTATATTGACGAGGGGGACACCATTCACTTTGGTCATTCAACTTTTGAAGTTCTTTTTACCCCCGGGCATTCCCCTGCAAGCATATCTCTGTTGAATAAAAATGAAAAAATACTTATAGCCGGAGATGTACTTTTTCAAGGTAGTATAGGAAGGACAGATTTGCCTGGTGGCAATTTTGAAATTTTAACACGGGTAATTAAGGATAAGTTCTTTACTCTTCAAGACAGTGTAGTTGTTTATCCCGGACATGGTGACACAACTACCATCGGGGTAGAAAAAAGGACAAACCCGTTTTTCTAAAAATGAAAACCTACCATTAGCGTCCATGAATCAAAAGTAGATTTAGGTTGTTTATAAAAAGAATTGATCACACCGTATTGAAAATCAAGATCAAAATCAAAACTTCCTAATGTAATACCCAATCCCGAAACAACACCCAGAAAGGAGTCATTAAGTTCTGTATATCCAGGTTTGTTGAGACCACCGGATGGTCCATCGAGTATAAAATTTATTGACCCCAGCAACTTGGATCTTATGGCTGATCTTTCACTAAGTTGAAGTATATTAAACCCAAAACCTGCTCTGGTCATGAGAATATTCCAATCATTTTTAAAAAAATCAGGAGAAGATTTTGAAGCGAGATCTGTTTTATGGTATTGCGCGCCTAAAATAAAATATAAATCACCTTCCAGAATTCTGGCATCAGCTCCTATCATCCAGCCATAATGTGCTTGATTTGCAGTCGTTATGTTTGCATCTTTTGAATAAGAAGCAGTTAGACCGGTTTGAATGACAAGTCCTTGTGTCTGACCAAATAAAATAAGAGGCAACCAAGCAAAAGCCACAATAGCGAAATTTTTTTTAATCATAATTATTTTACTATAAAATATGTGGGGATATTTGAAATGCACCGCAAAGATACTTAAATCCACTCATCTTTCTCAAAAATTGTGCAAATTTTAAAGTTATCTTCAGTATTTCATACATTTGCATTAAAATAAAAAGCAATGTATCCTGACCTTTCCTATTTCTTTAATGATCTTTTAGGTACAGATGTAGACAACTGGACTTCCATATTTAAAACATTTGGTTTTATGCTTGTCCTTGCGCTTATAGCTTGTGGTATACTTCTCAAATATGAACTGAAGCAAAAAGAAAAACAAGGACTAATCTTACCACAAACCATTACTATTTTCAACACTGAAAAATTATCATATCAGGATATTATACTCAACAGTTTATTTGCTTTGTTTCTTGCTGCTAAACTGCCTTTGCTTTTGATGAATTTTGATGATTTTAAAGGAGATCCTGCTTCTTTTGTATTTTCAGGTGCAGGTTTATGGTGGCTTGGTATTCTTATTGCTATTCTAACTGCAGGATACCACATATGGAAAAATAAGAATGCAGACCCGAATCCAAAAAAAACGCAGATTCTTCAGTATCCCTCTTCCAAAACAAATGACATTATTATCATTGCAGGTCTATCAGGTGTACTCGGCAGTAAACTTTTTTCTATCACCGAAGACCTGTCAGGATTTATTAAGGATCCTTTAGGATCTTTGTTTTCAGGAAGTGGGCTGAATATTTATGGTGGACTGATCCTGGCTTTTGTTGCCGTTTACTGGTATGTAAAAAAAATCGGCATCAAACCTATATATATGATGGATATTGCCGGCATGGGTATCTTACTTGGCTATGCAGTGGGTCGTATTGGTTGTCAGCTATCGGGAGACGGAGACTGGGGCATTGAAGCCGCATCCATCCCTCAATGGTGGTTTCTCCCTGACTGGCTATGGTCTTATCACTATCCTAACAATGTAAACAATGAAGGAGTATTGCTTGCCAAATGTGATCCCACACTTTATCAGAATGCTTTTGTTTCTGGCCTTTCTCAGGAAGCTAGTTGTCTCAAAAGCTGTAGTATGCGCTATTGTCACGAATTGAAACCTGGAGTATACCCGACTCCTGTTTATGAAACCGTATTCGGACTTCTGGCCTTTGCCGTACTATTCTTCAATAAGCGAAGATTCAAAATTCCAGGTACCATATTCTTTACATATATGATACTCAATGGGGCAGAAAGATTTTTTATCGAGAAAATAAGAGTCAACGAAAAATATCAACTTTTTGGACTTAACTGGAGTCAGGCCCAATATATTTCCATATTATTTATAGTTGCAGGTTTGGCCGGTATTTATATAATGTATAAAAATAGTCTCAAAAACAACATCAAAGCTTAGCTTTGATAATTGCTGCAATTGAAATCATCTCGTCTGATGACAGAGAAAGTTTGGATTTACTGAAATTCATCTCCGAAACACTATTCATGGGTATAAGATGTATGTGGGCATGAGGTACTTCAAGACCTATCACAGATACACCTACTTTTATACAAGGAATGGAAATCTTAATGGCATTTGCCACTTTTTTTGAAAAAACAATCATCTCACTCAATAACGTATCATCCATATCAAATAAATAATCAATTTCCTCCTTTGGAATTACCAGTGTATGCCCCTTCACCAAGGGTGAAACGTCGAGAAAAGCCAAAAATTTTTCGTTTTCTGCTATTTTGTAGCATGGTATCTCTCCTGCAACTATTCTGGAAAAAACAGAAGACATTTTACAATGAGATATTGGTTATTTTAAAATTTATGGGTCCTGCCGGAGTTTGAATCTGTGCTATATCACCTACAGTTTTACCTAAAAGTCCCTGACCGATTGGTGAATTTATCGAAATTTTTTTCTCCTTGAGATTTGCTTCAGCCTCTGCTACAAGTTTATAGGTAACTTCGGTTCCGTTGTTTACATTTTTAATGGTGACGTTGGTCAGAACTGTTACTTTAGATGTGTCCAATTGACTTTCATCAATAATCCTGGAGTTTGCAAATACTTTTTCAAGTTCATTGATTTTCATTTCAAGCATCCCCTGAGCATTCTTTGCTGCGTCATACTCAGCATTCTCTGATAAATCTCCTTTTTCGCGAGCTTCAGCTATTGCTTTTGCAACACTTTCCCTACCTTTTGATTTAAGTTCGTCCAGTTCGGCTCTTAATTTTTCATAACCATCCTGAGTCATGTATGAAACTGACATAATATATTTTTGTGTAATTTGATAAAAATAAAAAACAAACCTTCTCGCTAATTTATAAAGCGAAAACGTTTGTGAGAAAAAAATTGGTTAAATACTAAACGAACAGATTAAAGAAAAAGTTTCCTAAAATGCAAAACGCAAAGTAAAATTATGGGTGCCTTTAAATGGGTTAGTAGCTCTATAAGCATAATCAATACCCAAATTATTATCTCCGCCTTTATTTATTGGCACTTCTACAGAAGCTCCTCCTGAAAATCCTGTATAAATGTTTCTGGTCTCAATATCAGTTTCACCAAGATCATATTTATATGCCCCTCTTAAAACTACAAGATTCTGAAATGAAAATTCCAATCCTGCGCCTACCTGATCCCGTGAAAAAGCATTGGAAGTAAAATTGGTAAGTGCCCTGATGTAATTTTCATCACCTACGTAGAAGTCATAAGATACACCTAAATTAAGCATAGAAGGCAACTCAAAACTAGCTGCTCTTGCATCGTATGTCAACTCATAAATTACACCGCCGGCAGGATCTGGATTGCCTCTCTTTACTGAAAGTCCTTCCCCACCATAGGCCATGGGTGATCCAACATTTCTTAGAGATATCCCAAGCTTAAAATTATCTTTTGGGCCGGATACATATTGTACTCCAGCATCAATGGCAAAACCTGAAGCTGAAACATCCTGGATACTCTCTGAAATCAACCTCATCAGTAAGCCTACTGATATTTTATTAGCATAGGTAAAAGAGTATCCAAGGCCCAACTGAAAAAAACTGGGAGAGAAAAAACCTCCTGTCCCTGCAGGTTGGTTGACTGTTGTGACCGGAATTTGTCCAAAATCCAGGGACGCAAATTCAACACCGAATGCACCCGATTTTCCTAACTTAAAGCCAAGCCCAAGGCTATTAAGATTCATTCCTGTACCACTGAATAATCTATTATTTGACACTCCGATTTCCATCTTTTTAATTCTGCTAAGCCCGGCAATATTAATTCTCATAGCTTCAACTCCCATCACCGAAGAAGTACTCATCGAATGTAGTCCTGCACTTCTTCCCCATGGGTTCATTAACAGCTCTGAAGCTCCGGCCTGACCTTGTCTATCCGGATTTCCTGCATGTAATTGCAAAAATGTTAATCCAATAAAAGCTAAAATTGTGTAAATTTTTATATTCATTTTGCTCTGCATTATTGTGTTATGTTAGGTGCTGGCAGTAAAACAATTACTATCTTACTGCCAGCACAATTATTATATTATAATCCGCTGGGATCAAACTTCCTTCCTATCCCAAACCATTTAATTGTCCGTTCCTCTCCGTATTCAGGAGCCACTATGTGTATTAAATATACACCGCTTGCTACCGGAATATCTTTGAAATTTTTCATATCCCAATCCAAATCAGGATAAACCTGAGAAGTAGATGTAGGTCGGTTTGTTCCTGAAAGAACCTGTCCTCTTTCGTCCCTGTTGTACTGTCTTATAAAACTTCCATCCATATTATAAATGGTTACTGTTGCTTTTGCCGGAAGATTTGTGATTTTTATAATATTGGTAAACTGAGATGTTTCATACGCACTATAAGCATAATAAGGATTCGGTACAACATTAACATTAGCTAAAGCGCCAACATATTCTTCCTGTTTAACCAATTGAACAGATTCCTTATTTCTGAATTCAAACTCATAAATAGGCCCATCACCTTCGGTCTCACAATCACGTTCTCTTTCTATATTATATTTCCTTGACTCTCCGTATGGATTGTTTACCCTTAATTTTACCGTCAACTGATTTGGAATTAATCCTTTTTCAATAGGATCCAATGGGGCACTTGCCACTCCCAAAGGAAATGAAACCCAGGTGACAGCAGGTCCTGCTTTTGCTTTGTTGAGTGTGGAAGATCCTTTACGAAGTTTGACCTCCAGTGTTTTACATTCATCATATTCCTGCCTTGTTACATAGATATAGTGCTGTGCACCCCAGACTGGAATACCATTAGCAGTTTCAGTCTGTGATGATGGATTAAATATCAGGTCAGCTCCAATTGGATTTTTACCATCTAATTGATCCTTAATAGGAAATTTTGGGTTAGTTGTTTCTATTGTGTCCCGAAATACACTATTCTCACCAAAAAAGATATTTAATCTTTTTCCTGTTTCCACATCTATTGCATATCCCGGGAAGTAACTGAAACCAAAAGTTCCGTCATTTAAAGCCTTTCCATTTTGATCAATAGAAGGTGTTCTTCTTACCTCAAAGTTTTTAGTAGCATCTATGGTAGTCAAACCACCATTAATGTAATCATTGCTTGCAGTCTCAATTACTATACATTTACTCCACTTTGATTTATCGCTGGTGAAGACTATATCCACATTGTTCAGATCTCTGTATCTTATCGAATTGTTGGTTGTACTGGTCATGATTACCATAAAATCTCTGGCTGAAGGACTGAGATAGAAAGGAAGGTCCGGATCTGATTCATATCGGGTAGAAAGGAAAGGAACAAAAAATCCATCCCCCATTTTAGATAATGCAGCAGCAGGATCCTGTACAAAACCATTTCTGACAAAATCAAGTATACGGTTGGAAACATTTCCATTTTCGTTTACCTGATATATTCCTCCATCTTTTACAGCGTTAAACCATCTAAGTCCAGCAGGGTCTTTATATTCCAATCTTACTCCCACACCTCCGTTACTTCCTGTTCTTGTTGATCCGGGATCATTCTCATTACCGACAGTAATCGAAAATCCCAGATTATTTACAACATACTCTTTGACGTAAGCCAATGATCTGTTTTGAAGAAGCACCTTGTTATTTTCTATATCAGTCAATTTCCAGACTGCGTTAGAGTCGTAAGCACAAGTTGCTCTCGCATAATTAAAGTTCCCGGTGATTTCCAACCTATATTTTCCATCTTTCACTGTTAATGGGTCCACCACTTTTGCATCTATCGGTCCCGCACCTTGTTTATATAATATACGACCATTGTATTCTTTTTTTATAATCAGTTCATACATACTTTCATCCATCTCCAGAAACTTACCGGGATTTCCTTCGCCGGCTATTCTGGTTACCTGTGGTCCGTCTCCATATGAAGATTGCAGGTCTTCATATATTATAGGCCTTGGAACCAGCGTATAAGCCCTTTTTTGCGGTCCTCCTACATTGCCTCTTCCTTCCAGATAAGCTCTCCTTTGACCAGTACCGGATATGATATCAAAAGGTTTCCAGTTGTTGTGGGCGTATGCAAGTACAAGAAAATGATATTGTTTGTGATTGACTAATTTCCTGTCTCCTAAGGCAAATTGATCTTCTACAATTCTGAAAGAATTCCTTATTCCTCTGTCCTCTCCTGATACTTCTTTTATTGGGGTCCAAACGACAGGACCAAATATCGGATCCAAAGGATTGGGCTGACCGGTCCAGTTGTAAATTTCTTTAATTCCATTTTTAATATCAACCTGTGCAATAGGTCTTGCTTTTGAAATATCATTCAGTTCCTGCGCTGTTACACTCGCATTGGCAAGCTGATACAATCTGTAACCTTCAAATCTAAATAAATTATCCACATCACGTGGTGCCTGAAGGTCCTTTTCAGCATAACTTTCATTAAAGTTATTTGATGTTGATTCATTTGAAAACATGATGATCAACTCTTTATCCAGTTCTACTGCAGTTATATCAGGGGCATCAGGTCCGTCTGTGATATCAAAACAATTATCAAACAATGCCTGAGCGATGTCATCAGCAAATTTTAATCTGGTAATATCAGGACATGGATAGTCAATATCAGGCACAAAAACGACACCCATGATCAGTTCATTTGTTGCACCTGGTTGTAACAACAACGGTCCGGTAGCCTGCATGGTACGCCTGTCGCCAAATGGCAATCCAGCAGTACACATAGACCATCCTGTAGTTCTATTGGGTTCATCAGGAAATACATATCGAATGGTATCGGTGCTTCCAGGATTATACCCTGATCCTCCGAAAGTTACCGGTGTTCCATCAGACCATAATCCTCTTATATAATTGTAAAAACCGTCTTCTCTTCCTCTTTGCGGATCGGTAGTCTGAGAAGGGAATGATCCTATACCTCCATTTTCAGCATACGTGAATGAAGTCATACCCAACTCAACAAGTGTATCCTGCTGCCCTGTATATGGTTCGGGCTCAAGTAGTATTTTATTTCCTTCGTCATCTAATAATACATTTCCTGAAGCGTCTCTTTTAAAAACTTTCGGACCAAGTGGCCCCCGGAAATAATCCATACCCAATATCGGAATCTCTGTACCATAGGTATTTGTACCTTCGCATGATGAACCATTACTGCCGTCGATTGCA
>Ga0138256_10005744_pt1 | contig 13122 bp, 7 predicted proteins | sample KNB2016incub_MG_FD_105486 | JGI IMG/M metagenome (GOLD analysis project Ga0138256, IMG submission 105486) | Active sludge microbial communities from wastewater in Klosterneuburg, Austria - KNB2014incub_MG | ecosystem: Engineered > WWTP > Activated sludge > Unclassified | place: Austria...
AAGATGTCGTGGCGCGAAAAACTCCGGCATTTCCAGCACGCATTGAAGCGTCACACCACACCGCAGAGCGATGTGCCGAGCGATGCCGAGCAGGCGTTCTTCGGCGAGCTGGCGCTGCTGATCAAAACGCATTGTGGTGCCGAAGCTCTTCGATTGGCCATGCGCGAAGACGATTTGTACGCGACTCGTCTCGGAATCGGCCAGAGCGCTGAGGAAATCGAAGACGACGCCGAGCCGTTTTTCGAAGGCCTGATCGGCCACGACGACCACTGCCCGCCGCACTTCCTTGATGATGACTGGCACACGCTGCGGATGCTTCGTGAGCAGTGGATCTGATCGACGGACATTCCTTTTATGAAGCGACGCGACTTGTCGCGCTTTCCATAAATTGGAAAGCGCGACAAGTTGCTTTGCTTGATAAGACCATTTCATAGTCCGTTTCAATCTTGAGAAACGAGACATCGTCCGAGAACCCTTGGTCCCAAAACATCCCCCAACGATCCTGCCGCAAATCCAGTCGCCTTGCGTCATCCCAAACGATTCGACTCGGTAATTCGCTGGCATAGCCAGCAAAGATTTCCGAAACTTCCCAACGCACGACAGGATAATGCATCAGCAGGTTCTGCGCAAAGTGGCAATCGGCATCAAAATAAACGATTTTCAATTGAATTATGGAGAATTTCAGCAGGCAAGGCGAAGCAAACATCCACCATTCAAAAAACATCCGATCCAACTGTGGCAAAATAGATATAGATTTTTCCTGCACACGGTGTATGTTATCCAAGTTGGATTGTGGAAATTTGTACCCTTTCTTTTGGAAATTGGAGAGAGAAAATGAAGTCTGCTCTTATTGCCCTCGCCTCAATGGCGGTTTGCACCTCGCTTGTTTCTGCTGCTGCGAGCGATCCCTACATCACTCATTCCGGTCAGATGCTTCAGCAGTCGACGACCGGTGTGGTCACGCCGGTTCAGCCGAACAGCGCTGAAGCGACCGTGCTGTACGACAACGTTCCGGTTGGCGCGGAAACGATTTTCACCACCGGCTCGACGCCACGCACAGGCGGAGCGGATGAAGTGCTCTTCGCCGGAACCGCGGCCAAGATCACCTCGATGCAGGTTGGTTACTCAGTTGCCACGGGTGGCCCCGCCGCCTTCGATCTCCGCGTTCGCGTGTGGGATGACATCGACTTCGCTGCCACCACTGCTGCCTCGGAACAATTCACCAATCTCGCGAGCGATTTCACCTTGTCGTTCACCGATCAGGTTGCTGGTGCTTTCATCACCGGCGCGATCGATCTGACGTCGCTCCCCGGCGGCGGTGTGGATGTGAACGCCAACCCCGTCAATCTCGAAGTCGCTGACATCATCGACGCATACATCGAACTTCAGTTCCTCCAGCCCGGCACGAACACACCGGTTGCCGGCAACCTCGTCACCTACATCTTCGACGGCTCAGGTGTGAACACTGGTTTCACCTACGCCTCGCCCGCTGTCGGTGGTGACGGCACAGCCGCCCAGGAACTCTACTGGCGTGACGCGAACGGCAACGTCGCCATCAACGGTGACGAAGCCCGCTCGATCAACGGCAACCGCGCGAACTTCGTGCTTCACCTCGAAGGCGATCTCATGAACGTTCCGGAACCGACGAGCCTCGGCCTGCTCGGTCTCGGCACGCTGCTCCTCGGCAGCCGCCGTCGCGCTTGAGCGATCGGTTGGAATTGATTTGAACAACACACGAGGCTGGCCGAATGTTCGGCCAGCCTCGTTGTTTTTGATTGAAGAATTTTTGGTTACGAGCCGGAAGCGTTAGCGACGGTCACGGGTTGAGATTGAATGGACCGTCGCTGACGCTTCCGGCTCGTAAAATCCAACCTAAAAATCTTATGCGTTGGTTCTGATCCACTTCATCGCCCGATCCGCCAATCGATCCAGCGCCTTCACCGACATCTCCAGATGCTCTTCAAGTGTGTCTTCAATCTTGTTGTGTGAGATGCCACGAAGACTCTGAACGAAGAGCATGATCGTCGGGATGCCCGTTCGACAAACCTCCGCCGCATCGTGCAGAGGGCCGCTCGGCAATCGATGACTCACGCCACAAACTTCCTTGATTGATTCGTCCGCCATCTCGACGAGTTTCGGATGGAACGGGAACGGCTGGATGCGCCAGAGTGTTTTCCATTCGAACGTGATCTTCTCTTCCGAAGCGATGCGCTCGGCGGCGGCTCGGGCCTCGTCGTACATTTTCTTGAGCGTTGGCGCATCCAGATGGCGCTGATCGAGCGTCATGGTTGCTTCACCAGCAACGGCAGTCACAATTCCCGGTTTCGTCACCACGCTGCCGACGGTGCAAACCCCGCCGTGTTTTACGGCGATTTCTCGAATCGCCAGATGCAGCTTCGACACGCCGCCGAGCGCGTCCTTGCGATGCGTCATCGGTGTCGATCCTGAATGCGCTGCCTGTCCCGTGAACGTGATGATGCTTCGTTCGACTCCGAACGTTCCGAGCACTACACCCATCGGCAGCTTCAAACTTTCGAGCACCGGTCCCTGCTCGATGTGCAATTCGAGATACGCCTTTGCATTCTTCTGTTCGCTTTTCGCATCGAGCGCGCGATCGAGATCGATGTCGTAATGCATCACCGCATCAACGAGCTTCACGCCATCCTTGTCGGTGAGATTCCGAACATCGTCGGCGACGAGCGCGCCGGAGAATGCGCTCGATCCAAACAGGCTGCGCCCAAATCGAGCGCCTTCTTCATCCGCCCAATCGACCAGCCGAATCGTGATAGGCGGTTTGCCTTGCTCGGCGATGCGACGAAGAACTTCGAGGCCTGCAAAGACGTTCAGACAACCATCAAGCCAGCCGCCGTTGGGGACTGAGTCGATGTGACCGCCCATGAGCAGCGCGTCCGGAGATTCGCCAGGCAAAGTGAACCAGAGATTTCCGCCGGCATCCTGATGGACTTCGAGATTCTTGATCGACGCAGCCTTGTCGCGCAAAAACTGGCGAGCCTTCGCCCACACCGGCGTGAAAGCAACGCGCTGCGCGCCGTTCTCATCGCCCGTGAGCGCCCGCAGTTCTTTCAACTCCGCAACAGTTCGTTTGGCATCGAGAGGCATAGTCGCGGTTTTACCGTGATCGGACGATGCGGTCGATATCGATTTTTGAAATCCAGTTGCGTGAAGTCACTTTACGATTCGAGTCCGACGTGAGGCCAGTAGATAAGCGCACCGGGTGAACAAGTCGTAACGAGGCGAATCGTCCTCAATGTAAAATGCAGCTTCTGCTTTTAATGCCTCTCCCGTCTCAGAATTTGCTAAGGCGATGCCGGCTTGAATTGCTTTGACAATCTGCACTTCATCAAGCGCGCCATGATGGCACTCAGAAACTCTCTGCCGCTTGATTAGTTCAAAATGTCCATCGCCAAATCGAATGCCGAGGCAAACATGTGACGGCCCCGTAATCAGTGCGACTACATCAAAGCCGTCTTGATGTCCGAATTGAGGCATTCATCACCGCAGTGTGCTTACGATTCTGGCGTCTCAGGTGCTACTGGTGTTTCCGGTGCGCCATCAGCGGCCGGCGCATCAGGCGAAGGCTCGCCGCTGCCACTTCCGCTGCCATTTCCATTCGTCTCGTCCGCGTCGATCTTCGCGAGCGCTACGAGCTTGTCGCCGTCGTCGAGCGAGATCAATCGCACGCCCGATGCAGAACGACCCGTCTCGCGAACCTCGCCAACGCGCGTGCGAATAAGGATTCCTTTTTCGGTGATCATCATGAACTCATCGGACGCGTTCACGAGTTTCACGCCGACGACGTCGCCATTGCGCTCGTTCGCATCGATGTTGATGACGCCCTGCGTGCCACGTCCCTTCACAGGATAATCTTCGAGCGGGGTTCGCTTGCCGTAGCCGTTCACGCAGGCGGTCAGAAGATGCCCGACGTTTTCGCCCTGTGGGATGATGACCATGCCGACGAGCGCATCACCTTCGCGTTTGAATTTCGCGCCGATCACGCCGCCGGCAGTGCGGCCCATCGCGCGCACACCGCCCTTGTCGTAATCTTCGTTGAATCGAATCGCCAAACCCGATCGTGTTGCAAGCAGGATGTGATCCTTGCCGCTTGAAATCGCGACTTCGATCAGCGAGTCGCCTTCTTCCAGACCGATCGCGATGATCCCCTTGCGGTTGATGTTGGCGAACGCGCTGAGCGTGGTTTTTTTCACCGTGCCCTGCTGCGTAGCGAACATCACGAAGCTTTCATCCTTGCTGAAATCCTTGATCGCGAGCACCTGGGCGATCTTCTCGTTCTCCTGGAACTCGAGCAGATTCGCGACGCCTCGGCCGAGGCTCGTGCGCGAGAGTTCGGGCACATCAAACACGCGCGTGGAAAACACTCGTCCTTTGTTCGTGAAGAACAGCAGGTGATCGTGCGTGTTGGCGACGAACAGGTGATCGACGAAATCCTCGTCCCGCGTTTCGTTGCCTTTGATGCCTCGTCCGCCTCGACCTTGAGATCGATAGGTGTCGACGGGCAGGCGCTTGATGTAACCCTTGTGGGTCAGCGTGACGACGACATCGTGCGGCGTGATCAGGCTTTCGTAGTTGTATGCGCTGACATCGCCTTCGATCTGAGTTCGGCGAGGCGTGCCGAACTTTTCTTTGATCTCGATCGTGTCTTCACGAATGATGTCGAGCACCAATTCCGGATCAGCCAGGATGCGTTCGTATCCTTCGATCTCTTCAACCACTTCACGATATTCGTTCGCCAGTTTTTCGATTTCGAGACCGACGAGCTGGATGAGTCGAAGCGCGGCAATCGCATCCGCCTGCGCCTGTGACAGGAAAATCCCACGATCGCGCATGCCGGGTCGTTCGAGCAAGCGCGACGGAATCTGCGGAGCGAGCGGATGATCCAGCGCGATGCGGAATGCCTTCGCGCGGAGTTTGTCCATCGCCTCTTCGCGAGTTCGGCTCGATCGAATCAGCTTCACCACTTCATCGATATCGCACACCGCCATGATCTGGCCTTCGAGAATGTGTGCGCGCTGCTGAGCTTTTTTCAGACGGAAGCGAGTTCGACGAACGATCACTTCCTGCCGATGCGCGATGAAGTGCGTGATGAGTTCCTTCAGCCCCATCGTTCGCGGCTGACGGTTGTGCAGCGCGATGTTGATCATCGAGACCGTGACCTGCGCCGCGGTGAACTGATACAACTGTCGCCGGACGATTTCCGCATCCGCATCGCGCTTCAGATCGATCACGATGCGTACTTTGTGCAAACGTCCCGATTCATCATTCACGCCGGACACATCGGGCATGTCGCCATTTTTCGCTTTCTCGACGATCTCCTTCACGATATTTTCGCGCACCCCGCCGTAGGGCATCTCGCTGATGATCAGCTTGCTGCGGCTCTTGTCCTCTTCAATGTCCACCTTCGCCTGCAACGTCATTTTTCCACGGCCAGCGCGGTAGCCGTCGATGATTCCATCCACGCCACGAATGATTCCACCGGTTGGAAAATCCGGGCCTTTCACATGCTGCATGAGTTCGGCGAGCGTGATGTCGGGCTTGTTGATCGTCGCAACGATCGCATCGCAAATTTCATTCACATTGTGCGGCACAAGATTGCACGCCATGCCGACTGCGATGCCGGTCGATCCGTTCACGAGCAGGTTCGGAAACTTCGCGGGCAGAACCGTCGGCTCCATCAAGCGTTCGTCGTAGTTGGGAATGAAGTTGACGGTGTCTTCTTCAAGGTCGGCCATCAGCTCGACGGTGACTGCCGTCATTCGCGCTTCGGTGTAACGCATGGCCGCCGGCGGATCGTTGTCGTTGCTGCCGAAGTTGCCCTGCGGGTCGACGAGCGGGGCGCGCATGTTCCAATCCTGCCCCATTCGCACGAGGGTCGGATAGATGACCGATTCGCCGTGCGGGTGATAGTTACCCGACGTGTCGCCGCAGATTTTCGCGCACTTTATCTGCTTCCGCCCCGGCGTGAGATTGAGATCGTTCATCGCAATCAAAATGCGCCGCTGACTCGGCTTGAGGCCGTCGCGCACATCGGGCAGCGCGCGATCCATGATCGTGCTCATCGCGTAGGTGAGATACGAATCCTGGAGCTCGCGCTCGATGCTCAGGTCACGAATTCGTTCAGGTTCTTGGGGCGTGGATGGGGGCGAAACGGAGTCGGACATAGGTTCGGAATTGTACCAAAAATCGAGATGGAATTGAACCGATCGAAGTAGCTTGGCAGGCGATTTCTACATCCAACGAACGATCGCATTGCCCTCTTCTCCGCGCTCATGGAAGAAGGTGCCACATCATCAAATTTCTCGCTGGCCAAACAAATCATCCGATACGCGCGCAGGTCTTGTTGAACTCAATGGTCCCGTCTTGCCACTCACAACCAGCGTCGTTCCATAGTTCTGCGCCAGCGGTAACAGATCGTTGAAGTTCACGTTGCCTTCGTAGTTGAAATCACCCTGATGCCAATACCGTCCGCTTGCTCCATAGTTTTGAGCAAGGCGTAGCAGATCGTTGAAATCGACGTTGCGCGAAAGGTTCACATCACCATTAAGTGTGTGGGTGAAGATCATATCGTCGGGCTGAACCTGAACATTGTTGTACTGCGTGATATTGAGATCACCGGCGAGGGCGTAGCCGATGCCGTCGGATGCAGCGCTGGCTGCGGCGGCGTGGGAGGCGAAAGCGCCGACGGTGCCGTTCCATGCGCCGCCGGCATATCCCTGGGCGACAGCTGTTCGCGCGTCGTTGGGTGTGACGGATCCGATCATCGTTGAACGCGTTCCGAAGGAAACGGCGCCGACATGAGTTTGAAACGCAACTTGCAGCGTGATCTGGTTGGCGAGTGTGAGAAGGCTGCCGTTGCCGACAAACAGCCATGTCAGATAGTCGCTGCCCATCATCGTTGCGGATGCAACCGGGCCGCCGTCGGCATTCAACTCCAGACGGTCTGCGCCCAGGCTGGGCATGTATTGAACGGGAATCGTTGATGCGAAAATGTCCGTGTCATCGTCTCCATCATTTGGACGGACGACTTGAGTCACTGCGCTTGCCGCCGTCACCACAATGTCGTCGCTCCCCTTGCCTGCCGTGAATTCGACGCGCTCTACGCCGCTGTACGAGGCGATCGTCGATGTGCCGACGGTCAGAGACGTATCACTAAAGACGTACGTCTCGTCGGTCATCTTGTTCGTGTCGAGCAGGTTGACCTGATCGGTTCCACCCGTTCCCAGGATCGAAACCGATCCGAGAAATGTGGAGAGATCAGTTCCTGTTGAAGCGAGTCCGATCGTATCGTTGCCTGCACCGGCGTTGATGGTGGTCGAAACGCCCGCTGCCGATCCGGTCATGCCGATTGCGTTTGAGCCAGACTGCGCGAGCAGTCTCACTTCTTCGATATTGGTATGCAGCACGCCGCCGAAACCGTTGTTGCGCAGCATGCCTGCAGCGCCGAGAATGTACGTGTCGGTTCCGGCGGTCGTGTTGTCGTGCAACACAAGCTCGTCGTTTCCATCGTCGCCATTCACAACAATCGAACCTGCAATCGGCGTGAGATTTCCACTCACGTTTGCCAGATGAATATCATCCGCGCCGGTCGATCCGAAAATCGAAACGAGACTTCCAGCAGCGGTCGATTCAACATCGATCACGTCGGCACCCACGCCGCCGTACACGGTTACCTGTGAATCAGCGCCAACCGAATCGAGCTGGATCGTATCGACACCGTTGCCGGCATCGATCTTCACGGTTGAGAATTTGTCTGAATCGAAGGTCAACTGATCGTTGCCGTCGCTCATGTAGATTTCGAGTTCTTCGGTCTGTAATGCTTCCAACTCACCCGCGCCGGTTCGGTTGATTTGTGTGCCTGTGATGTCCCACGTCGACGGATTCGGCGAGAGCAAATCGAAATACCAGACGTCATCGATCCCCGCGCCAATGCCTCCGTCGTAGTGAAGCGAATGATTTAAAGCGCCGGTGCTGATCGAGAGATGATCGCTCCCGTTGGCAACAAAAAATGCGGATGGCGCCGGAAGGCTGTAGAGCAGCATGCTGTCGATGAGCGCGCTGCCATGATAGATGAACTCAGTCAGGTTGCTGTAGGAGATGGGTTCGAAATTTGATCCGACAATCGGCGAGAACGTTGTCGAGGTGATTTCCATCAGTGTGTTGGTGGTTTCGAGCGTGTTGCGGATTCGAAACGTTGCGCCGCCCGCGCCGCCGTCAACGGTGAGCGGCGCGGTGAGGATGCTCAGCCTCTGCCCCAACGTGCCCACGACGATCTCATCGTCTCCACCTTCACCCCACACGGTGAGCGGATTCGATTTGTAGTTTGCGATGTTGATCGTGTCGCTGCCGGCTTCGCCTTCGATGCGGATGTCGTCGAACGTCGAATCCGCGTATAGCGTTGAGGTGCCGTTGATCGTGATCTCGATGTTCGACGGCCCTGATTCTTTGATGTCGATCACGTCGTCGCCGCTGGTGGCGTGGACGATCAGCGTGGTGAGCAGTCGGCGGGGTTCGAGTGATTCGGATCGATAGATTGAGCGCGCATTGCGAGATGACATTTTCGCTGCCTCCTACAGAAAGCGAAGCAGCATTATGACTGAATCAGTTGGATTCGTAACTCAATTTCTGGCGGGAATCAGTGCATCAAGGTGAGATCGGGACGACATTTCCGTGTGGATGGGTTTTACCCCCTCTCCCGCGTACTCGTGGGAGAGGGCCGGGGTGAGGGCCCGCCGAGGCTCGACGAAACAGGCGACTCGATCACTTCATAAGTCTGTTTCATCACCACATCCGTCCTGCGCAACACTTGCGAAGCGCTCATGCGCGACTTGTCGACCGCGTGAGAATTTTCATCGCTGCGAGCCCTCACCCTCGAATACGCGAGAGGGGGTGTCAAAACTCAATTCTCCTGATAATCCAAATCCCGCGTGAACGTATCCTTCAATCCAAACACTCCCACGAACGCCAGCGCAAATGCGATCGCGCCCACGATGATGGTGCTTTGAATCACATTCACATGATCACTCTTTAAAAATTGCCAGAGCATCGTCATCGGAATCACCGCTCCCCGAACGAAATTGGGGACGGATGTTGCGACCGTTCCGCGAAGGTTTGTGCCGAAACTCTCCGCGGCGAGCGTGACGAATACTGCCCAGTAGCCGACCGAAAATCCGATGAACACCAGCGCCCCGTAGTATGCCAGCAGGCTGTGCTGCGCGATCATGAAGAAAGTGGCGATGGCCACCATGGCGAGGATCGTGAACACGACGATCGCGCGAATGCGGCTGCGCATCAGCTGGCTCACCAATCCGCTGGCCAAATCGCCGACCACGATCCCGATGTAGGTGTACATAATCGCATTGCCGGCGGTCGGCAGGGTCGTGCCTTGAAAGTTCATCGCGCGGGCGATTTCCGGCGTGAAGATTGCGATGATGCCAACGACGTACCACGTCGGCAGCGCGATCAACACGAGCAACGTGTATCGCCAAAGCCGCGCGGGAGATTTGACGAGGCACCACAACGACCATTGAGGAGTCATCGCCTGAAACAGTCTTGATTCGCTCGACCCAATGCGCAGGCAGAGCAGAACGATGCCCAGCCCGCCACCAATGTAGTACGCGGTTCGCCAGTGCAGATGCGCGCCGACGAGCGCCGCAACCACAGCACCCGCCACGCCAATAGTTGCGATCGCAGTCGGGCCAAGCCCGCGCGTGCCGCGCTTCATCAACTCAAGCACAAGCGTCACACCCGCGCCGAGTTTGCCCGCCAATCCGAACCCCGCAATCAATCTCAACACCGCGTACGCCTCGATCGAATTCACAAACCCGTTGGCAAGGGTTGCCAACGAGTAACACAAGATCGATCCAAACAACCCCGCCCGTCGTCCGAATCGATCGGTAATCACGCCCCACACGATTCCACCGATCAGCAAGCCGCCCATCTGCATGTTCTGGAGATATACGCCGGTTTTCGTCAGCTCTTCTCCACTCAATCCAAGATCGCGCAGACTCGCAACACGAATCACACCGAACAGCACGAGATCGAACACATCGACGAAATAACCCAGCGCGGCGACGATGAGTGTGGCGCGTAACGCGCCGTTAGAGATTGGCAGAACGTCTCGGGTGTGTTCGAGTGGTTGGGACATGGAGATGCGCTAGTTTTATTTGAATGGGAGTGTGACGACGCAAGGATTTATCGTCAATTCGATGCAACAATTGCATTGGCTGATGGTCTAATGACGGTATGCGATTGAACACGCTGTACGGCCTCATCTTTCTAATCTTGACGCTGGCCGCAAGGGATGCCAATGCCGATTGGGGCGCGCGTACGCCGCGAACCAATCAAGAAATTGGAGAATGGTCGAAATTCCACGCAGAGCGTTTCATGAATTGGTATGCCTACAAACACTTCACAAGAGTCGACGACTGGATGTTTTCAAGCGGGATGGTGACACAAGATCAAATCCGCGCGTTTGATCGAGACGATCCGATCCGAATGAGCATGATGCTGGTCGATCTTAGACTGCCCGGCAAAGAGTCACCCAGTCAGAGCGCAAAGGCAAAACCGATCATCACTATCACATCATCGAAAGACGGACACTCGATTTCTTTCGAGCCAGACAACATCAACATGAATTGGTCCGGCGGACCATCTGGATCCCCTCATTATCCGCCAACGCCGTGGGAGGGAATTAGCTGGATCAATCTCACCGCTGCTTGCGGCCCGTTACCAGACGGTGAATATGCTCTCGATGTGACATGGCCCGGTGAAAGTGATCGTCCAACGCTCAAAGCCAACACATCGCGTTTCATCCTGGGCGCGGTGACTCTCGAACAGGCCGCTGAGTTCGTTCATGAGAAGGGTGAAGACAACGAAATCGTTAAACTCAAGCTGACAGGTGAATCCAACGCGACGCTCTTCAACGGCACCGATCGCGCGATCGTTTTTACCGCGGGCACCGGTGATATGGGCAGCGACATCGAAGCGGGAAACAAAGAATGGCGTCCGATGTTCGAGGTTGAGTTGTTCAAGCCGAATGGTTGGCGGTCAGCCCCTCTCGGTTGGTGTGGAACAGGAATGGGTGGCGTAATCGTGCAGCCCGGCCAGACTGTTCTATTAGGAGGAATGAGGCGAGGGATGGGAACTTACAACAGCGGCAAAGAAATCTGGCGCGTGACGCTGCGCTGGCGATTCGCAGACGATGAGCTTGGGCAACAATACTCAACTGCTCACTCCGATTTCATTTTGCTGGATTCGCAACCGCTGATTCCGGGTCATTGATGCGTTGATCTTCGTCGATCAAGCTGCCTCACTCGTTAGACTCCACCGCCAACATCGGTTAACAAATCTCCCGTGCCAGACACTCCGTATCTCTCCCTCGTCATCCCCTGCTACAACGAGAAGGAAAACGTGCCGATGTTGTTGTCGCGCGTCGAGACTTCGCTCGCGCCGCTCGGCAGGCCGTTTGAAGTGATCATTATCGACGACGGCAGCACCGACGGCACGAGCCAACTGCTCGACGAAGCGAAGAAGACTCGCCCGTGGCTGCGCGTGATTCGCATGCGCAAAAACGCGGGCCAGAGCGCGGGGTTTGAAGCGGGGTTTGCAGCAGCGCGTGGTGAGTTGATTGCGACCATCGATGCGGATTTGCAGAACGATCCTGAGGAGATTCCTCGATTGGTTCCGATGCTGGATGAATTCAATGTCGATCTAGTCACCGGCTGGCGAAAGGATCGCAAAGACACCAAGTTCCGCCGCTGGCAAAGTCGCCAGGCGAACAAAATCCGCAACTGGGTGACCCAGGAAACCGTCAACGATTCCGCGAGCAGCCTCAAAGTCTATCGCGCTCATGCGATCAAAGGTCTGAAGTTGTTCCGTGGCGCGCATCGATACTTTCCGACGCTCGTGAAGATGCGCGGTTACAAGGTTCACGAAACTCCGGTCAAACACAGCGAGCGATACGCAGGTACAGCCAAGTACGGTTTCGGCAATCGCGCGTTCGTGGGGATTTACGATTTGATCGGCGTGCGGTGGTTGAAGAAGCGGTGGATTCGGTATGAGTCGGATGAAGTCTGATTCTCACACACTCTCTCTTCACCCTCTCCCGCGTACTCGTGGGAGAGGGCAGGGTGAGGGCTCACAGCGAATTGAATTGTCGATCGACGCTGCGATCCTCAGTAGGCCCTCACCCCATCCCTCTCCCATGAATACACGGGAGAGGGTGTAAGAAAATCGCGTTATCTTTGCTGCCGCCTGATCGTCATATCAAAATTCTTCACCATCGAAACGTACATCAGCCAGATCAGCAGCACATATAGCCCCGCTGCGACGAGCGAAAAAATCATCGCGACGACTCGTGATCCGGGATCGTACTCGGTCGGGTCTTCCAGCATGTCCTGCGGCGCGATCATCAGCATGATCGCGGTCATCGGGCTCAAGCTGCCGAACACCGCCGACACCGGCCCGCCACCCTTGAAGATCGAGTAGCCACAAAATCCAAGTATGCCGAGCGCGCCGAACAGCGTCGCCATGCTGCTGATCACCGCCCACGTGGTCGTCTTCAATCTCAACGAAAGTTGCATCCCGATGATGCCGGCAAATGCAGCCAGCACGATGAAAATCGCAGGCAACACGATGATCGATTCCGGCAGCGCCACCCACGCATTGCCCGAGCCTTCCTTGTTCAACTGACGGATGAAATCGTAAATCACGAAGACGAGACACGTCGCCCACGGCAGCGCCATGAGCGGAAGAACGTTGCTCACCAGCCCGCGGAGTTTTCCCCACAGGTAGTATCGACTGGTGATCGGCGTGCCGAGCAAAAGATCGAGCGTGCCATCTTCCTTCTCGCGCGTGACGGTGCTCGCCGATGCCATCGTGACGGTGACGAGAATTACCGACACTTCAAGCAGTACGAGCCCGAGCAGATATTTTCGTGCGTCGATCAGGCTGATCATCCGCGCGACCGGCCGGACCACGATCGTTCCGATTTCCTTGGCGCCGGTTGGCGTCTTTGATGTTGGAAGAACAGTGAGAACCTCCCAGCGCTCGTTCAGTCGCTGAAACGGCAGCGAGATGTTCTTTTCG
>Ga0138256_10005745_pt1 | contig 13122 bp, 7 predicted proteins | sample KNB2016incub_MG_FD_105486 | JGI IMG/M metagenome (GOLD analysis project Ga0138256, IMG submission 105486) | Active sludge microbial communities from wastewater in Klosterneuburg, Austria - KNB2014incub_MG | ecosystem: Engineered > WWTP > Activated sludge > Unclassified | place: Austria...
CGGGCTGGTGCTCGAGGCGGGCACGGGGACGCCGGTGCCGGGCGCCATCGTGGAACTGTCCAACGAGACCTACCAGTTCAGCGCCACCACGGATGCCAACGGGCAGTTCAGCATCGCCAACGCGTACGCCGGCAACTATGCGGGCCTCGCTGGGCACTGGGGCCACCACACGGCCTGCATCGATGTGCCGGGATTGGGCCAGGGATCGCCCGTGATCACCATCGAACTGCCGCCCGGGTACGCGGACGATTTCGCGCTGGATCTCGGCTGGGTGGCCGCCGGTGATGCCGCCAGCGGCGACTGGGAGCGTGGTGTACCCATCGGAACGGAGTATTTCAATGCGCAAGTGGCACCGGACGGGGATGTGGCGGATGATTGTGGGGGCATCGCCTACATCACCGGCAATGGCGGTGGCGAAGCGGGGGACGATGACGTGGACGAAGGGGAGGTGCAACTCGTTTCGCCCGTGTTCGACGCCACGCTGTTGGAGGAGCCGTGGGTGCGTTATTACCGCTGGTGGTTCACCGGCGGGGGCAACAGCCAGAGCAACGACGAACTGGTCGTCAAGCTGGACAATGGCGAGGACGTGGTGACGGTGGAAACCCTGGACCGCAACGCGCCCGACCAGGGCGAATGGGTGATGCACCAGTTCAGCATCGCCGATCATGTGACACCCACGGCGGAGATGCGCCTGATCGTGTCCACGGCCGACGATGATCCCGGCCACCTGGTAGAGGCCGGGATCGACCGCTTCGAGGTGATGGTGTCCCCCATCCTGGCGGTGGACGGCCCGGCCGGACCGGCGGACGTAACGCTCTTCCCGTCCCCGAACGACGGTGACTTCAGCGTGCTGGCCCCGGGCATCAAGGGCCGTGTACGCGTGTTGGACGTGCGCGGCCGTGAGGTGATGGCCCCGGTCCGCCTCGGGGGCGGATCCCTCGCATTGCGGATCGATGTGGGCGCGGGCCTCTATCTGGTCCGTATCGACGAGGACAACGGCGGGACGCGCACGCTGCGCATGGCGGTGCGCTGAGCGCACGCCCCGCCCGGATTCAGCGTTTGGCCGGAAGGCCCGCGCAGTGCTTTTCGATCAGCTTGGGCACGTCGGCCACGCCACCGATCACGCGCGCCAGGTGCAGGTCCTCGCAGGCCTTCTCGCGCTCGCCCTTGGCGATCCGGAGCAGGGCGCGGGTGCGCAAGGCGAAGGCATTGGCGGGGTAGGCCCGCAGGCTGCGTTGCACGTCGCTCATCGCCTCGTCGGGTCGCCCCAGTTCCAGCAGCGACCAGGCCCGGTCGCTCAGAGCGGTCGGTTCGTCCTTGTCCATGGTCAATGCCTTGGCGTACATCGTGAGCGCCTCCTGGTGGCGGCCGAGCGAGGCCAGTTCAAAGCCCCGGTTGGTCCAGTTCCCGATGTCTCCCGGTTCCACGGTACACAGCTTCTCCAGCACCGCGAGGCTGGCGGCATGGTCGCCAACGGCGTCGTGCAGGCGGGCCAGCGTCTTCAACGCCAGCAGGTTGTCGGTGCGCGCGCCGAGCCCGGCCGTCAGGTCGGCGATGGCCTCCTGGGGGCGTTTCAGTTCAGCGCGCGCCTCACCGCGCAGTACCAGCAACTTGTCCCGCACTTTGTCCTTGGGCCCGCGGTCCAGCGCGCGGGTGGTCAGCCGGTCGGCCAGCCGGTGATCGTCGGCGCGGAATGCGTAGCGCGCGCGCTGGTAGTTGGCTTCGCCGTGCGTACTGTCGAGCTTCAGCGCCTGTTCGCTGTCCAGCAGCACGCGGTCCATACGGTCCAGCTTGTACCAGGCGCGGGCACGGGCCGCATAGTTGGTGGCCGAGGGCTCCAGATCGATGGCCTGCGTGTACTTCTCGATGGCCTTCTGGGGCTTGTTGATGCGCAGGAGGCTGTCGCCTTCTTCCACCAGCCACGCTGCCGCCGGGCCGAAGGGCGAGGCGATCTGCGCGTTGACGATGACAGGCATCGTGAGCGACAGGATGACTATGACGATGATACGCACCGGTTCAAAAGTAACCGGCGCCCCTGTTGGGCAATGGGCAGGCCTGCAGGATCAGTCGGAACGCGCGACGGGTACCGTGTCCAGGGGTGCGGAACGCCCGGCCAGATAGAGGTGGTGGCCCGCCATGGCGATCATCGCAGCGTTGTCCGTGCAATAGGCGAAGGGCGGGACGAAGACCTCCCAGCCCTCTTTCGCGCCCAGTTGTGCCAGGCGTGCGCGTAGTCCGCTGTTGGCCGCCACGCCCCCAGCGATACCGATGCGCTGAAGCCCGAGGCCGCGCATGGCCCGGCGTGCCTTGGCCAGGAGGTGATCGATGATGGCGCGCTGCAACGACGCGCACAGGTCGTCGCGCCGCTTTTCGGCGAAGGCCGGATCCACGGCCTCACCCTGTCGAACGGTGTAGAGGAACGACGTCTTGATCCCACTGAAACTGAAGTCCAGTCCGGGAATGGCAGGCACGGCCAGTTCGAACGCGTTGGGGTTGCCGTCGCGCGCGTGCTTGTCCACCAAAGGCCCGGCAGGGTAGGGCAGGCCCATGATCTTGCCGCCCTTGTCGAAGGCCTCGCCCGCAGCATCATCCAATGTGCGGCCGACCACTTCCATGTCCAGCGCCGACCGCACGAGCACCAGTTGTGTGTGGCCCCCGCTCACGGTGAGGTTGAGGAAGGGGAAAGCCGGTACGGACCCTCCATCGCGGTCCTGGATCAAGTGGGCCAGCACATGCGCCTGGATATGGTCCACGGCTAAGAGCGGCTTGCCCAGTGCCTGCGCCAAGGAGCGCGCGAAGCAGGTGCCCACCAGCAGCGCGCCAATGAGCCCCGGCCCGCGCGTGAACGCGATACCATCGAGATCCTCTTTACGGACGCCCGCGCGGTCCAGCGCTTCGCGCACCACGGGCACGATGTGCTCCTGGTGCGCGCGGCTAGCGAGCTCCGGCACTACGCCACCCCACCGGGTATGCACCTCCTGGGAGGCCACCACGTTGCTGCGCACCACGCCCCCGGCCAGCACGGCGGCGGCCGTCTCGTCGCACGAGCTTTCGATACCGAGGATGAGGGGGAAGGAAGGGTTCACGGGTGTCGGGTCAAGTTGACCACGGAGTTATGGAAGGTCCACGAACGGCGGATAAGGGCCGTGGAACGCGGAACCACGGATGCGCACGGATAGGCACGGATGAACGCGGCGGTTCCCGATCGGAATGGATCCCAGTATCCGTGTGCATCCGTGGTTCTTTTCCTTCGTGGCGCGCCCCGCCGTACCTCGGAGAGCTGGTTCCCCGGATGCGGCCGCAGGGTACCTTTGCGCATTGGCCCGGTAGTTGGCGGGCAATGCGGGCCGAAACTACGGGAAGCTGGCAGGGAAGAAGCCCATACGGAAGCGCTGGCGGCGCATCGTGCGATGGACCATCGTGGCCATCGGCACATTGCTGTTCCTGGTGGTGGTGGTCATGATCCTGCTGCTGTACCCCGTGGTACAGACGTGGATCGCCGGTATCGTGGGGCGCAAGCTGAGCGAGGACCTCGGCTTCACCATCCGCATCGAGCGCGTGGAATTGCGGCCCTTCGCCCTGAACCGCCTGCACGGGGTGTACATCGGCGACCTGCGCGGCGATACGCTCATCGCCGTTGACGAACTGCGGATCCGTGGCCTCAAGCTGGACACCAAGGGCCACGTCGTGAAGGCCCGCCGTGTGGAACTGTACGACGCGCGGTTCAACCTTGCAAAAGCGCCAGGTGATGCGCACAGCAACCTGACCAACCTGATCGAGAAACTGGCCAGTGCGGACACCTCGAGCGGCGGTGCGCCATGGACCGTGGTCTGCGGCGAGTTCGACATCCAGCGCTTCCGCTTCAAATTCACCGATCACAACGAGGACCTGAGTCCCTTCGGCGTGGATTTCGACCACGTGGACGTGAACACTGCGGACATCCGGGGTACGGACCTGCACGTGGCGGGTGATTCCATCATGGCCTTTCTGGAGCAGGTGAGTTTTCACGAGCGCAGCGGCCTTGTAGTGGACGAACTTAGCGGCCTGACCCACGTGAGCCCGCGTGGTATCACCATCGAGGGCATGCGCCTCTGTACCCCGGAGAGCTGGCTGTTGGGTGACCTGAAGTTCACCACGGACAGCTGGGCCGATCATGACGACTTCATCACCAACGTGCGCATGCGCCTGGTGCTCGGGGAGTCCCGCCTGCAGTTCGCCGACATCGCCTGGTTCGCCACCGACCTGCAGGGCATCGACCTGCCGATCGACCTCTCGGGAAATTTCCGAGGAACAGTGAACGAATTGAAAGGGCGCGGCGTGTCCATCCGGTTCGGCGAAGGCACCGCCTTCAGCGGCAACGCCGAGCTCACCGGCCTGCCCGATTTCCAGAACACCTTCATGGTGGTGGACGTGGACCATGTGGAAACGGTACCTGACGACCTGGCGCGCATACCCATGCCGCCCTTCACCGAAGGCCGGCGGCTACGGTTGCCCGAAGAGGTGACGCGCATGGGTCGCATGTCGTTCCGTGGCAATTTCACCGGTTTCCCGCGCGCCTTCACCGCATCGGGCAGCGGCACCACGGAGGCCGGCCCCCTGGTAACGGACATCACCTATGAGCGCGACACCATCAGCAACATCTTCCAACTGCGCGGGCGGGTGGCCACCACAGGCTTCGCACTGGGCCAGGTCCTGGGCGACCCCACGGTCGGCAACATCGCCTGCGATGTCAATGTGCGCGGCGCGGGCACCTCACTGGCCGGCATGACCGCCGAACTTGAAGGCACCGTACCACAACTGCATGTGCAGAAGCTCAACGTGGGCGGCATCACACTGAAGGGCCGCCTGGAGAAGAACCTCTTCAACGGCGTGCTGCACGCCGACGACCCGCACCTGAAGCTCGACTTCGACGGCCTGGCGGACCTGCGCGGCAAGTGGCCGAAGGTGGATTTCACGGCGGACATCGCGCACTTGGATCCCCGTTCTTTCGGATTGATCGGCGGCGAGGGATACAGCGGCCTCAGCATGCGGGTGGAGGCCCACGGCGAGTTGGCCCCCGACAGCCTGAAGGGCTCCATCGACCTCTGGGACGTGAATTACTGCCAGGATTCCGTCGACATCGACATCGGGGACATCTCCCTTACCAGCGGCCGGGAACAAGGGCAGCCCGTGCTCACCCTGCGCAGCACCCTGGCGGATGCCGACATCCGGGGACCATTCTTCCCCACGCGCCTGCCCGACGCCTTCCGCAGCGTGATCTTCAGCGTGTTCCCCGCCCTGCAGGCGGAGACGCGCTACAAACAGGAGGAGCAGCGCTTCTCCTTCGACGCCACCATCAAACGTGCACAACCGGTGCTGGACCTGGTGGCCCCCGGGCTCATTCTCGCCGAAGGAGCGCGGGCCTCCGGCTCGTTCGACAGCCGCACCTTCAATTTCGGCCTCAATGCCGCCCTGCCGCACATCGCCTATGGCGCGTTCAGCGCCGATTCCGTGGAGGTGATCCTGGACAAGGCGATGGACCTGTTGGCCTTCCGATTCCGCGGCGCGCGGCAGGCCGTGGGAAACGGATCCTTCATCAGCGGCATCGAACTCACGGGCACCGCCTATCAGGACGAAGTGCGCTTGCGTGCGGGCTGGGAGGCCAGTGACAACGGCACTTCGGGCGATCTCGACATCGATGCCCTTGTGCTCAATGCCCACAGCATGGCGATCGACCTGAGGCCCAGCACGCTCTACTTCGGTCGCGGTAACTGGACCAACGAGCGAACGGCCCACCTGCTGTTGGACAGCACCAGCATCCGTGTGGATTCGCTGGAACTGCGGAACGGCGACCAGTACGCCCTGCTGGACGGCGCCATCAGTGAGAATCCCGCATCCCCCTTGCGGTTCGATCTGCGCGGGGTGCGCCTGGAGAACGCACGACCCTTTTACCAAGGGCCGGAGATCCGCGGCACGCTGCGCGGTGATGGAAGCGCATTCAACCTTTACAAGGCGCCGTATGTCCTGAGCGACCTGTGCGTGGACAGCCTGGCCATCGAGGACAACCTGATCGGCGACCTCCGCACCCGCGCTTCATGGAACAACGACGGCAACACCATTGGCCTGGGCGGCGAGCTGCTGCGCGACAGCGCGCGCGTGCTTGGCTTCACCGGAACGCTGGCCCCGGGCAAGAAGGAGGAATTGGACGCGGACCTGGACTTCGACCACCTGGACCTCACGGCCCTGAATCCCTACCTGCCGGACGCGATCAGTGATGTTCAGGGCCATGCCACCGGCCGGGTGGAGGCCACCGGAAAACTCGCCGAGCCGCAGCTCAACGGCGAGCTCATGCTCGACGACGCGGGTCTGCGTATCAATTACCTCAACACACGGTACAGTTTCAGCCATCTGGTCCAGATACGCCCCGACCAGTTCTTCATGGACGGCGTGGACATCCATGATGAACAAGGCGGTTGGGCGCATGGTTCCCCCTCCATCAACCACAGGTCATTCGCCCGCTGGGACATCAACGTGGGGGCCGAAATGCACGACCTGCTGGTCCTGAACACCACCCTGGCCCACAACCAGCTCTTCTACGGCAGCGCTGTGGCCAGCGGCATGCTGAATATCGACGGCTACGCCGAGAACCTCGGAATAGAAGTCACGGCCCGTACGGAGCCCGGCACCTCCATCCATTTGCCCCTGGGTGCCAGCATGGACGTGAGCGGTCTGCCCTTCGTGCGCTTCGTGGGCGCCGGTGAGAACGCCGATTCGCTGCAGGCCCCGGTTGATCTCACGGGCGTCCACCTGGACATGAACATCGAGGTGACGCCCGATGCGGGCCTCGAACTCATTTTCGACCCCACCGTGGGCGACATCATCAGGGGTCGCGGCCGGGGCAACGTAGCCATGTCCGTCACCCCCAGTGGCGACCTGAGCATGCGTGGCAGGATGGAGATCATCGAGGGCGATTACCTGTTCACGCTGCGCAACCTGGTGAACAAGCGATTCAGCGTGGACCCCGGCGGAACGATCAATTGGTACGGGGATCCATTCGACGCGCGCGTGGACCTGAACGCCGTGTACAAACTGCGCACGGCACTCTACGACATCATGCCGCCCGGTGAGCGCACCGAGGCTTACCGTAAGCGTGTGCCCGTGGAGGTGACCATGCAACTGACCGATAAGCTGATGCAGCCCGAGATCGGTTTCGGTGTGCGGCTGCCCAGCGTGGACGAGGGCGTGCGCACCCGGGTGAACACCGTGCTCAGTGACAAGGACCGGCTGAACCGCCAGGTCTTCGCCCTCATCGTGCTCAACAAGTTCATCGCGGAGGATGCGGGTGCCGGCGGCCTGGGCGTGAGCGCGGGCGCTAGTGGCAGCAGCACCATGGCCGAGTTCGCCAGCAGCCAGTTGAGCAACATCATCGGGCGCATCACGGACGACGTGGACCTGGGGGTGAACTACCGGCCGGGCAACAGCATAGCATCGGACGAGTTCGAGGTGGCCGTGGGCAAGGCCTTCTTCAACAACCGCGTGCAGCTGAGCACCAACGTGGGCGTGGCCGGTCCCAACAACGCGTCGGCGGGCGGCGGTGCCCAGTTCATCGGCGATTTCAACCTGGAATACAGGATCACCAACGACGGCAAGCTCCGCGCCAAGGCCTTCAGCCAGAGCAACGACCGCAACCTGAACCAGCTGAACCAGGCGCAGACCACCCAAGGTGCGGGCCTGGCCTGGAGCGGAGAGTTCAATCGCATCAACTTCCTGCGCCGCTGGTGGCGGAAACTGACCGGCACTGAACGGGAAGGACAGGAGGGGAAGTGAGAGCTGCCGCTCTCACTCCGCGCCGATGCTCAGCGAGTGCCCGAGTTTGAGCTTCTTCGTGAGCAGGTAGTGTTTGTTGTGCGCGTTGGGCGCGATCTCCAGCGCCACGTTCTCGGTGATCTCCAGCCCGTAACCCACCAGCCCCGTGCGCTTGCGCGGGTTGTTGGTCATCAGTTTCATGCGGCGCACGCCCAGGTCGAAGAGGATCTGCGCGCCGATGCCGTAGTCGCGCGCGTCGCTGTCAAAACCGAGGAGCCTGTTGGCCTCCACGGTGTCCACGCCCTCCTGCTGCAGTTTGTACGCCTTCAGCTTGTTGATGAGGCCGATGCCGCGCCCCTCCTGGTGCATGTACAGCACCACGCCTTTGCCCGCGCGGTCCACCAGGTCCATGGCGGCGTGCAGCTGCGGACCACAGTCGCAGCGCTGGCTGCCGAAAATGTCGCCGGTGACGCAACTGCTGTGTACCCGCACCAGCACGGGTTCATCGGGCCGCCATTCGCCCTTCACCAGCGCCAGGTGTTCCTCGCCGTTGTCCCGCTGCTTGTACGCGATGAGCTTGAAGTCGCCATGGTCCGTGGGCAGGTCCACGTCCACCACGCGTTCCACGAGGCGCTCGTTGCGCATACGATAAGCCACCAGATCCTCGATCGTGATGAGTTTCAGGCCGAAGCGTTGAGCGATGGTGCGCAGTTGAGGAAGGCGGGCCATGCTGCCGTCCTCGTTGAGGATCTCCACGATCATGCCCGCCGGTTCGAACCCCGCGAGGCGCGCCAGGTCAACGGCGGCCTCGGTATGACCGGTGCGGCGCAGTACACCGCCATCGCGGGCCTTCAACGGGAAGATGTGGCCGGGCCGGGCCAGGTCGCCGGGCGTGGTGGTGGGATCGATCAGCGCCGTCATCGTCCGCGCGCGGTCGTGCGTGCTGATGCCGGTGGTGGTGCCGCGCCCTTTCACGTCCACACTCACGGTGAAGGGCGTTTCGTGCAGGGCCGTGTTGTCACGCACCATCTGGTCCAGCCCCAACTCAGCGCAGCGTTGCTCGGTGAGCGGGGCGCAGATGAGCCCCCGGCCGTGCGTGGCCATGAAATTGACCACCTCGGGGGTGGCATTGCGCGCGGCGGTGAGGAAGTCGCCCTCGTTCTCGCGGTCCTCGTCATCGACTACGATCACCACCTTGCCTTGGCGGATGTCCTGTATCGCGCTCTCGATGCTGTCGAATTCCCCTTCGTGTGCCATGGTCTGTCCCCTCTTGGGGGCGTAAGCGATCGCGAAGCTACGGCGCGGCCGGCGCGGGTGCGTGGGCAGAGGCGATCAGCTGGTCCAGCGCATCGGCGTTGCGGTCCCAGTCGAAGGTCTCGCGCACGAAGCGGTAGCCGTTGGCGGCCACGCGTTCGCGCTCCTGCGCATCGCCCAGCAGTCGCAGGATGTGGGCGGCGTATTCCTCGGGCGTTCCACCGATGAGGATGCTCTCGCCCGGCGCTGCGCCCACGGCGTTGTTGGCCAGGGCGCTAGTGACGCAGGGCATACGCATCGCCATGGCCTCGAGCAATTTGTTCTGCAGGCCGGTGCCTATCTGCATGGGTGCCGCGAAAACGGTGGCGGCGGCGTAGGCGTCGCGGATGTCCGGCACGCGGCCGCTCACGGTGATCAACGGATCGTCCTTGGCCAGCTCGCGCACGCGGGGCGTGGGGTCCACACCGCTGATGAGCAAACTGGTGCCGGGCCGCTCGCGCCGCACCAGCGGCAGCACGCGGTGGGCCAGGTAGAGCACGCTGTCGATGTTGGGCGGGTAGTTCATGTTGCCGGTGAAGAGCAGGTCGTGCCTCTTCGCGGCGGAGCGGGGGCTGAAGAACCCGGTATCCACACCGTTGGGGATCACCCGCACGCGATCACGCAAGGGGTGGTACAGCAGTTCGCGGTCCTGGGCGCTGATGATGGCGTGGCCGTCGAAGAGGTCCAGCATCAGGTTCTCGTACGCGATGAGCCTGCGCGTTTCAGCCTTCAGCAGGGGGCGCAACCAGAGGCCGGCATTCTCGGTGCGCCGCTCCATGCCCTTGCTCAGGGTGTCCATGTAGTCCAGCGTCTTGGGGATCTGGTAGTATTTTCGGACGTACTCGGTCGTGCGCACGAGCTGGCATAGCACGTGGTCCGGGGCGAACGAGGCGATCGCCCGGTCGATGGCCTTCTGTGCGGTGCGGTGGTGGAAGTAGGCCACCTGGAAGGGCAGGCGCGAGAAGGCGGCGGTGGAGAGGCGCGCAAGGATGCGCCAACGCGGCAGGTGCACCACCTCGATGCGCTCGCAATGTTCCCGCAAGTGCCCGATGTGGGCCGGGTCGATGCGCTGGTCGGTGAGGCAGAAGAGGTAGATGCGGTGGTGCTTCGCGAGCCGCGTTACCAGATGGTAGGCGCGCAGTTTGTCGCCCTTTTCCAAGGGCCAGGGCACGCGCGAGAGGACCACGAGCAGCTTCATGCCTTGGGCAGCGCACCGAAAAAGGCCGTGAGGTCCTTCACGATACGGTCGTTCGCGTAGTGTTTTTTCACCAGTTCGCGGGCGCTGGCGCCGATGGCGCGCGCGCGGGCCGGGTCCTCGATGATGGAGCCGATGAGCCCGGCCATGGCGGTGGCGCTGTTGGCCAGCAGGATATCCCGGCCGTCCGTGCAGCCGATGCCTTCGGCCCCGAGGGCGGTGCTGATCACGCACTTGCCCATGGCCATGCCCTCGATGATCTTCACCCGCATGCCGCCCCCGCTGAAGAGCGGAACGAGCATCACGTGCCGTTTGCCGATGTACGCGTCCGCATCGGGCACCCGGCCGTTCACGCGGAGGCCGGGCATTTCAAGTGCCAGCAGGTCCGCGGGCATCTTGTTGCCGGCCAGGTGCAATTTGGCCTTCGGATGCGCTTTGAGCACCTTGGGCCACACGTTGGCCAGCAACCAACGTACGCCCTCCTCGTTGGGCAGCCAGTCCATGCTGCCGAGGTGGAAGAAGACGGGCGGGCCCGGGGGATCGGTCGCGGGGTACTCTTTCGGATCCACGCCGAAGGGGATCACGGTGATGGGCGTGCCGCCGCCGTGGGCGGCAAAGTGCGCGGCGTCCGCCGGGGTGATCGCGGCCACCCCGTCCACACGGTCCAGCACCGCCGTCTCGTAGTCCTTCAGTTGCCGCGCCAGGAACCGGCGGTAGGGCTTCTTCAGCGGATTGCGCTCGTTGCTGGCGATGCGTTCCTGGATCACGTGCTCCAGATTGTGCGAGCGCAGCACGATGCGGGCCTTGCTGTAGCGGCGTATGGTGGGCAGGTAGGGCGTGGTAAAGAGGCTTTCCAGCAAGACCACGTCGAAGGTCTCCGCGCTCAGCAGGCGGATGAGGCGTATGTCCATGTCCGCCGAGAAGAACCGGCTGATGTTGTAGTTGTCCGCCGTTACAAGGTCGGCGAAAGCGTCCACGATATTGATGCTGGTGTCCGTGAAGATCCCCTCGATGCCGGTGGCCTCGCGGTAGTCCTTGGGAAGGGCCTGCAGGTCCAACGGATGCTTGGGCGTGCAGATGGCAAGCACCTTCACCGTGTGCCCCGCCTTCAGCAGGCCCATGGTGATGCCGTGCATGGCCTTGGTGCCACCGTCGATGGGCGGGCAGGGCGGCTTATGGCAGAGCTGGAGTACGCGCACGGCGGAAGAACGCCCGCAATTTATCCCAGCCCCTGGCCCACGCGTCGGCATCGAGCAGCGGGCTGTCGGTGGCGGCCTGCCAGGTGAGGTACGCGCCGATGGGAAGCAGGACGAAGGTGCTGGTCCACATGCCGGGCCAGGCGGCCAGTTCGCCGGTCTTCACGAGCTGCTCGGTGGAGTAGGAGATGATGTGGAAGATGAGGAAGAAAACGATGGCCCACACGGCGGGCAGGCCCATGCCGCCCTTGCGCACGATGGCCCCCAGGGGCGCGCCGATGAAGAAGAACACGATGCACGCGAAGGAGAGCATGAGTTTGCGGTGCCATTCGATGCGGAAGCGGGCGATGCGCGATCGCTTGGCCTCACGGTCTTCCAGCACGCGGTCCAGGAAGCCGATGTTGTCGCGCACGGCGTTGCTGGCCGCTTCGAACAGAAGGCTCCGCCGCTCGGGGTCGTTCAGCGCCAGCGGCGCCACCTGCGCGCTATCCACCATGTGGCGGCGCGCCACGGGCCGAGGTACGCTGTCGGGCCGCGTGGGGTGCAGGGTGGCCTTCAGGTGGCTCTCCTCCTGCAACTCGCGCTGGCGTGCCTTGGCGGAGAGGCTGTCCTCCACGTAGCCGAGCTGGCCCAGGGTGAGCATGCGGTAGTTGTCCTTGAAAAGATCCTCGTCGGTACGTTTCAGCGCCAAACTGCTCAGGTCCAGCCGCAGCTCGTCGCGCCCGAACCGGCCCCGCAGCAGAGGACGGTCGCCGTCCTTGCCGCCGGCCGCGGACTGCTCATCGTACACCCGGCCGTTCTCGAGCTCCAGTACCAGGTAGTTGCCGTCGGAACTCCGCTTCATGCGGCCGCGCTCAGCGCGCACCACGGTGCGGTCGCTCTGGAAGGCGCTGCGGTGATCATAGATGAGCACGTCGCTCAGTTCACCGCTCTGCTCGTCCTTGCCGGATACGCGGATGGTGAAACCGTCGATGCCGTTGAAGAACACCCCGGGCCGCAGGTTGAGCGCCGGTTTCTTGTGCGTAACGTCCCAGAGCAGGCTGCGGAATTTCAGCTCCGCCAGCGGCAATGCGTTGTTGCTGAACCAGAAGGAGAGCCCCGCGATCACAACGGCGGTGACCGTTAGGGGCAGCATGATGCGGAAGAGCCCAAGGCCCGCGCTGCGCATGGGCACCAGTTCGCTGCGCTCGCCCAAGCCTCCCATGGTCATGATGGAGGACAACAGCACGGCCAGCGGGATGGCCAGCGGCACTGCGCTGGCCGCCGCGTAGAAGAGCAGCTTGGCCACTGTCAGCCACGGTAGGCCCTTGCCCATCAGGTCGTCCACGTACTTCCACAGGAACTGCATGTTCAGGATGAAGAGCACGATGATGAAGGTGATGAGCAACGGACCCAGGTAGGTCCGCACCATCATCAGGTGCAGCTTCTTGATGCGCATGCGGCGAACGGCGCGAAGCTACCCCCCTCAGGCGCCGAGCACGCGCTGCAACGTATGCACCTGCGAGCCCCAGAGCGCCTTGCTCTCCTCAATGTCCTTGGGCCAGGCGTGGTCCGTCACCACCAGGCAGGTCTCATTGGTCATGGCATCGATGCGGATGCGCAGCTCGAAGTACGAGCCCTCGTCCTCCTCGTCCTCCCATTGGAAACGGATCA
>Ga0138256_10005747_pt1 | contig 13120 bp, 8 predicted proteins | sample KNB2016incub_MG_FD_105486 | JGI IMG/M metagenome (GOLD analysis project Ga0138256, IMG submission 105486) | Active sludge microbial communities from wastewater in Klosterneuburg, Austria - KNB2014incub_MG | ecosystem: Engineered > WWTP > Activated sludge > Unclassified | place: Austria...
CAGTCGGCGAGGAGTCGATCGATCTCCCAACAAATGGTCAAGGCACTGCCGGGCACCGGAACCCGGTTCACGTCCGACCCAGCGCAGTTTTGATCGGACAGCCTCTCGCACCGACTTGATTCGTGAACTCGAAGCCGCAGCAATCCCCTCCTGCCATTGAGCGACTCGCAGGAGATGATAGTCGCTTCCGAGGGTCTCCCGCACAACTTTTGCATTTCGTTCGGTGTCCTCGGGAGTGGCGAGATGCAGTCCAGCGAGATGTACTTTGCCAGCACGCAACAGCTCGAGGGCTTGTCGGCTGGACCGATTCAGGACGAGCATCCGCTGGCTGGCGGCGTGAGCATACTCGCTCGCCAGCAACCCCGCTGCCGGATCGCAGCAAGCAATGACGAGAGTCTGCCTGGCTGCCGACGCTAACAAAGATGCCGACGATTCGCCTTGCGAGCGTCCATCCGGCAAGGGGGTCAGCATCGGAGCAGACTCGGCGGGATACAGCCAATGTTGCCCTCCCACTTCCGCCTGCCAGTAGTTCTGCGTGGAAAGATGCGGCTCCCATGCCCATACCGCAGGACGATCTGATTTGCTACCCCGCCCGAACAGCACCTCCACCGTCGTCTCCAATGCTTCGGCCAAAGCCAGAGCCGCAGCGACGGATGGCACAAGCCGCTCTCCTTCGATGGCCGTAACCGCCGTGCGGGAAACTCCCGCCCGCTCTGCGAGTCCGGCTTGTGTCAATCCCGAGGACGTACGAAATTCTCGAACCCGGTTGCGTGTTTGGTTTGAGTCAGTCATTATCATGCCATTGTAGGTCAGTTTACTGCCATTTGCCAGAGAGGGAGGATATGAGACATAAAACATTACCCCGAGGATTTACGCTCATTGAGCTTCTGGTTGTCATCGCCATCATCGGTGTCCTGGTCGCCCTGCTACTACCTGCGGTGCAAGCAGCGAGGGAAGCCGCTCGCCGTGCCCAATGCAAGAACCATCTTAAACAGATCGGGCTGGCCATGAACAATTATCATGACACGCATGGCACTTTTCCACCGGGCCGTATTAGAAGTATGATTGATGGTCAGGGCCGATGTTTTTCGGCGTATGCCCATCTGCTGCCGTACCTCGATGCAAGCCCACTCTACAATCAGATCGATTTCAACGCCAATCCCGATGATCCCGCAGCAAACGGAACGGCCCTCGGCCAGACGATTCCGTACTTTCTTTGCCCGAGTGACTCGTCTCGAATCCTTCAGTCGAACACGGTCAACGGCGTGATCGTCAACAGTGCAGTCCACAACTATCCGCTCAACTCGGGGACCACGTATCCTGTGTCACCACGAAACCCGGGTGGAGTCCCGGTTACGGGCGTCTACTTTGAGAATTCGAGAGTCCGTTTCGCCGATCTCACCGATGGATCAAGCAACACCGTTTGCATTAGTGAAACGATCAAGGCTGAAGGGGGACCGACGACCTGGGATGGAGTCAGCCACACAAATGGATTCGTGTTGACGAATGGAAATGACAATGCCACGAACGGCCCCGAACTTACAGATTACGCCAGCCAGTGTCACGGTGCGGGGCTGCAACTGCAACAAACACGGGGCAGTCGCTGGCTGTACGGTGCCCCCGGCCACTCGATGTACAACCACATGCGTCCGCCGAACGACCGCGATGTGGATTGCCGAGGCGGACTCCCGCACAGTACTCGCTCGAACTACTGGTGGGATCGCCTGTCATTGAACGTCGCCGCTCGCAGCCGACACACGGGTGGCGTCCATGCATTGTTCTGTGACGGCCACGTCCAGTTCGTCGGTGACAGTATTGACGCTGGAGTGTGGATGGCCCTGGGAAGCAGGAACGGCGGCGAAGTCGTCGGTCAGTTTTGACTTCCAGGGAAATACTTATCGAGTACACGCCTGGAAGATCAAAGCGGGGCAAGGAGGGGCAGAGGAAAGGGGTGTCACTTTCTCAAATCTCTGTCCTTCCGTTGCTTCTTTCCTGTGGGAGTGTTGATTGTTCCGAGTTCTTTCCCAATTGCCACTCGCGCTCGACAATGAGGCGAGCCCCTCGGCGAAACGTCAGATAGGACCATGCCCAACTCAGCACAACGAAAAGTCGATTCTTGAAGCCGACAAGGAAGTAGATGTGGACGACCAACCATGCGAACCAGGCAAACAGCCCAGAAAATCGCAGCTTGCCGAATTCCACGATCGCACGACTTCGGCCGATAGTCGCCATTTGGCCCCTATCGACAAAGACGAAGGAATTACGTGGCGTGCCATTGAGGTCGTTTAGTATTGTTGCTGCGACGAACCGACCCTGTTGCATCGCCACGGGTGCAATTCCCGGCAGTGGCTTGCCATTGGCCTGGATGAGGGACGCTTGGTCCCCGGCGACGAAAATATTCGAGTGCCCTTCAATGCTCAGGTCTTTACCGACGACTATTCGACCCAGGTGGTCTACGTCCAGGTCATTCTGTTCGCTCAGCTCAACACCTCGAACCCCCGCTGCCCAGAGAACGGTCGCTGCTCGGATTCGCTCTTCACCTATTTCGACTCCGTCCTTGTCAATTTTGGTCACCAGACGGTTTGGCCAAACTTGCACGCCAAGCCTTTCGAGGTCTCGCGTCGCGTGGTTCGCCTGCGTTTCACTGAATGATGGCAGAATGCGAGACCCTGCCTCGATGAGAATAACCCGCGTGAGCGTGGCGTCAATGTTCCGAAAGTCTTTTGCAAGCGTAAATCGGCTCAATTCACCAATCGCACCAGCCAGCTCGACACCGGTTGGGCCGCCACCAATAACGACAAACGTTAATAAGTGGCGACGAATTTCAGCGTCATTCGTGCGTTCCGCCGCTTCAAAAGAGCCAAGCAAACGACGACGAATTTCCGTTGCCTGCGGTATGGTCTTCAGACTCGGGGCGTGCTGCTCCCACTCCGGATGTCCGAAATAGGTGGGAATTGACCCGCAGCAAAGAAGCAGATAGTCGAATTCTAATTGCCCGAAATCTGCTGAGACTATCTGATTCTGCAAATCGACACTTTGCACCGTTCCCTGCAGCACGGAAATATTCTTGAAACGTGCAAGCAGACTACGGATGGGGGCCGCAATATCTGCTGGCGACAGGCCAGCCATCGCCACTTGGTAGAGCAAAGGCTGAAACAAGTGGTAGTTCTGGCGGTCCACAAGAGTAACGCGGATGTTGTCAGCACCACCAAGTTTTTTGGCAGCATTCAATCCCGCAAATCCACCTCCTATGATGACGACGTGTTTCATATCCTGTTGTTTATCTAGTCTTTCTTCCCGAATAAAATGGTTACCAACAGTACCGTTGTCTCTTCCGCTTCGATGGCATGCATCGTGCCACCCGCCATATAGAGCCAGGAGCCCGGAACCAACTCTCGCGGTTCTTCACCCACGAAGAACTTGCACTTGCCGCGGAGACACTGCACCCCGTTACCGGGCCGTCCGTCTTGTGAGGCGGGATTGATTTACTCGCCTCCACAATCATGCGAATCACCTCAAACTTCGTTTCTTTTACCAGGGCCGTTGATTTGTCCTCTCCAAAGGTATTGAGGTCAATCACTGTTCCGGGTTTTGCATGTTCGTGTGCCATTTCATTTCTCCATTTGGTATCGAGTGAGATTCGTATTTGTTCGAGGAGAGATCAGTCTCTGAGTGTCACGAACACCTCCCCGTTCATAACGTGAGCTTGATGGGCTCTTGTTGGGCAAACAGCTGGCATGCGAAGGTTCTTCCCCGAACGAATGTCAAACTGTGCCCCATGCCATGGGCATGTTACTGTGTACCCGTCCAGGTCGCCACCGGCTAACGGGTCGCCGGTGTGCGTGCAAACGTCATCGAGGGCAAAAACCTCGTCGTCATGTCGGAACAACAGAATTGGAGTGTCGGAAACGACGACCGCCAGCTGTCCATGATTTGGGATCTCATGGAGCTGTGCGGCACGCATTGCTTCAGGCATCTGAATCAGTCTTTCGAAACGAATGCCCAGTCTTCAAACCCGCTACGAACAGGACAAGAGCGACGGCACCCAGGAAGAATACCGTGTCGCCAGGCACGCGCATCCAACGCAGGGTCTGCATGAGGTCGGTCTGCATGAACTCACTGCTGCGGGCGTACCAGTAGCTGTGCTGCACGGACGCATTGGTCTGCAACAAACCAACCGGCAACAGACTCAGGAGACACATCCCCATCAGGCCGGCGTTCAATGCCCAGAAGGAGAACTTCAACAATCCATCTTTCCATTCGCGCCCCGGAATCAGAACTCGCAGACACAGCAGCATCAATCCGATGCCCAACATTCCGTACACACCGAACAGCGCCGAATGTCCGTGCAGTGGTGTCGTGTTAAGCCCCTGCATGTAATACAGAGCGATCGGTGGGTTGATCATGAAACCGAACAGCCCGGCACCAACCATATTCCAGAAAGCCACGGCGATGAAGAAGTAAATCGGCCACTTGTACCGCTGAACCCACGGCGATTTTCGGGACCGTCGCAGGTCTTCCGTTGCGTCGAAGCCCACCAGAACCAGCGGAACGACTTCCAAAGCGCTGAAGACCGATCCCCAGACCAATGCGACCGTCGGCGTTCCAGAAAAGTAAAGGTGATGACAGGTGCCGATGATGCCACCCGCCAGAAAGACGGTGGCTGACAACAGAGCGGCCGCAGCAGCGATTCCCGGTCGAATCAGATTCAATCGCATAAAGGTGAAGGCGATGACCGTTGTGGCAAAGACTTCGAAGAAACCTTCCACCCACAAGTGAACCACCCACCATCGCCAGTATTCCACGATCGATAAATGTGTATGCTGACCCCAGGTCAGGCCTGCTCCGTAGAACAAGGCAATGGCCCCCGACGCGACAGCCAGCAGAGCCACCAGTTGTCTTGTTTCGCCCGTTTTCCGCAAGGCCGGGAGCAGCACACGAATCATCAAGAACAGCCACAGCAGGAGCCCGATCGAAAGGGCAATCTGCCAGACCCGCCCCAGATCGACGTACTCGTAACCCTGGTGCCCAAGGTAGAACGAAGCAGTGTCGGACAATTTGTTGTGGACACTCAACAGTTCGCCGGTCAACGAACCCACTACGACCAACAGCAACGCACCAAACAATACGTTGACACCCAGTCTTTGTCCTTTGGGTTCAACACCACTGACGAGCGGGCCAATGAACAGCCCGGCGGCCAGCCAGGCGGTCGCGATCCAAAACAGGCCCATCTGAACGTGCCATGTTCGGGTGACACTGTAGGGCAGCCACTCGGAAAGCGGGAAGCCGTAAAAGCTGTCGCCTTCAACGCCATAATGCGCCGTCACGACTCCGAGAAGCATTTGCACGAGAATCAAAGCCGAGACGACCCAGAAGTACTTGATGGTGGCCTTTTGGGACGGCGTGGCTTCCCAGAGCGACAGCGGATCGGACTCTGGAGGAGCTGGTTCCTCTTCTTCACTTCGCTTCGAAGCGTACCACCAGGCCATCCCCGAGATGCCTGCCAGTAACACGATGATGCTGACGCCGGTCCAGACAATTGTGTCGCCGGTCGGCCGATTGCCGATCAACGGTTCATGCGGCCAATTGCTGGTGTAAGTGCTGTTGTCGGTGTAGGAACTGCTGGTCTGGGGACGGTCCGTCGAAGCCGCCCATGCCGTCCAGAAAAAGAACGCCGACAACTTTCGAAGTCGATCTGGATCTGACACCGCACCCGCATGTATTGCGTAGTGGGCGTTGCCCTTCGAAAAGACTTCGGTGTAGTGAGCAAGGTTGGACTCAAACGCTGCGAGTCGAACCGGATCAACTGTCACCGTACCGCTCGACGCATCATAAGTATTCGTATGCATCAGTTTCGTCAGGCGGGCAATCAGTTGCGCCTGTTGCTCGTTGTCGAGTTTGTCGTACTCTGTCTTATGGTCGGACTCGGCCCACTGGTCGAGAATAAAGACCGCTTCACGATGCAGCCAATCGGCGGTCCAGTCGGGTGCTACGTAGCTGCCGTGTCCCCAGATGGAGCCGACCTCCATACCTCCCATGGATTGCCACACGTTCTGACCAGCACTAATCTCCCCAGTGTCGATGAGCGTCTGACCATCAGTCGTGACGACCTTGTCAGGAATCGGCGGCATCTCCTGATAAATTCGAGTGCCAACCCACCCGAGAACCAAAAACGATAAGACCATTACGGCCGTAAAAAGTAGCCAAAGCCGTCGCATAGATTTTGCTTTCAAAAGTTGTTTCGATTCAGGTTTAATTCAAATTCGATAAGTCTTCGGCAGACGCCCCCGTCTGTCGAAGTGGGCTTGACTGGAAGCTCGCTCAAACATTGTCAGTTAACTGTTCCAGATCCCAAGTTGCAGCACACCACTCAACACATTCACGGCCAACAGACTCCAGCCCATCTGTTTCAGATACTTCGGATGCGGAACCACCATCCACAGCATAACGGCGGACAGCAGCAATGGAAACGTGGCCAGCCATTGCGGTTGGCCAGTGTACGCTCCGAGGCTGTGAAAAAATGGGTCTGGCTCCGAACTTCGCTACTGTTTTCGTTGGAGATTCGATTGGTTGTGAGGTGCCTGACCCAATTTTTTCACAGCCCCTCCGTGTTCCTTCGGATACAGCCGCGTCGCTGAGATGGCGGACAACGCCAAGACGTTTGGCTGATTCGGCACCATGTCGAAAGTCCTGACGACTTTCGCGACCGATGAGATCCAGAAAACGTTCATCTCGACGCAGTCCTGTCTGCCTGCTGCAAACGGACAGGCTGGAAGCCTGTCCTACGGCACAAATGCGATGGCGATTCATTTAGCCATGCTAAGTGCTGGTGCCGCTTCCAGTTCCTGCCTTGGACCAAAGAACTCATAGCGGATCCGATCTTCCTGAACCCCAAGTTCCTGCAGGCTTGCACGGACATTCGCCATGAAGGGTCTCGGACCACAGAAGTAAAATTCGGCTTCCGTGTGCGGCGTCCAGCCACGCAAAAGGTCAGTTGTGACGAACCCCGCTTCGTCACAACGACCTTCTTCAACGTCGCCGGGTAAAGGCGAGTCGAACAGAACACGTGTCTGCACGTTTGAGCCTGCCAGAGCCAAACCACGAAGTTCTTCTGCAAACGCATGCGTGGCGCTGTTGCGCGCCGCCTGCAGGAAATAAATTGAAGCATCAGGATTCGCATGAATGATTGACCTGGCCATCGACAACAGCGGCGTCACACCGATGCCACCGGCGAGCAGAACGATCGGCTTCCTGGCCGCCGTCTCAGGATCAACGGTGAACTCACCGCATGGCGGCCCAACCTGAATTCGGTCTCCAGGCTCAATCGCGTCGTGCAAGTGGCTGGAAATCAGACCATCCGGAGCTCCGGGTGAAAGCCGTTCTTCGCGTTTCACGCTGATGCGGAAGTGTGGCTCACCGGGTCGATCAGAGAGACTGTAGTTGCGAGGCGACGTCGGTGTTTCAGGATGATCAATTTGCACCGTGATGTACTGCCCCGGCTTGAATGACGGTAACTCGCCTTCGTCGTGTGGTTTCAGGTAGAACGAAGTTACAACGTCACATTCGGGGACTTTTCGATCAACGACGAACGTGCGGTAACCATTCCAGCCGCCGGGCAAAGTTTGCTGTTCGTTGTAAATCGCTCCTTCACGGGCAATGAACAAGTCCGCCAGAAACCCATAGGCTTCAGCTACGGCGTTGATGATTTCGTCGGTCGCAGCGTCGTCCATAATGTCTTTGATCGCATCGAGCAGATGCTTACCGACAATCGGATAGTGCTCAGCCTTGATGCCCAGCGAACAGTGCTTTTGAGCGATCAGTTCGACGGCAGGCATCAGCACGGCTGGATTGTCTATATGAGTGAAATAGGCGCAGATGGCCCCCGCCAGAGCCTTCTGTTGGCCACCGGTGTGTTGATGCGCTTGATTGAAAAACGCCTTAACTTCCGGATTCCCCTCGAACATTCGTTCGTAGAACCTCTGAGTAATGGTTTCTGCGTTGGCGGCCACGGCAGGAGTGATTTCCTTGACGATTGTGATCGTTTTCTCGCTGAGCATGAGTGTTCTTCGTGGTTTTGAGGTTGCTGTTCTAACGGAATAAGAATACGCTGAGCTAATTAGTCACCAAAAGGTATAGAATCGTTTTCTGTACGTCAAGGTGCAGGATTGGGTTGAGCCAGTTTTCCAGGAAAAGCCATGATTTCGAAAACTGCCGAATATGCGTTGCGCGCGGTGACCTGTCTGGCATCGGATACGGGCAGCCCTGCGTCGGCTGATATTCTGGCCGAAAAAACAAAGGTGCCGCGTCGCTACCTGACGCGTGTCCTTCAGGATCTTGCGGCAAAAGGTCTCATCACTTCTCGCAGCGGTCCCGGCGGAGGTTACGTTCTGGCTCATGCGGCCGGTGACGTGACAATTCTGGACGTCATCAACTCGGTCGCTCCGCTGGAACGCATCACGTCGTGCCCGCTGGGACTAAAATCGCACACGTCCCTATGCCCGTTGCACGCCGAACTCGACCGGGCTTTTGCTGCGACGGAGGCAGCATTTGCTGCCGTCACAATCCGCCAGCTACTGGAATCGACAAATCCCATTGTGCCGTTATGCGAAATCTCCAGGCAGGCAGTTGAATAACGGACACAAAACGCATGATGGCCATCGTCAGAGGCTGGTGGCCAGAGGTCGAATGGGTTTTGACATGCTGCCCAGCCAGAACAGAGACAATTGTTGCCCGGAATCGGTCACTTCGTAGCGTTGTGTTCCGGGAATGCGTGTGATCCGACCGCGCAGGCGAAGACGTCGAAGATCAACGGCCTCTTCGTCGGTTGGCCCAGGTGGCAAACGCTTCACCCCGATGTTTGCGAGAGAACCATGCCAAAGGAAGCAGATCTGAGGACAGACCTGCCTACGTAGTCCGATTGCAGCCACCCCGATTTTGGCCAGAACGCGCAAAACTTTCGCAGCAGGACGCCGCGCCTGCGATTTAACAGGATTTCCTCACGCGCGAAAATGTCTACAATCCATCGGTCTGAGGCGAGCGGCGAAGCCGCGATGACTCGCTGGATTTTAGCTAACGGTCCGAAGCAGGCTCATTGTAGAAACAAACATGTTCCGGAAATCAACGTCCAATGTTCGAGTGTGGCCCGGTCGGCCCTATCCACTGGGAGCCACATGGGACGGAAATGGAGTCAACTTTGCGCTGTTCTCGGCACATGCAACTCGCGTCGAACTGTGCCTGTTTGATTCGATCGCATCACAAAAAGAAAGCTACTGCGTTCCATTGCGGGAGCAGACGGATCTTGTCTGGCACTGCTTTCTGCCTCACGTCCGTCCTGGGCAACTCTACGGCTATCGAGTTCACGGAGCGTACGATCCACATCACGGACACAGATTCAATGCCAACAAGGTGCTGCTTGACCCCTACGCAAAAGCAATCGGACGGCGCATCAAGTGGTCTGACTCCATGTTCGGATACGAAATTGGAAATCCGCTGAAGGATCTTTCCTTTGACTACAGAGATAACGCAGCTGACGCCCCGTTGGCGATGGTTGTGAAGCCCGAGTTTCGCTGGAGATCCGACAGCCCGCCTCGGACGCCATGGCACGAGACGATCATCTACGAAACACATGTGCGTGGATTTACAAAACAACACCCGGACGTGCCCGAACATCAGCGAGGAACGTTCGCTGGCCTCGCATCGCCGGCCTCCATTCGCTATCTCCGCAAACTCGGCGTGACGGCGGTGGAGTTAATGCCGGTTCATCATCACGTTGACGATCGCCACCTTGTCGAGCGAGGTTTGACCAACTACTGGGGCTACAACACGCTGGCATTTTTTGCGCCCGACACACGCTACGGGGCCTCATCGGTGAGCGGCTCGGTCTACGAGTTCAAAAAGATGGTTCGCCGACTGCATCGCGCTGGTCTGGAAGTGATTCTTGATGTTGTCTACAACCACACAGGCGAAGGGAATCATATGGGCCCCACGCTGTCGCTCCGAGGCATTGACAACGCATCGTATTACCGATTGTCGCCAGCCACGGGTCGGTTTTACATGGACTATACCGGCTGCGGCAACACACTGAACATGCTGTGCCCGCATGTGCTGCAGCTGATCATGGACAGCCTGCGATATTGGGTCCAGGAAATGCGAGTCGATGGATTTCGATTTGATCTTGCCAGCGCGCTCGCTCGGGAACTGCATGCCGTTGATCGCCTGGGAGCGTTCTTTGACATCATTCATCAGGATCCTGTGCTGTCTCAGGTCAAGCTGATTGCCGAACCGTGGGATTTGGGTGAAGGCGGCTATCAGGTGGGTAATTTTCCAGTCTTGTGGACGGAATGGAACGGCAAGTACCGCGATTCCGTGAGGAGTTTCTGGCGCGGCGACGGCAATTCGGTTTCCGAATTCGCCACCCGCCTGTGTGGCAGCAGCGATCTGTACGAACATAGCGGGCGCAAGCCCTACGCCAGTATCAATTTTGTCACGTCACACGATGGATTTTGCCTGAACGACCTCGTCAGCTACAACGAAAAGCATAATCTTCAGAATGGCGACGGCAACGGCGATGGTGATAACCACAATCTGAGCTGGAATTGCGGCCATGAGGGGCCTACAGAAGTAGCGGAGATTCGCGAGCTGCGGCTGCGGCAACTGCGAAATTTTTTCGCCACACTGATGCTTTCTCAGGGCGTGCCCATGCTGTGCAGCGGCGATGAATTGAAACATTCCAAGCTGGGAAACAACAACACATACTGTCAGGACAACGAACTCAACTGGTTGAACTGGAATCGTGATCCCGAGCAGGAACAGTTGTGTCAATTCGTCGCTCAAGTCGTACGACTTCGACGGGAGAATCCTGTGCTGAGACGCCGCCGTTTTCTGGAGGGAAAGCAGGTCCGCGGAGTTGCGTCAACGGACATCACCTGGTTCGATGCGTCCGGGCGGGAGATGCAGGACCCGGACTGGCATTCTCCGACAGCGTACGTGTTTGGAGAGCGTCTGAACGGAACGATGCTGAATGAATTCGACTCGCGCGGAAAAGCGATCATCGGCAAAACGCTGACGGTCATCTACAACGCATCGTCGGCAGACGTCAGTTTCATTGTGCCGCAGGTCGATCACGCTCAATACTGGTTTCCGATTCTGGATACCGCGTTGTGGTCACCCGTCAATAAGCGAATCCGAGGCGGTGAGTCGGTCACGAGGCTGGCGCGATCCATTCTTGTGCTGGAACTGAGGCAACTCTGGCCGGCCTTTCTCGCAAAATTCCAGTTGCCGCGCCGTTGACGAAAATCACGCTTTCGCCTCCAACAGCGCATTACTTCCGCAGGTGGTGGACGAAACGAGAAACTCTGACGAGCCCGTTTCCGGGACTCTGGAACAGTCCTGAATTAAGATGCCGCAGGAAAGTGGAATTCGAAGGGACGTTGTATTCCACGCACGTTTCGCCTGACCTGGCAAGAAGGCAGCGATGGCCGTGTTTTCGAGAGGATTACGCAGTCAATGCTTCCTCGGGACATTCGTCTTGAGTCAAACCACCCATTTGTGCAATGCTACGGCTCTCGTCTTTTCTCCTGTCTCACAACGTCCCGCCGAATCTGCCGATTTCCCGTCCGGGGCCTGACCATCTCCAACATTGTCAGGGCTCTCTTTCCAGGCCTGAAAATGCCTATTTCGCACGCCAAGATTCAGAGAATCCGCCGCCACGTTCGCGCGTGGCAATGTTTGTGCGTGTTGATGCTCGCGCTGGTGATGGTGTTCTGCGCAGCGGGTACCAGTATCGTTCGGGCTCAGCAGGAATCGGAATTAACCGTTGCCGATATTCGAATCGAAGGCAATCAGACGATACCGGAATCTGTCATTCTGCAGAAAATTCAGGCTCAGCCGCAGCGGCCAATTTCCGAGCGGCTGATTCGCGAAGACATTCGATCTCTGATGTCCACACGCTGGTTCTTTAACGTCCGGGAACGACTGGACGATACGCCGCAGGGCCTGATTTTGGTCTACACAGTTCATGAAAAACCCATTGTGAAGCGCGTCGAATTTCGCGGCAATAAAAAGGTCAAGACGAAGCACCTCACGGCCTGGACCGGGTTGAAAGCCGGAAGTCCGTTCGATCCAAGAGCCAATCACGAAGCTGTCAATCGCATTGAACGCGAGTATAAGGACAAAGGTTACTACTTCAGTAAGGTGCAGCTGATCAAAGGCGGGAAGCCCGGTGATCGGGAAGTAATTTTTGCGATCAATGAAGGCCCCAAGGTTCAGGTCAAGGAACGCACGTTTGAAGGCAACAAATACTGGTCTAATGGAGACTTGCGGAAGAACTTGATCAGCAAACAGGCGATCCTGATTTTTGGTGGAATCTACAATCCGGATACGATTCCGGCAGATATCGAAGCGCTTAAGCAATACTACCGCAGCGTCGGCTTCTTTGATGTGGAGGTCACTGGGAAACCACTTTTCTCGAAGGATCGCTCCGACGTCAATCTGCATTTTGTGGTTGCAGAGGGGCGTCGTTACAAGGTGCGTGAAATTCGTTTCGAAGGCAATGCGACCATTGCGACCTCACAACTGCGGAATGAATCCAAGCTGAAGCCCGGTGACATGTTCAGCACCTACCCGTTGAACAAAGACGTGCGCCGGATGCTCGGCTACTACGGGGAATTGGGGCATTTCTTTGCCACGGTCAATCCCGTGCCGCACTTTGTCGAGCAGCCAGGGATTGTGGATCTGGTCTTTGAAATCGATGAAGATCGACCGCGGTACATTCGTGACATCAATATTAATTACGATGGCGACCATCCGCACACAAAACAAACTGTCGCCCTGGACCGGCTGCAAATTCAGCCTGGCGATTTAGCGGATCCTCGCATCATCAATCGTGGACGTTCACGCATCAATGGCAGCGGTCTGTTTGAACCAGGAATCAACTTTCAATTTGAACCGGTGGAGCCGGGACAGTCGGGATTTGCGCTGGATTCACGGATTTATCGTGGCCAGGGGCCGCCTTCGACAGAGCCCAACGACTGGACCCAGGAATTCTCAATGAATGTCCAGCGTTCGGCGGCTGAGTGCGTCATTGGCGACTACAGCTGGCTGATCGATACTGACGTGGAGG
>Ga0138256_10005750_pt1 | contig 13118 bp, 8 predicted proteins | sample KNB2016incub_MG_FD_105486 | JGI IMG/M metagenome (GOLD analysis project Ga0138256, IMG submission 105486) | Active sludge microbial communities from wastewater in Klosterneuburg, Austria - KNB2014incub_MG | ecosystem: Engineered > WWTP > Activated sludge > Unclassified | place: Austria...
GGCACTGAACAAAAGCGTGCAGAACTCGACAAACTCAAAAAAGAACAAACTGATCTCCGGGAAAAAATCGTGAAGCTGGAAGAAGAACTTGCTGCCAGCGACACGAGTGCTTCCAATGATAAATCAAAATTGGTGGCTGTTACAGAAATGGTTTCGAAACCTTTTAACCACTACATCGAAGTGCAGGCAAAAGTTGAAGGCGACGAAGATGTAACAGTGAGTTCAGAAACGATGGGCAACATCACTTCTCTGAATGTAAAAGCAGGTGATAAAGTAAGCAAAGGTCAAATTCTTGCTGTGGTCGATGATCGCATCATTCGCCAGGGAATTGCCGAAATGCAGGCACAACTCGATCTTGTTACTCAGATTTTCAACAAACAGAAAAATCTTTGGGAACAAAAAATTGGAAGTGAAGTTCAGTTTTTGCAGGCAAAGACAAATAAGGAAGCGCTTGAAAAAAGAATGGGAAGTCTTCAGGAACAAATGGACATGACGCGAATCAAATCACCCATCAATGGAACCGTTGATTTGGTAAACATTAAAGTTGGACAAACAATGGCTCCGGGTCTCCCTGCATTCCGTGTGGTGAATCTCAGCTCTCTAAAAGTAACAGCTGAAGTTGCTGAGTCCTACATCAGCAAAGTAAGTCGCGGCAATGATGTATTGATCTATTTCCCTGACATAGGAGAAGAAATCAAAGGCAAACTGGATTATTCAGGACAAGCAATTAACAGCCTCAACAGAACTTTCAATGTTGAAGTTCGCCTCACTCCGAAGGATGGAATTTATCACCCCAACATGGTAGCTGTTTTGAAAATTGTAGATTATACTTCACCAAAAGCATTTGTTCTACCTCTTGCATCTGTTCAGAAATCCAGTGACGGAGAATTTGTTTACGTAACAGTTCAGGAAAACGGAAAAGAAATCGCGAAACGAAAAACAGTGAAGACAGGCATTATTTACAACGGCATGGCTGAAATTAAATCAGGACTTGACCAGGGAGACAAAGTAATTACGATTGGTTTCCAGAATATTATTGAAGGCGATGCCATCAAACTTTGATTTTTATTATTGAACAGAAATCAAAAAGATTTTTCAACCCCTGCTAGAAAACACTAAAATGCAAGACATAAATAAAGAATTTAAGCCCTCCTCCTGGGCGATCAATAATAAGGTTGCAGTCTTTGTACTCACGCTGTTGTTAGCCATTGCCGGTACAAATGCATACATCAGCCTGCCCAAAGAAAGTTTTCCGGATATTTCACTTCCAAATATTTATGTGAGTGTTATTTATCCGGGAACGTCTCCAAAAGATATGGAGAATTTAATTGTACGTCCGATCGAAAAGGAATGCAAAAATATTGCCGGAGTAAAAAAGATTAAAAGCAGCTCTCTCCAGGACTATTGCAACGTAGTTGTTGAATTCAATTCGGATGTCAACATTGAAGATGCAAAGCAAAAAGTCAAAGATGCAGTAGATAAAGCGAAAAAGGATTTGCCGAAGGATTTGAAAAATGATCCTGAAATTATCGAAATCAATTTCTCGGATCTACCGGTAATGCAGGTCAACATTAGTGGCAATTACGATCTTTCAAAACTCAAAGAATTTGCAGATGATGCGAAAGATCACATTGAAAGTCTCAAAGAAATAAAGAAAGTAGAAATCATCGGAGCTCTGGAGCGCGAAATCCAGATCAATGTGGACATGATCAAGATGCAAGCTGCCAATCTCACGATGGGAGATATTCAACGCGCTGTGCAATCGGAAAATCTGACCTTCCCGGGAGGTTCAGTTCGCATGGATGGTATCAGTCGGTCACTCAGTGTTACCGGTGAATTTAAAAATACTGATCAAATCGGAAACCTGGTTATTAACTCAATCAATGGAAAGCCGGTGTATCTGAAAGATATTGCCCGTGTAATTGACAGTTTCCATGAACAGCAAAGCTATGCACGACTGGATCACAACAATGTAATCACATTGAACATCATCAAAAGGAAGGGTGAGAACCTCATTGAGTCTTCTGACAAAATAGTCGCGCTCATGGATGACATCCGGAAAAATGATTGGCCTAAAGATGTAAAAGTAGTTCTCACAGGGGACCAGAGTGAACAAACAAGAACGACGCTTCATGACCTGATCAATACCATCATTATTGGATTCGTTCTGGTGTTTGTGATTCTGATGTTCTTCATGGGGACAACCAATGCGTTCTTTGTCGCCTTATCGGTACCACTTTCGATGTGTCTCGCATTCCTTGTCATGCCGGCGCTCGGATTTTCATTAAACATGATTGTGCTGTTTAGTTTTCTTCTCGCACTGGGAATTGTGGTGGATGATGCGATTGTGGTTATTGAAAATACGCATCGGATTTTTGCAAATGGAAAAAAGAATATTGTTGAAGCAGCCAAACTTGCTGCAGGTGAAGTGTTCCTGCCTGTCTTTTCAGGTACCCTTACCACATTGGCGCCCTTTGTACCACTGCTTTTCTGGAAAGGTGTGATCGGAAAATTTATGTTCTTTCTTCCGGTGACGCTCATTGTTACACTTACCGCATCGCTTTTTGTAGCCTATATCATCAACCCTGTATTTGCAGTGCAGTTTATGAAGCCACACAAAGAGCATGATGTTAACCGTGACAAGAAAAACCTGAAGAGATCACTCATCTTCTTCGGACTCGCAATACTGCTCGGATATAGCATTGATTTCGGTGTTGGAAATTTCGGTATCGTAGCCTTGCTGCTTTATTTGTTAAATCACTATTGGCTTCGATTTGTCATCAAACGTTTCCAGGAAAACAGTTGGCCTAAATTTCAAAATTCATACCGACGTTTGTTGGTTTGGTGTTTACATCGTCCTGCAATGATGATGATTAGTACTTTTTTACTTTTTATCGGATCTCTCATCATGCTTGGTGCAAGAAATGGAGGTGTGAGTTTCTTCCCTATGGCGGATCCTAACTTCGTGTATGTTTATACCAGTCTGCCTGTAGGAACCGACCAGTCTTATACTGATTCTGTTACTCATATTATTGAAGACAGAGTGTACAAAGCTATTGAATGGCCAAATCCAATTGTTAAATCAGTAATTGCCAACGTAACTGTAAGTGTTACGGATCCGCAGGATGAAGATCAGGGCGATTATCCGAATAAAAGCAAAGTAACCGTAGCATTTGTTGAATACGGAAAAAGAGATGGTGTTTCTACATTGCAATACCTGAGTAAAATCCGCGAATCTGTGAAAGGAATTGCAGGAGCCGAAATCACTGTAGCACAGGAACAAGGCGGACCACCGGTTGGAAAGCCTGTTAATATCGAAGTGAGTGGCGATAATCTTGACGATCTTGTTACCAATAGTCGCGGTTTAAAACGGTATCTGGATTCTCTGAAGATAGAAGGTGTGGAAGAAATCCGTAGTGATTTGCAGGATCACAAACCACAACTGGTGGTGAATATTGATCGTGAACGAGCAAACAGGGAGGCAATTTCTACGTATTCTGTAGGGAATGAAATATATCTCGGTGTACTCGGTACAGATATCTCGAAATACAGAGATCAGAATGACGACTATAATATAGTCATCAAATACCAGGATGATCAGCGTTACAACATTGACATGCTGAGAAACCTGAAAATTCTCTATCGCGATATGGCAATGGGCGGTATGGTTAGAAATGTGCCCTTGTCTGCTTTTGCGGATGTAAAATATTCAGATACTTACGGTGTAATCAAACGCAAGAATCAGAAACGAGTCGTTACTATTTCTTCCAATGTACTCACAGGCTACAATGAAAATGCAGTCGTTCAGGATGTACAAAAAGCAATGGAAAATTATCGTGCTACTCCCGGAGTGCAAATCAAAATGACCGGTTCACAGGAAGAACAAGCCGAAACTTCAGCTTTCCTTGGCTGGGCAATGATGACTTCCCTCCTGCTGATTATTCTCATCCTGGTGATTCAATTCAATTCCATTAGTAAACCATTGATCATTCTGACAGAAATTCTGTTTAGTATCATTGGAGTTTTTCTCGGATTTTCTATCTTCAAAATGGAATTCTCCATCGTGATGAGCGGTGTCGGAATTATCGCATTGGCAGGTATTGTCGTTCGAAACGGAATTCTGCTGGTCGAATTCACAGAACTTTTGCGTGGACAGGGAGTTCCTACCTTTGATGCAATTGTGGAAGCCGGCAGGACACGTATGACTCCGGTAATTCTTACTGCAGGAGCAACGATGATTGGATTAATTCCTCTGGCCGTTGGTTTGAACATGGATTTTGCCACACTCTTTCACGATTTCAATCCCCATCTCTATTTTGGTGGTGATAATACAGCATTCTGGGGACCACTTTCATGGACGATGATTTTCGGTCTGGCATTTGCTACTTTCCTCACCCTGATCATGGTTCCCGTCATGTATCTTTTGAGTGAACGAATGAAAAACAGATTGCGTAAATGGAGAGGGCACGATATCGACACCGGAGTAAAAAGCAAACGAATTGATGAATTGATTGAAGTAGAAATTTAATTCTAAAAAGAGCCTTCCTCATGGATGGCTCTTTTTTTTGAGTTCATGTATACGAATTCAATATTCAGACACAATCGTGTTTGGTTTTCATCCGGGTTCCGACTTTTAACTCATAAACAAACCAAATCTGTTTGATATATTTGATTCCGAATTGAGGTCTAATTTATGTATCCAAAAATCCGCCTTTCTGTAGTTTCTTATTTGAACAGCAAACCATTCATTTACGGGCTTGAACAAGCCTGGATGAAAGATCAGATTGAACTGGAAATGGATATTCCTTCGGTCTGCGCGAGCAAATTAATCTCTGGAAAAGTCGATATTGGACTGGTACCTGTAGCGATTCTTCCTGAGCTCAAAGAATACCATTTGCTCACTGACTATTGCATTGGAGCAAACGGGAATGTAAATTCAGTCGTGTTGGTGAGTCAGGTACCCATGACAGAAATTGAAAAAGTTGTGATGGATTATCAGTCACGAACATCGGTGATGCTTGCGCGTGTTCTTGCTGAACATTTCTGGAAAATTTCTCCGGATTGGATTCAAGGCAAAGATGGTTATGAAGAAACCATATCGAAAACAACTGCCGGGATAATTATTGGCGACCGGGCTTTGATCCTCAAAGATCAATTTAAATACGTTTACGATTTATCCGGTGAATGGAAAAAATTCACCGGGCTCCCTTTTGTGTTTGCATGCTGGGTTTCGAACAAGCCCATATCAAAGGAATTCACTGCTGATCTCAACAAAGCTGCTCATTCAGGAATTTCAAATATCCCTGAAGTACTTGAAATGTACGGCTCCGGCTCCATTGATCCGGAGGTAGCAGAACGTTATCTGACGGAGAATATCGATTATCATTTTGATGCGGATAAAAAAATAGCGCTGCAATTATTTCTCAGATATATCGGCGAAATTAAAACATTGGAAAAATCAGAAACAACACCTTCGACTTAAATAAAAAGAAAACATACTGGTTCAAAACACAAAAGGCAGAAAGTGATTTCTGCCTTTTGTGTTGAAGGAAATTCAGTCTAGTTAAATAAAGAGATACGTACAGTTTTTTTGAATTCAGAATTTGAGAGGTTGATAAAATAAATTCCTGAATTAAATTTGTGTAAATCGATTGGATGAACAGATCCAACCGGATTTTCGATTCGCTGCTGAAGCACAGTTTTTCCCAAGGCATCGATTACAGACAGATCAATAGAATTACCAAGTTCACGGGTTCCAGTCATATCGAGTGTGAGGTAACCATCGCTTGGATTTGGATAGATGCTGAACTGAAAATCATCGGGAGCACCTTGAATTCCTACAGGAGCTTCACATGCAAGGGTACTTGCTGCGAGCAAATCCGAATACCAGGCAGTCATCGCGGTGTTCATCCGTGTATTTTGACCTTCGGTAAACATATACAAACAACGGTCATCACTGTAATCCATGTAGTTCATGAACATGATTCCGTTTGCAGAAGTATTGCAATTATCCGTAGCCGGGTAAGTCAGACAACCATATGTTTCAGCACCCTGATTTGGAGTATCGGCAACATTATCAGATCCGGTACAAGAACTACCATCATCTCCCCAGATGTGTTTGAGGTTGAAGCAATGTCCGATTTCATGCGATGCCGTACGGCCTTTATTATAGGGATAAGAAACAGTACCCACTCTGCCAAATGAATCGTATTGGATCACTACACCATAAGTATCCGAGGACTGTGATGTTGGGAATTCAGCATATCCGATAATTCCACCACTCAGGTTACAAACCCAGATGTTGAAATATGTGCGTGTATCCCATGCATCCATTCCTCCAGTTGTATAGTACTTCACATTGTCGTTGGTATTGAAAGAGGTGGCTGTTGTTTGTCTGCGTTCAATTCCTGTTGTTGAATTGCCATTTGGATCTCTTTGAGCAAGACAAAATTGGAAATTAGATGGTCCTGAAATACTGCGCCAGCTGACAGGAATACTCGCTGTATCTGCATTCATATGACCAAAATCTTCATTCAAAACTGCTATCTGAGAAAGGATCTGAGCATCGGTGATATTCTGACTTCCTGTTTTCCACACAATATGAACAACAACCGGTATTGTATAGATCGTATTGCTGATTCGTGAATTTTGATTTTGTTCAATCAGCTGCTGTAGCCGTTGTTCATCATTTTGCATGAGACGTTCAAGGTTTGGGTTCTCCTGCATTTTACGTTTTGTGTTTTCAATGACCCCACATTTTTCAGGATGTGGATTTGTGTTGCCGGCAACAGCAAAGGAAATTGAGCCTGCCATGACCAGAGCAAGTAAAGATATTTTCATCTGAATAGGGTTGTGCTTTCGCTTTTGTTAAGACAAATTTAACATATTTTTAGTTAAGGATTATGAAGCCATTATAGAATTTGAATTCCGTTTTCAAAGTTCAGGATTCTTCATTGTTTACTCAGGATAATTTCAATTTTGAGTAAAAAAATGACCTGTCAAGTTCCTTGATTTCACCCGGCTCAAAAAAATCCAACTCTAACGTTTCCATGACAATTCGAACCAACCTTAAAGTAGGATACCCGACAGCAGCAGTCATCTTTCTCACCTGTCGGTTTTTACCTTCGATCAGTTGGAGTTGAAGCCAGGAAGTAGGAATCGATTTTCTAAATCGTACAGGAGGGTTCCTTTCCGGAAGATATAAGGGAAGATCGATACGATTTGCCTGATTTGCAGGTAATGTTTTATACTTTTTTCCATCGACTGATATTTCTACTCCGGCCCGGAGCAGCGTACACGCTTCATCGGATATCTCGCCTTCTACCTGAACAATGTATTTTCTTTCGTGTTTTTTAGATGGGTGCAGGAGTTTTTCATTCACCGATTTATCATTGGTAAGCAACAACATTCCTTCACTATCAGCATCGAGTCTGCCGATGGGATAAACGTCTTTTGGAAATACAAAATCCAGATCTGCTAATACTTTTTTGTCACCTTCTCGCGAAAACTGACTCAACATGCCATAAGGCTTATAAATCATAAAATAACGCAACATAATTCTCCTCCTTTTTATTGAATACTTCAGAAATGATCAGAAAACAGGATCATTGTACACTTTTTCCGATTGGCAAGGTACCTTAATGTAAGGAGAATACCCATAGTGTTTTGGATAAAGATTCAATTTCATACCTTTGTAAAACAATGAAAAAGGGTAGGAAATATTTATCCATCTTTCTATTATTTCTTCTTGGGAATATCCTCCTGCCTAAAGAATTGATACACGAATTTTTTCATCAGGAAGAAACTTGTGATGTAATTTGCTCTCCTGGCGATGGACCAGAAATTGGTCCCGAACACAGGCATTGCGATATTTTACAGCTTTCCTCTCCTCCACTTTATTTCTCTGCAGTTGTATTTCATTTTCACTTGAATGTTCTTGAGAACATTGCACCTGTTTACAAAGTTTCGGATAATTTTTGTGTGTACAAAGGATTGCATTTTCTTCGCGGTCCGCCCGTATTCGTTTCCTGATTTTTTATTCATTCAACTTCCTTGTTTTCCAACACGGATTCCGGTTACGCTCCAAAGTCGGGCCTCATTCCTTCATTCTTTGTTTCATCATTTGTCGAAACATAAGAAAGCATGAATTCGCGGAAACAAAAAATCAAAAAAACAAAACCTATTTCCATGAAACTACAATTCATTCTCCATATTCTTATCCCCTTAAGCCTGATAAACAATTCAATCTTCGCTCAGGAACTTCAGGGCACAGTTAAAGATATCCAAACCAAAGAACTTTTGCCTGGAGCAACATTATATATCCCGGATTTAAAAACAGGCGCCATAACAGACTTGAATGGACACTACCAGTTAAAAGGATTGCCGAAAGGTAAATTTGTAATTCAAGTGAAACTGCTTGGATATGCTGCCGAATCCAAACAAGTGGATCTGGCCCTCACTTCCAACCTGGATTTTGAGTTGAGGGTATCTGCAATTGAAAAAAATGAAGTGGTTGTAACCGGGAGTGCATTTGTAACTGATAATAAACGTACAAGTGTTCCGGTTTCTCAGATCGACAAACTTCAGATTGCATTGTCATCCTCCGACAACCTGATCAAAGCACTTGCACAAACTCCCGGTGTTTCTGCAGTGAGTACAGGAAATGGAATTTCCAAACCGGTAATCCGTGGACTCAGTTACAATCGTGTGGTAGTTGTAAACGAAGGTGTGCGGCAGGAAGGTCAGCAATGGGGAGATGAACACGGGATCGAGGTGGATCAATTCTCAGCTGACAAAATAGAAATACTAAAAGGTCCTTCCAGTTTATTGTACGGATCCGATGCATTGGGTGGAGTGATCAATATCCTCGAGCCAATACCTGCGCCACAAGGAAAAATCAGAGGAGAATTGGATGCACAATATTCAACAAACAATCGGTTGAGTTCGAATTCACTTATGTTTGAAGGAAACCAGGATGGATTTATATGGAGAGGAAGAGGAACATATAAAAACTCCGCAGCTTTCCGAACTCCTGTTGAAACTGTCTACAATTCGGCATTTAATGAGGCGAATGGAGAAGTCATGATTGGGCTCAATAAACCCTGGGGATATTCGCATTTGCATGTGAGCAGATGGACAAGTAATATTGGATTAACTGAAGGCGATCGAGATTCGCTAAGCGGAAAATTCTTAGACAGCAATGGTCAAATTGCTACAGAAGCTGAATTGAATTCACGGTCACTCGCCTTGCCTCATCAAAATTTAAGGCATACTAAAATTACTACCGTCAACAATCTGATTCTTGGCAAAAACCAATTGCGAATCAATCTGGGTGTGCAACAAAATGACAGGCAGGAATTCGAAAACTCTGAAACAGATCCCGGACTCTGGTTCAGGTTGAAAACACTTACCTATGACGCAAAATTTTATTTCCCTGAAGCCAAAGGAATCGAAACTGCTATCGGTGTGTCGGGAATGGTTCAGGAAAATCAAAACAAAGGAAGTGAATATCTGATTCCGGCATACAAATTATACGATGGTGGTTTTTTTGCTACGCTTAAAAAATCAACAAAGCGAACCACACTGAATATAGGATTTCGGTATGATAGCCGTCATATCGACGGGGCAGAACTTCTAGTCGACAACACTCAACTTTTTTCACCTTTTCATCTAAACTTTTCAGCTCTATCCGGCTCTGCAGGTTGTACATTTCATCTCAATGATGTTTATAATTTGAAGGCCAATATTGGACGTGGATTCAGATCACCCAACATCTCCGAACTTTCTGCGAATGGTGTCCATGAAGGAACCTTTCGGTATGAAGTAGGTAATCTGCAATTGCATCCGGAAACAAGTTTGCAATTTGATGCAGGACTTTCTGCGGATTACAAAATGATGAGTTTGTCACTTGATCTGTTTTACAACCAAATAAATAACTTCATTTATTACCGCAATTCCAATCTTGAAGAAACAAACCTGAATGGCAATACATATCCTGTATACCATTATGTGCAGGGACAATCCACATTAAAAGGAGGAGAATTTAGTATGGATATTCACCCTTTCAGCCGACTTCATTTTGAGAGTTCAATTGCCTATGTAGAAGGAAACAATGATGATCTGGACAAACCCCTTCCTTTCATTCCTCCGATGAGGATTGTAAGTGAACTTAAGTACGAATTAAAACTGAAGAAGAGCAGCAAACTGAAGGAAGCATTTGTAAAACTGGAAATAGAGCATAGTTCTTCTCAGGATCGAATTGATATTTTCGAAACCAGCACAAAAGCCTATGCTTTATTGAACACAGGTGTAGGAGTTGTATTTAGGACCGGACAGCAAGAAATTACAGTATTTGTAAATGCGAACAATCTCGCAAATAAGAAATATTTCGACCACCTGAGCCGATTAAAAGAAATTGACGTATCCGGCATGGGTCGGAATATCGGTTTTGGAATTCGGTTGCCATTTGGTCTCAGGTAAGGCATGAAAATGTTTAAATTTAGCTGACAATCAAAAGTGAAAAACTAATGACAATTCGAATACGTTGAATGCGTTTGAAATCCATACATTCACAGTGATGTTCAGAAAGGTATTTTCATATCTGATTTGTACGGCGTTAGTGCTTCAGATTGGCAGCAAAACGTTTATTTATGCAGGATACATTTTCGATCAAGAGAGAATTTCGGAAACAATATGCATCAATAAAGACAAGCCTTCTCTTCATTGTCATGGCTCCTGTTTTCTTAAAAATGAATTAAACAAGGAAGATCAAAGAGAGAATCAACATGGTAATTTGCTAAAAGAAAAATTCGATCATTTTTACAATGATCCCACCCGTTTTAAAGTCCTGACAGCAGTATACAGCATAACAAACAGTCCGGATTTAAAACCTGAATTTGCGGATGGTCACCCAGGAAATGTATTTCAGCCACCAAAAATAAAAGCAGGATACATGTGCTGAACTTATTCATTAACTTTAAAAAAATCCAATGAGAAAAAATTCAAGTATGGCAATTGTTGCCATTGTAATATCGTTTATTTTCGTGACAAGTTCCTGTAAAAAAACAGACAATTGTGATGCAGGAACAGGTGGTTCTTTGACACTGGTTGCAAAATTAAAACACCACGGAGTTGTTATTCCGAACGACAGTGCAAGTCCGGATACTGTTTGGGTAAAATTTAACACACAAGATTGGTCAGGAGCGCCCGCCGGTTATGATGCACGGTTTATCGGTGAAGAGGGTGAAGATCATGTTCACATCAGCGGTTTACGTTGTGGAGATTATTATTTGTATGCAGCGGGCTTGGATACAGCAGGCCCGTTTGTAGTCCGTGGAGGAAACAAATTTTCCACAGAACAGAACGAAGGAGAAATCCAGGTAGACATCTCAGTGACTGAATAAGGTTGTCAACTGAAAGAAGTACTATTTGCCTGTACTTCTTTCAGTTTTTAAAAACTTCACACCTTCTATAGAATCAAAACTTATATTTAATGATGCAAATGATGAAATTGGCAAAAATCCTTGTTTTTGGGTTAATTCTTGCCTTTTTTACTATTGGCTGTAAAAAGAATGACATTTTGAACAAAGATGGTTCATCCGTCGTTCAAGGAAATATTACCTTAAAAGTGCATAGTTTCCATCATAGTTGGGGTGTACCGTACGTACACCTTTATTTAAAAAAGAATGCTACAGAGTTTCCAGGCCGTGATTCAACAATTTATGAATATACGGTTCAGGCTGATAGCGATGGGAATGCTGAATTTACACAATTATATCCGGGGAATTATTATATCTATGCTACTGGTAACGATTACTATTTTGGAGCATGGGTACGTGGTCAATCTGCAGTACAATTGAATTCCTCAACGCTGGTGAATCAAACAGCCAGCATTGACTTGCCGGTGAGTGAATAATGATCAAACAAATTATGAAGAATTTTTACTCTGGGTTAATTATTCTCCTTTTTCTCTTTGGATCATGTACCTACGACAAACAGGTAGATCCATTAGAAGGTTCAGGCTATCCTACAGAAGTAGGGAAAATCATTGTGAATAAATGTGCAACTGCAGGTTGTCACAATTCCCTGAGTCGGGCGAATGCCGGTGGTCTGGATTTTTCCACTTGGGATCTGATGTTCGAAGGCGGGCGCAATGGAAGCAGTGTTATCCCATTTAGTACAGACTACAGTTACATGCTGTATTTTATCAATACTGATTCAACACGTGGGCCGGCTCTATTGCCAACTATGCCACAAGGAGAAACACCCCTTACAAATGAAGAATTTCAGATCCTTTATTCCTGGGTTCACAATGGAGCCCGCAATGAAAATGATTTTGTGAAATTCTCCGATGATCCTAACCGCAAAAAATTCTATGTGTGTATGCAAGGCTGCGATCAGGTTGCAGTCTTTGATGCACAGTCAAAGGTCATTATGCGCTACATTCCGGTTGGTGTGGATCCAACAATCGAAGCGCCTCACCTAGTCAGAGTATCACCGGATGGTGAATATTGGTATGTTGTTTTTTACTCCGGACATGTATTGCAAAAATTCAGGACATCTGATGATTCTTATGTCGGAGCACTTGAAATCGGTACGGGTGACTGGAATACAATTATTTTTTCTCCGGATTCCAAGAAAGGATTTGTGAATGCAACAATAGCCGGAATTACAAAAGTTGTAGATCTTGAAAACATGGCCGTAGAGACATCACTGTCGATCGACTTTCCTCACGGTGGCTTTACAACGAGTGATGGTGAATATGCATACATCACCAGCCAGACAGGAAATTTCATCACTAAAGTTGAAATTGATGGACCCTTTTACGATGTGGATAAAATAGCTTTGGGTACCGGAGAGAATACTTCCACGGCATCAAAGTATGATGCACACGAAATGATATTGTCACCCGATGAACATTTCTATTATGTAAGCTGTCAGAAATCGAATGAAGTACGTGTTATGGAACGGGAAAGAAGCAGTAGTGACGACACATTAATTGCAGTAATTCCGGTAGGAAATAAACCACAGGAATTTTCTTTGTCGGAAACAAGACCCTATTTATTTGTCACCTGCACAGAGGATTCTACAATGGGAACACGAAAAAAAGGATCAGTATA
>Ga0138256_10005752_pt1 | contig 13117 bp, 12 predicted proteins | sample KNB2016incub_MG_FD_105486 | JGI IMG/M metagenome (GOLD analysis project Ga0138256, IMG submission 105486) | Active sludge microbial communities from wastewater in Klosterneuburg, Austria - KNB2014incub_MG | ecosystem: Engineered > WWTP > Activated sludge > Unclassified | place: Austria...
TCATAGTCCTCCAGCCAAATTTTTATATAACTACAATTTTGGAACCAAACGGGCTTTTCCAAGATTACTCAATTCGAGATCTAACAATTTCCCTTCGACTTCAAGCTTAATTATGCCATCATTCACTTCCCGCAAAATGCCTACAAAATTTCTTTGTCCCTGAACAGGAACCCGCAGTTTCAATTTGATCGTTTCTCCTATAAAACGGAGAAAGTCGGCTTCTTTTCTCAGGGGCCTGTCCAAGCCTGGTGAAGAAACTTCCAGTCGGCCATAGTCAATATTTTCAACTATAAGTAATCGACTTAAGTGATTGCTGATGGTGACGCAATCATCAATTGTGATACCGCCTTCCTTATCCACAAATACTCTTAGTAATTTGCTGTGCGCTAATTGTTCGACGTCAACCAACTCATAACCCATTCCTTCCAGAGTTGATTCTAACAATTCTTCTAATGCCATAGCTCCGCCACAAATAAAAAATGGGCTGAAAAAGCCCATCAAATCTATTTGCGCATTTTACCAAAAGTTTACAAAATATGAAACACAAACTTCGTCAGTAGTAATGTTTTAGCGATTATTAACGTTTTTTCATGCATTATTCTGCATTTTTTGTGATTACCGGATCACAAAAAAATACGATCAGAAACAAGAAGTATAAATTACGCATTCTGCCAATGATACAATCCTGGCCAGCAAACTGAACAAACGAAATGCTGGAGAAACTTCATGTCAACCATTGAATCAATTTTAAACGAAACGCGTATTTTTCAGCCTAGTCAAGAATTCATTCAACAAGCAAATATTTCTGGCATGCAAGCATATCAAGCATTATGCGCAGAAGCTGAGTTGGATCATCAAGGTTTCTGGGCGAATCAGGCTAACAAACTGATTGTTTGGCATAAGCCATTCTCTGAAATTCTGAATGATAAGACTCCGCCATTCTATCGCTGGTTCAGCGATGGTGAGTTAAATGTTTCTTACAATTGTCTTGATCGCCACTTGGCAACACAAGGCGATAAAGTAGCCATTATTTTTGAATCTGATGAAGGTGAAGTTATTCGATCAACCTATCGTGATCTTCATAGGCGTGTTTGTCAGTTTGCCAATGCGCTGAAATCACAAAATATTAAAAAGGGTGATCGAGTCATTATTTATATGCCAATGTGCATTGAAGCAGTGGTGGCTATGCAAGCCTGCGCGCGCATCGGTGCCATTCATTCAGTCGTATTTGGCGGATTTTCAGCCAAGAGCTTACACGAACGTATAGCGGATGCTAGTGCGGTTGCAATCATTACAGCGGACGAACAAGTCCGTGGAGGCAAACATAATCCGCTTAAAGCGATGGTCGATGAAGCCATTCTTATGGGTAATATCTCTTCGGTTAAATCAATCATTGTTTATCAACGTACAGGAGCAGCGGTACCTTTTGATCCGATGCGCGATGTCTGGTGGCATGAAATCACTCAAAACGCTAGCACACAGTGCGAGCCTGAATGGGTCAATGCTGAACATCCGCTGTTTACCTTATACACTTCCGGTTCCACGGGAAAGCCAAAGGGAGTGCAACATTCCAGTGCCGGCTATTTGCTAGGCACTAAAGTAAGTATGCAGTGGGTTTTTGATTACAAACCAGCGGATGTATTTTGGTGTACGGCCGATGTTGGTTGGATTACCGGCCACAGTTATGTCGCTTATGGCCCTCTGGCGATAGGTGCTACTCAGATCATATTTGAAGGAATTCCCACTTATCCGAATCCAGGCCGTTTTTGGGAAATCATTCAGAAGCATCAAGTAACCACATTCTATACCGCACCTACCGCAATTCGTTCATTGATCAAGCTGGGAGCCGATTTGCCCGAGCAATACAATCTTTCTTCACTCAGATTATTAGGTTCCGTGGGGGAACCCATTAATCCAGAAGCCTGGATATGGTTTTATGAAAAAGTTGGACAATCGCACTGTCCGATTGTCGATACCTGGTGGCAAACCGAAACCGGTTGTCATATGATCGCTCCCATGCCAGGGGCTGTCCCACTCAAACCAGGCTCATGCACTTTCCCATTGCCTGGAATTTCAGCCGCCATAGTAGATGAAGCCGGTCATGATGTTGAAAATGGTAAAGGTGGATTTTTAGTCATCAAGAAACCTTTTCCGTCACAAATACGAACACTTTGGGGTGATCCAGAACGCTTTAAGAAGACTTATTTTCCCGAAGATATTGGCAATGGTCACTATTACTTGGCAGGTGATTCAGCTTATCGAGACAATGAAGGCTACTTCTGGATTATGGGTCGCATTGATGATGTGCTGAATGTATCAGGACATCGTTTGGGAACAATGGAAATTGAATCTGCTCTGGTAGCTAATCCACTCGTTGCAGAGGCAGCTGTCGTAGGCAAACCTCATGAAGTCAAAGGTGAAGCGGTGATAGCATTTGTTGTCCTAAAAGGCCAATATCCGCAAGGTGAAGAAATTTTACGCCTGACTAACGATCTGCGTGATTGGGTAGCTAAAGAAATTGGTCCGATTGCCAAACCTGACGAAATTCGTTTTGGTGAAAATTTGCCGAAGACGCGATCAGGTAAAATAATGCGCCGCTTGCTACGCACTCTAGCCAAGGGTGAAGAAATCACTCAGGATATTTCTACTTTGGAAAATCCGGCCATTCTGGAGCAATTAAAGAATCTCTCTAAGTAATTTAGCTTGTTACTACCTTAGTTCAAGGTATATGAATAATCTCGGAAATATATGACATCATCACTTGTTACAGATTTTGAGCATGGCATCAGTGCGATTGATGCGCAGTTTCATCGCCCCAATCGGGCAGCCATCCACCTGCTCGTTGAAAAGGGTATGGCTGCGTTGATTGACACCGGCACATCTTTTTCCATTCCTGGTGTCGTAGAGTCACTTCAGCAAAAACATATCAAAACTGAAAATGTTGCTTACATTATATTAACTCATATCCATCTTGATCATGCCGGTGGAGCAAGCGAATGCATGCGGCATTTTCCAAATGCAAAGCTGGTCGTGCATCCACGTGGCGCAAGTCATATGATCAATCCGGCGCGATTGATTGCCGGAGCAATGAGTGTTTACGGGGAAATGGAATTTAAGCGCGTATATGGCGAGATTTATTCCATTGATGCCGATCGGATCATTGAGGCACCTGATGAAAGCCGTATTGACTTGAATGGCCGTTCATTATTGTTTCTCGATACACCAGGTCATGCTCGTCATCATAATTGTATTTATGATGAACAAAGCCAATCCTTTTTCACAGGCGATACCTTCGGTGTCTCTTATCGAGAATTGGATGTGAATGGCTTGGAGTTTGTTTTTCCTACGACGACTCCCGTGCAATTCGATCCTGATGCTGCACATGCTTCGATTGATCGTATCATGCAATATCAACCACGCTATGCCTATCTTACGCACTATAGCCGTATTGGTAATTTGATTCATCACGCTAAAAATATGCACAATTTGATTGATGCACATGTGGAAATTGCTCAACAGGCAAAAGCCAGCGGGGAAGAAAGACAAGCCATTATCTCAACAGCTTTGCAAGCATTATTACTGCAGAAAATATCCCAGCATGGTTGTCAATTACCTCAAATTGATATCATTAATTTACTGCGTTCTGACATTAAATTGAACACTCAAGGCTTAATTCATTGGCTCGATCAGCCTACTGAACGCTTTAAACGTCTATGATCTGATTATTTAGAGCGTGACATATATTCCGCGCCAACTAGGAAAGCCCCTTAAAAAAAGCTCACTACCTTATCAAGTAGTGAGCCATTCTGGTTTTGGGTCGATAATTTAACTTACACAGTTACCCGTTTTGAAGAGTACTCCACTTTAGTTTTGGACTTACCACGTATGAAGGTAATGAAAAGATAGCCCAAATATGCAGCAAGAATAATATCTGAAATCACCCACCCCGCAACGGATTGTGGTAAATCAAAAATTGACATTATCCCCAAGAAAGTGCCACAAAGCACCATCGCTGAAATAATAAAAATTTGACTTGTACTCATAAGAATCTCCTTTTTATGAAAATGAATCGTTGTTGTTTATGATGTATTGAAACTATAAGATATATAACTTCACAAAAAGTTCACACTTTTTTCACAAAATACTCACAATTGAATTGAATAAAAACAATACAAATTATTCAAATAACTTTTTAACATATTGATATATATGTATATATCAATGATTTTAGAAAATTATTCTGATGATTAAATAATGTGTAATTTTTGAGCTATGCGATGAAATTTCACCAGAAATGGGAATCAGACAAATAATGAGTGCTCAATCACGCCGCATCGCCCATTTGGATATGGATGCTTTCTATGCGTCCGTTGAGCTTCTTCGCTATCCAGAATTACGTGGTTTGCCGGTTGTCATTGGCGGACGAGCTGAACACAAGCCAACAATGCAAGAGGGTGGCAACAAACATTTCTTCAAGTTACGTGAATATGTAGGTCGCGGCGTAATCACTACCGCTACTTATGAAGCGCGTGCAGCCGGTGTTTTTTCCGCAATGAGTGTCATGAAAGCTGCGCAGTTAGCGCCTGATGCCATTCTACTTCCGGTCGATTTTGAAGCCTATCGCCACTATTCGCGCTTATTCAAGGCGGCTGTTGCCAGCGTTACCACTCAGATCGAAGATTCTGGTATTGATGAAATTTATATCGATTTGAGCAATTTACCCGGTGACACCTTGACGCTGGCAAAGCGCATCAAACAGGTAGTAAAAGATGCCACCGGACTTTCGTGTTCCATTGGCATTACTCCCAATAAATTATTATCGAAAATCTGCTCCGATTTGGAGAAACCCGATGGACTGATTATTCTTGGCATAGCGGATATTCCGAGTCGGATATGGCCGTTATCTGTCAGTAAGATCAACGGTATCGGCCCTAAAGCAACTCAAAAACTGACATCATTAGGGATTACAACCATTGCTGAATTAGCACAAGCGGAACCAGGTTTTCTGCAAATTCACTTCGGACGTAGTTATGCAGCTTGGCTAAATGAGGCATCGCATGGAATCGATCACCGACCGGTAATCACTCATGCAGAGCCAAAATCCATCAGTCGCGAAACTACTTTTGAACAAGATCTTCATCCACGTCAAGATCGTTCTGCTTTATCAGAAGCATTCACAACGCTGTGCGTGCAAGTTGCAGAAGATTTAAATAGTAAAGGTTATGTAGGGCGCACCATCAGCATCAAATTACGTTTCGAGGATTTTCATACAGTAACACGAAATTACACGTTACCGGCACACACTGCAGATTCAGCACTGATACGCCGCGCCGCAGGAGAATGCTTGCGACGGGTAGCACTGAATAGAAAACTTAGATTGCTCGGTGTAAAAGTCAGCACACTTGCCTCTGTTCAGTCTGCAAATAAAAGCGAAGCTTGGCTACAGAGAGAACTGCCACTACGTTAACTACTAGCAAACTTAAAATCAGGACTTGTTAATGCCTTTTAACATAGTCTTTTGCACTGACGCATTATGATCTACGCTAGAATCGTATTATTCAATTCTAAGAGGCTTCAATCCATGACATCATTGTTTACACCCTTACAATTGGGTGCATTGACTCTCCCCAACCGGGTTTTATTGGCTCCGCTAACTCGTTGCAGAGCCAGTGCTGAGCATACCCCGACCGCTTTAATGACCGAATACTATGTACAGCGGGCCAGTGCAGGATTGATTATTGCCGAAGCCACGATGGCAATCGAAGGTCATTCGGCTTTTTGGTTGGAACCAGGCATCTATTCCGCTGATCAAATTGCGGGCTGGAAACAGATTACTGATGCGGTGCATGCTTCCGGTGGCAGGATTTTTCTCCAAATTTGGCATGGCGGACGAGCTTGCCACCCACTGCTCAACGGAGGCGCTCAACCGGTTGCGCCCAGTCCCATTGCCATTACCAATAATGACGTACGCACCCCTGAAGGTAAAAAACCCTATGTCATTCCCAGAGAGCTGCGAGATGATGAATTACCTGGCATTGTTGCCGGCTTTAAAAAAGCTGCTGAAAATGCCCAGGTCGCAGGTTTTGATGGAATTGAAATTCATGGTGCAAATGGTTATTTGCTGGATGAATTTTTGCGCGATGGTGCCAACAATCGTTCTGGTTCTTATGGAGGTTCTTTTGAAAATCGAGCTCGATTGATGTTTGAAGTGCTCGAAGCAGTTGGCTCAGTCTGGGGTAGTGAACGCGTTGGTTTACGTATTTCCCCGCTTAACAGCTACAACAGCATGATCGATAGCGATCCGATTGGCTTGTCCATATGGCTTGCAAATCGGCTTAATGAATTAAATCTTGCTTATTTGCATGTCATACGCAGTGATCTTTTGCAGCAGCAAAATGGAGATATTCTCACACCCATTCGCCAGCATTATCAAGGTATTCTCATCGGTAATACGCGTTATGCACCGGATGAAGCCAATCAAGCCATTGCAGAGAATAAGATCGATGCCGTTGCTTTTGGTGTAAGCTTTCTGGCAAACCCCGATTTGCCGATACGCATTCAAGCCAATGCGCCTCTAAACTCACCAAAGCCAGCAACCTTTTATACTCAAGGATCAAAAGGGTATACCGACTACCCTAAATGGAATCCGTCATGATTACTGATAAATCTCAATTAATGTATAGATTGTTGATCATTCCAATTATCTTTTTTTGAGCGGATGCCTGAAGATACCTCAGGATATTAAACCCGTCAGAGATTTCGAATTAGACAAGTACTTGGGTAAATGGCATGAAATTGCCAGACTTGATCATTCATTTGAACGTGATCTGGATAGTGTGACTGCAGAATACTCGTTACGTGAAGGTTTCTTTTTTCGGTCCATTTTATGGACCGTATATCGTGTTTGAGCTGGATAAAGAAAATTATCATTATGCTTTTATAACCAGCTATGACAAATCATTTCTTTGGCTTCTGGCAAGAACACCGACGGTTAGCAATGAATTGATAGAACAATTTATTAAATTATCTAAAGCGCTAGGATTTAAAACAGATGAGTTAATATTCGATAAATTGAACAAATACAATCCTTAATATGAGCAGCTGGATTCAATAATACTGACATTGAATCCAGCAAAGCGTGTTTTCATAAAACAAAAACAAGAAAATTCCTAAAGTTTGCAATATTATTGACGACATGTTCCTGATCTATTGATAAGAATTAGGCTTTCACACTGCATCGGCTTAACGATTAATAGAAAAAAGTTTCGCAATTATTTGGTTTTTCATCTCTTTTCGGAGCACTTTATGAAAAAAAATATATTCTCGACGGTATGTGCAGCCTCATTATTTACTGTAAGCATGTCATCAGCGTTTGCCGAGAAAATAGTCGTTGTAGAAGATTTAATATTTATCGCTCAAAACACTATTGTCGTGAAAAACGTTTCGAATGGGTTAGTGAATCAATGCTTGGCAAATCCCTTGCTGGATATTCAAGGCAATCCGGTTGTCAATGCAACCGATGTCGTTATTAAAGGCAACAATGCCATTGTCACCAAATCATCGCTTGATGAAAATGGCGCTCCAGTCATTGATGCCGCTATTGTTGATGTTTCCAATTGCTTGAATTCACAGGTGGCTATTCCTGTCGCTGAATGTATTTCGACCGTTGATCTGAATGAAGGCTTGCTGGTTATTCCCTGCGTCAAAGTTGGTCAAGATGTCGTGACCGTACACATGGAGCAGCGAGGAAATTCATCCAATTGGGAAGTAAAGTTTTATGGGACCAATACAAAATTTTCGCATGATGACGATTCTAGCGATGATGATAATGGCGATGAAAGTGATGACGATAACGATAAAAAGCATCAGTAATTAAACTGATCAAGCATAGGGTGAGGGTTGTACTAGATAACAATACACCCTCATTCCTTTGAATGGATAGCCCATTTAATCATCATTAAATGGGCTTTTCTCAGATACTTTACAATCAAGGCGCTTCACTCTGTGCGCAAAGCATCTACTGGATTTAGTTTTGCCGCGCGTATTGCCGGTACCACACCAGCAGCCAAACCTATCAAAACCGATAAGCACAATGCTCCCAGCACATAATCCCAGGGAATATTAACAGGCAAGCTACTGACGAGGAGTTTTAGCAGCCATGCGATACTGGTTCCAATGATCAATCCTGCTAATCCACCAACGGTGGAAAGTGCAATGGATTCCAGTAAAAACAGAATACGAATACGTGCGCGCGTGGCGCCTAACGCCGCAAGCAAACCTATTTCCGGTATTCGTTCTGACACCGCAATATGCATCAGTGTAACCATCCCCACGGCACCCACCAGCAATGAAATTCCTCCCAGCGCCGCAACCGCGAATTTCAATACATTGAGTACAGTAGATAGCGTGTTGAGCATCTGTTTTTGCGGTGTAATGGTAAAATCTTCACGTCCATGCCGCGCAACCAGAATGCGCTGGATGTCTTCCACTACGGCCTGTACGGGCGCATCCGGCAGGTAAGAGAAATTAATTTCCATCACTCCTTGTCGATTGAATACTTCCAAAGCTCGGGTCGTCGGCATAAAGACCGTGTCATCCAGATCAAAACCTAGCACTTGGCCTTTGGAAGCCATCACGCCAATGATTCGAAAGCGCGAACCGCCCACTTGCAATAGTGCACCCAGTGGATTCGAGTCACCAAACAATTCCGTACGCACTTTCGCACCCAATACTACATAGGCTCTTGGATTTCTAGGGTCGTCATCCGGCAAGAATTGTCCTATCTCGACCTGCATGTTAAAAGCCCTAGCAAAATCAGGGCCCTGACCGTATGCAGTGACTCTTCGACTACGGCCTTGTGCGCGTATTTCAGCATTTCCAACCACATTTGCATTGGTATACTGCGCATAGCGGCTTTGCTTTAGCACCATGGCATCTTCGATGGTCAGCAGTCGCGCGCTGCCGATTGCACCCAACGAACCGCCATGCGTGTTGATTTTTCCGGGGGTGATATTGACGATATTAGTGCCGAATTGCGTAAACTCCGACAACACGAAGCGTTGTACGCCATCTCCAATCGACGTCAGTAAAATGACCGCTGCAATACCGATGGCAATACCTGATGCCGATAAAATAGTGCGCAGACGATGCGCTGTCAATGAGCGAAAGGCAAAGTGAAAGGTATCGAAGGCGTTCATTTCTTGCCCAGGGCCTGCACGGCATCCAATCGGGCAGCCTTGCTGGCAGGCAACATACTGGCCAGAACACCTGTAACCAGCGCGACGACGATCCCGGCAATCGAGGCCCAAGCTGGCGCCCAGGCAGGCAGTTGCGGATAAGCCAGACGTAACAGCAAACTGCCAAATTGCCCCAATACAAATCCCAATAGAGCACCGACCAGCGACAACCAGACCGCTTCAGCAAAAAACAAACGCCGGATATCCGTCGACGTTGCTCCAATGGCTTTCAGCAAGCCAATTTCCGAAGTGCGCTGATTGACTGCAACCAGCATGACATTCATGACTAAAATACCTGCAACAATCAGACTAATAGCTGCAATTCCGGCGACTGCCAAAGTTAACGCGTTTAGAATGCGATCGAAGGTTGATAGAATGGCATCTTGCGTAATCACGGTACTATCTTCTTCGCCATCATGACTTTGACGCAATGTCTCAAGAATGGCATTTTTGGCGGATTCAATCTCACCAGGACTGTTTGCTTCCACCAAAATGCGGAATAGGGATGTGGTATTAAACATCGTCTGCGCATAATCGATGGGGATAATCACAATTTCATCGGTGTTGAAGCCCATCGATTCACCCTGCGATGCCAGCACACCGGATACCAGAAAGCGACTATCGCCCAGTCGAACGCGTTGTCCGACTACCTGGCTGCGAGGAAAGAATTCTTGGGCAATTTTGGCCCCTAAAACAATCTGAGCGCCACGTTCGGAGCCTTGTGTCAGAAAACTTCCTTGTGCAAGCTTCATATGCCGAATCGGTATCAAGTTTGTGGTACTCCCCAAAACAGTCACTTCACGCAGGCGGTTAGCGGCAGATAACTCTGCAGCACCCACATTGAGCGGCGCATACCGTCTGACTTGCGGTAATCGTCCCAGCAGTTGAGCATCTTTGAGAGTCAAATCGCGGGGCGTCTGGCCCAATACCGAACCTAAGAATGCTCCTGAGGTTTCTGCCCGTCCGGGTAGAACGACCAATAAATTGGTACCGATGGATGAAAATTGTTTGATGACATAACGCCTGGCGCCATCACCCAACGCTGTCAATACAATGACTGCGGCAACCCCCAATGCCATGGCTAAAATGATCAGTAATGAACGGATACGATAACTCACCACGGTTTTCAGTGAAGTTTGCAGGGTATCAATCAGCGTCATGTTGATCCGTCAGTATTTTCCCATCGCGCATGCCAATTTGACGATGCGCTCGAGCTCCCAATTCACGGTCATGCGTGACGACGATCAGCGTAGTTCCGCTGTGATGCAGATTTTCCAGCAGTAACATCACCTCAGCGCCAATCTGATGATCCAAATTGCCGGTAGGTTCATCCGCCAAGATAACGCTGGGTTGCATGATGGTGGCGCGCGCAATCGCAACCCGCTGGCGCTGCCCACCGGAAAGTTCAGCAGGGCGGTGATGCGCACGCGCTGACAATTCAAAAGCTTGCAGGGCATTAGCTACACGCTGCTGCCGCTGCACAGATGGCATGCCGCTTAGGATCAATGGCAATTCGATATTTTCTGCCGCCGTCAAACGCGGTATTAAGTGAAATGACTGAAAAACAAAACCAATTTTTTCTCGACGAATGCGTGCTTGCTCGGTTTCCGATAAATCGTTGATAGCCTTGCCGTCCAGTTCATACAGGCCGCTATCGGGTTTGTCCAGCAAGCCGATCAGGTTGAGTAACGTGGATTTCCCGGAGCCGGAAGGCCCCATAATGGAAACATATTCCCCTGCAGCAATCTGCAAATTGATGCTGTTCAAGGCATAAACCGCTTGATCTCCCATATGGAATGTGCGGGTAATGTCTATCAGGCGAATCATGATTATTGCAACTTTTGCTGCACGGCAACACCGGCCTTGATATTGTTCTGATCAAATGAAATCAGAATTTGATCACCTTCTTTCAGACCGCTGCGAATTTCCGTGAAGCTCCAGTTTGACAAACCAGTTTCCAGTTGGCGTTCGATCAGTTTGTTGTGCGCATCCACCACCCATACGGCATTATTTTGTCGTATGGCCTGCGTGGGAATACGCAACACATCGTTTCTGCGCTCCAGAATCACTTCGACATCGGCACTGTAGCCCACCAATAAGATATCCTCTGTGAGTTGTTGAAATTCCACTTCAATATCCACGGTTCGAGCCTGCTTCTCTATTTCAGTCACATAGGGTGAGATACGTCTGATTTTTCCAGGAAAAACCTTGTTGGGCATGGCATCCAAAGTAATTCGCGCTTCCTGTCCGACTTTTATCTTAGGCGCATCTACTTCATCCATGGGCGCATTGACATACAGACAAGAGTCATCGATTAAATCAATCGTTGGCGGGGTCGGAATGCCGGGAGGTGAGGGTGTGGTGAATTCGCCCAATTCACCGCTGATATGAGCAATCACACCGGAAAAAGGCGCCGTGATGACGGCGCGATCCAACCCTGCCTGAGCGACGCGAATCTGCGCTTCAGCACGTTTAATATCGGATATGGCCGCATCGCAACCGGCTTGCCGTGCTCGTGCATTGGCATCGGCATCTTCAGCGCGCTGTGAACTGACAAAACCTTTTTCCACCAGTTGTTGCGTGCGTATCGATTCGCGCCGGGCATTTTCTGCCAGAATACAGGTTTCACGGCGACGTTCCTGCGACATCGTCAATTGACGCTGTGCGAGTTCACGATGCGCCTGAAGGTCGACATTCCACAGTTCTAGTAAAGTTTGGCCTTTTTGTACGCGATCACCTTCTTTCACCCATATTTTTGCAATCTGACCTCCAGAAATAGGCGCAAGATTCGATCGCTGGCAGGCTTTGATGGTGCCTGCGCGTGTATTTACTATGGTCGCTTCCACGTTGCCCGTTGCAACGGTCGCTAACTCAACTGCTAATGGCTTGGGTCGAGTGAAATACCAGCTAGCCAACGCTATAGCACTGATAATAATAAATAAGCTGATGAGGCGTAGGTTTTTTTTAACAGACAGCATAATCAAAAAAGGAATACCGATAAAGAACCGAGTGACATTTTGTTGTGTTTCATTCTAAATATGCGTATTTTACACATTCAACCAAAGCGGCTTGGCTGCAAATAGCGAAAACCCTGAAACAGACTATGAATATGATAAATATTTGGCGCGAACGTTTAATCCTATCCGAATCCGATCAACCCACGACTTTCAATGACATTCGCCCCACTGAAACGAATTATGCGGCACTTGATCCCAAAACATTTGAAGCGATTGAAGCCGAAGCGTTGTTTCATACCGTTGATAACACACAAACAGAAATAGGTCGCTTGGTATTGTATCGATCAATTGCGCGTCCCGACCAGGATGCGCCAATGTTGCAGCAAAAACAAATGGCTTTGCGTGAAATTGAATCTAATCCGGGATTATATGATGCGCTGACTCAATATATCGGAAAAATCCGTTCCGGCGAAAAATCACTCAAATATCTGCTATATGGCGAATTTGTAGGCGGATTGGCTACCGATGAACCCAGTAGCCGCGCAGATAAACTTGAATTTGGCGGCTATGGTTATCGGCAATATCAAGATGGCACTCAATTTGCGATAGATCTGGTTGAAAAAGCCAGCGCAATCCCGCATCCACAATCTGTCTATTTGCAAACGATATTGGATGCCATTCATGATTTTGGGCAATCGCGTACTTATGCATTGATGGAAGGGCCGGTTTATTCAACCAATGGCAAATTCAAAACTAAAAAAGAAAAATCAGCATTCGATCTTCATTTCCGTTTCCATCCATCATTGTTTAAGGCGCTGCCGACATTGATGTTTTTCGCAGCCGCTTATGGCATTCTCTTTTTCATTGAAAACTTGATGCCGGAATTAGGCACATCCTATTTTGGCTATGGCTTGTTGGGACTCA
>Ga0138256_10005753_pt1 | contig 13115 bp, 14 predicted proteins | sample KNB2016incub_MG_FD_105486 | JGI IMG/M metagenome (GOLD analysis project Ga0138256, IMG submission 105486) | Active sludge microbial communities from wastewater in Klosterneuburg, Austria - KNB2014incub_MG | ecosystem: Engineered > WWTP > Activated sludge > Unclassified | place: Austria...
CGTTGAGGCTGTAGAAAAACCCGTTTTCGCAGCGACTGCATGAGCGCAGCGGCGATATGGACGGCCTTCATTTCACGGTGATCGTTCTCTGGCGCCATGGTCAGACGCCTTCGCTATCGCGCTGGCGCTTCGATATCTCTGCTGGCGATCGATGCGCGCGAATTTTCTCGTTCTTCTTACGCCGCCTTGCGCAACTTCGCCCACTTTTCGATGTTGTGGACCAGGGCGAACAGCTTCCATTGCCCGTCCACCTTATGTCGACCGCGCAGGGTGAAGTGATTGAGCCGCTTGTTGTGGCGGATATTGCCGAACACCGGCTCGACTGTCGCGAAGCGTCTGCCGTATTGTTCTCGACCGAGCGCGCTGTCGATGCGCGTACGCATGGCCTGCGTGTGTGTCTGCGTGTCGCTGGCTGTACGTGTCAGCAGCGCGAACTGGCGCACCTTGGTCGTGTCGGGCTTACGCAGGCACTGCGCACGCAGCGAACAGTCGCGGCAGGCCGAGATCGGCGCGCGGAACTTGACCGCCGTGTAGTCGCCGACGGCGCAGTGGGCACCGCTGCGATACAGGCGCTTTCCCGCAGGGCAGATCGCATGGGATTGGTCCTCGGCCACAGTAAAGTCGTCGACGCCGAACAGGCCGGCGCTGGTCGACTTGCCTGACTTGTCGTACAGCGCGTCCGGCTTCGATGTGTGTTTTGCCTGATCGGCAAAGCGTTCGTCGCGACGACGCATCTGGTTGTCGGCGATCAGCGCTTCGACGCCACGTTCGGCAAGCGCTGCGAAATTCGCTTCCGAGTGATAGCCAGCGTCGGCGGTGATCAGCGTGCTGGCGTTGCGCTGATTGGCGCAGGCATCGATCACCGGCAGCAGCAATTCCTGCTCCGACCCGGTGCCGTGCGCGGACGCTTCGACGATGATCTGGTGTGCAGCATCGACGACGGCGACACCGCAGTAACCCTGGATCACGCCCTTGTCGGTCGCGAGCTTGGCCGACTCATTGTCGGTGCGGTTCGACTTGCGCGGCTTGCCACGACAGCCTTCGCGATCCAGTGGATGCGCCTTCAGCCATGCGTGAATCTGCGCCGCTTCGCGCGTCATCTGCTCAATGCGCGCCGTCACTTTATCGGTCGACTCGTCTCGCGTTTTAGCGTCGTTGTGCTGATGGCGATCGAGCAACTGCTGCGCGACACGTTCAAGCTTATCGGCCTGCGCCAGAAAATCCGCACGCGTACCGGAGCGGTGCTTCGATGCATTCGAGGGTAGCTTCACGCCGTCGATCGCAAACATCTCGCGACCGATCAGACCTTCCTTGCCCAACACCGTCAGAACTTGCGCAAACACCGACGCAATCGCGTCACGCAAGCGACTGATGAAGTCGGCAACCGTCGTGAAGTGCGGCTTCGCATCGCCGGTGATCGCGATGAACAACACGTTCTCACGGCATGCGCGCTCGATCCCTCGCGAACTGACGATGCCCTGCGAATAAGCCAGCAGCACCGCCTTCAGCAGCATCGCCGGCGCATGCGCCGATGCACCATTGTCGTCATTGCGATAGTGCGCATCGAACGCCGACAGATCCAGCGCGTCCACCAGATGATGCAGCGCATGCGCGAACGTCCCCGGCACCAGTTGCGCTTCCAAATCCACCGGCAGCAACCGCGGACTCATGTCGACAAACTTGTATCGCGCCATCGTCAAATCCCTTGCTCACCTGCATCCAACAGAGCAAGATCGAGGCCAGTTTTTCTACAGCTTCGTTAGGCGCTTACAGACCTAGTTCTTTGCACAACAATTGGATCGAGTGAGGATCAGATGAATCTAAAGAGCATCAAGTCGTCCACCTATGGGCTTATTGCGGCGGGTCTCGTAATTCTGCTGTCCGGAACTTACACGGACAATGGTGGGTTCCAGCTTGCCGGAGGCATGTTGATTTTTATCAGTCTGCTAATTGCGTTAAGACAGGCTGGTGGCAATGATTCTTCTGGTTGAATCAATGCGTTACCACGCCGTTGAGGCTGTAGAAAAACCCGTTTTCGCGGCGACTGCATGAGCGCGGCGGCGATATGGACGGCCTTCGCAGCACGGTGATCGTTCGCTGGCGCCATCCGCAAACGTCTTCGTCATCTCGCCCGGGAGTCGTAATCGCCACTGGCGATCGATGCGCGCGGAATTTTTTGTTGTACTTACGTCGCCTTGCGCAACTTCACCCACTTCTCGATGTTGTGGACCAGCGCGAACAGCTTCCATTGCCCATCGACTTTGTGCCGACCGCGCAGCGTGAAGCGGTTGAGCCGCTTGTTGTGGCGGATGTTGCCGAACACCGGCTCGACCGTCGCGAAACGTCTGCCATATTCTTCTCGACCGAGCGCGCTGTCGATGCGCGCACGCATGTTCTGCGTGTGCGTGTCGCTGGACCTGCGTGTCAACACGGCGACCTGTCGCGTCTTGGTCGTGTCGGGTTTGCGCCGACAAACTTGTATCGCGCCATCGCCAGATCTCTTGCTCATCTGCATCCAACAGAGCAAGATCGAGGCCAGTTTTTCTACGGCTTCGTTAGGCGTCTCAAGACAAACCATGCTCCGCGACCCCAAGCAGGCGCTTCGGGACTTCCTCCGTCAGGAGTCGGCCGCAGGCCTGATCCTGATGGCCGTGGCTGCTGCGGGGCTGCTCGTGGCGAACTCGCCACTAGCGCCGCATTACTTCGAAGCGCAGAAGGTCTCCATCGCCGGGCTCACCGTCCGCTATTGGATCAACGACGCGTTGATGGCGGCGTTCTTCCTTCTGGTGGGCCTGGAGATCAAGCGCGAGATGCTGGAAGGCCAACTGGCGAACCGGAAGGATCGCATTCTGCCCGGCGTCGGCGCCCTGGGCGGGATGATCGTTCCGGCCATAATCTACGCATCAGTGACCCAGGGCGATCCGCAAGCCTTGCGCGGCTGGGCCGTGCCGATGGCGACGGATATCGCCTTTGCGTTGGGCGTGCTGGCCCTGCTGGGATCGCGCGTGCCGCTGGCGCTCAAGGTGCTGTTGACCGCCATCGCCATCATCGACGACCTAGCCGCGGTGCTCGTGATCGCGCTGTTTTATACCAATGAGCTGACGCTGTCCGCGCTCGCCGCCGCCGCAACCGTACTCGCGGTGGTGGTGTTGATGAACCGCCAGGGCGTTCGAGCGCTGCCGCTGTATCTCCTGGGCGGTGTGCTGCTGTGGTTCTGCATGCTTCAGTCGGGTGTGCACGCGACACTTGCCGGAGTGGCGCTGGCGCTGACCATTCCCCTCGGCGGCGCTAGCGATGCGAAGGTGTCCGACGCGCCTCTGCATCGGCTGGAGCACAGCCTGCATCCCTGGGTCGCGTTTCTGATATTGCCAGTGTTTGGCTTTGCCAATGCCGGCGTATCCTGGTCCGGGGTGAGTCTGGCCGAACTGTCTGGGCCAGTGCCTCTGGGGATAGTCACCGGTCTGCTGCTGGGCAAGCCGCTCGGCATCTTCGGGTTCTCGTGGCTGGCGGCGCGGCTCAGGCTCGTGCAGCTGCCTACCGGGGTGAGCTGGCAACAGGTGCTGGGGCTGTCCTTCATCTGCGGCATCGGCTTCACCATGAGTCTGTTCATCGGCGCCTTGGGATTCGCCGAGGCCCCGGTCCTGGCCGAGCAGGCCAAGATGGGCGTGATTCTGGGGTCGGCGCTCTCTGGCGTCGTCGGGGTTGTGCTGCTGCTGGCATTCTCGTCACGTCGCTGAGGGAGGACTGATCTTGGAACCTACCGTCTGGCTGTTTCTAGTCGCGGGTCTTGCCGTGCTCGCGACGGGTGCTGAACTGCTGGTGCGGGGCGCTTCGCGGCTGGCGCTGCGCTTCGGCATTTCGCCACTCGTGATCGGCCTCACCGTGGTCGCCTTCGGCACCAGTTCGCCGGAACTGGCTGTGAGTGTGCAGTCCGGACTTGCTGGCCAGGCCGACATAGCCCTCGGCAATGTGGTGGGGAGCAACATCTTCAACGTGTTGGCTGTGCTGGGACTGGCTGCGCTGATCGCTCCTCTGGTGGTGCAGCAGCAACTGGTGCGATTCGACGTACCACTGGTGGTCGGCCTGTCCGTGCTGGTCCTGGTGATGGCGCAGGATGGGCGAATCGGCCCGTTCGATGGGCTACTTCTGGTGGTAGGACTGATCACCTACACGGTGTTTGTGATCCGGCAGAGCCGGCGCGAGGCCGCAGCGGTGCAGGCCGAGTATGCGAAGGAGTTCGGCGTCGCTGCGGCGGGTTGGCTGGCACGTCTGCCGGTGCAAATCGTCTTCGTACTCGGAGGATTGGGCCTGCTGGTGCTGGGTGCGACGTGGCTGGTTGACAGCGCCGTATCCATCGCTCGCGCGCTGGAGATCAGCGAAGCAGTCACTGGCCTGACCATCGTGGCCGCGGGCACCAGTCTTCCGGAGCTGGCCACTTCCGTCGTGGCGGCAATGCGCGGGGAGCGAGACATCGCAGTCGGCAATGTCGTCGGCAGTAGCTTGTTCAATCTGTTGGGCATCCTCGGGATCGCCGCTCTGGTCACACCGGGCGGGCTCTCGGTGGCCCCGGGGCTGGTGTTCTTCGATCTCCCGGTGATGATTGCGGTTGCCTTTGCCTGCCTGCCAATCTTCGGCACCGGGCACCGCATCGCGCGCTGGGAGGGGGCTCTGTTCCTCGTTTACTACATGGTCTACGTAACCTATTTGATCCTGGCCGCCGCCCAGCACGACGCGCTCAACAGCTTCAGTGAGATCATGTTGGGGTTCGTGCTTCCGCTAATCGGCGTCACGCTGCTGGTGCTCTGGGCGCAGCAACGCTCGCGAGAGACCGCATCCTGAGAATCTGGTGTCCCGGGAGTCGTCATTGCCGGTGTCTACTGAAGCCGGGGCGATTCATTAAATGGAGCACGCAAGTGGGTAAAACCTTTTGGCTAAAAAGATTTTTTCGTGTCTTCGTCGTCGCATCTGCGCTACTCCTGCTGGTTCAGGTTATTAAGGGATTTTCGATCGCTGACGGTGCGCGGTTCGCGCTGCTTTGGGGTCTTATTTCGGCCGCGATCTTTACGACAACAGGTTATCTGCGATATCGACGTAACCCAGCCTGCATGCTGCCGAACAGCAAGCAACACTGAGCCTGTGGCGTGCGAATTCCTTGACTCGTGCGGTGGCCCTAAGATTGCATCCTGGGTTAACTTCACCCTATCCAAATACAAGGGGGTACACCGATGTCGCGGACAATTACGATCAGCTTGCCAGTGACGGATCTAAACGCATCGAAGGCGTTTTACGCTGCCATTGGATTCGTCAATAATGCTCAGTTCACCGACGACACCGCAGCGCTTATGGTGTGTAGCGAGTCGATCAATGTGATGTTGTTGACGCACGCCAAGTGGCGCACATTTACGACACGCCCGATTCCGCCAAATACTTCCAGCGAAGTGGCGTTGAATATATCTTGCGATTCTCGTGAAGCCGTCGATGCAATGAACGCCTCCGCAGCTGCGAATGGTGGAACCGCCGATATCAATACTGTTGAAGATCATGGCTCCATGTACGGGCGTGACTTCGCTGATCCTGATGGACACCTTTGGGGAGCGGTATGGATGGATTTGTCCGCGATGGCATCGGGTCAATAAGCGCTGCACCTGTCTGCTGCCGGTGCCCCGTGCTGCGCTACCATCCGCCGTCTTCATTACTAGGGCAGCGCACATGCGCAGAGTGACTGGCATCGGTGGCATCTTCTTCCAAGCGCAGGACCCCGACGCGTTACGTACTTGGTACAAAGATCACCTCGGAATAGACGTTCAAGACTGGGGCGGTGCGGCGTTTCCGTGGACCGACGCCGGTGGTCGCCCGGTTTCGGGAACGACGGCTTGGAACATCACTGCCATGGGCAGCGAGTACTTTGCACCGAGCACGGCACCATTCATGATCAATTATCGGGTCGAGGACCTGCGCGGCCTCCTCGCCCTGCTTCGCGAAGAAGGCTGCAACGTCATCGACAAGACCGACGAATCCGAGTTCGGCTGCTTCGGCTGGGTGCTCGATCCAGAAGGCAACAAGATCGAACTCTGGCAGCCCCCAGTGGGCGAATAGGCGGGCAAGTCCACGGTCGTTGCGGACCTGCTTTCGGCGCGCTTCCTGCTGTCGAGACCGAAATAAATCACGACCGCCAACACGCCAGCCATGTCTTGCCAATGGCTGCAATTCTTAAACATCACAGCCTTCACCGGAGCCGCGGCGTTCCAGTGCGCGCGTGGTCACTGGGTTGAACTGTAACGATGACGTCTTTCCGCAACGCATTTTGTTTTGCAGCTATTTTCGTTTGCGCGGGCCAAGTGGTCGCTTCCGAACCGATCAATTGGCGAGTCGTGCTGTCGTCGAGTTCGTCGACCGTGCTGTTGCCGCAGTTGCCAACAGGCGGATACAGCATGTTTCCACTACCGGGCGAGGTTTCTGATTCGTCGGCCGCAACACCGGGCTTCAACCTGACCCGCGACGATGGCCGCAAGGGCTTGTGGCGGGAGTTCGCTGGAAATTTGCAGCCCTATGCCGAAACCGGAATCACCGGTGCCGTCGGCCCCGGCCGCACTGGCGGCGAGAGCCTGCACGTATTCCGGCTACTCGGTGCGTTTGACAGCAACGACAAGGACCAGCGCATCTTTGCTGCGCGTGCGGGAGATCCGGTGCAGTCGATCGACGACGCAAGTTATGGCATCTGGACGGTCGGCAACACGGGAAATGTCGAGATCGCGCGCACTGGTACTGACGGCGCGCTCGGCCCAGGTATCGGCAGTCAATGGTTTTTCAGTACCGATTTCGACTTCGTCGATTCCGTCAACTTCGCGCATTTGCACGCCTTGCCCGCGGGTGGTGTATTGCTCGACTCGAGCGTGAGTCCGCCGCCAGGGCAGCCGTACAGCAAACGCGAAGCACTGGTTCGGCATACGCCAGGCATCGGCAATGTTGCTTGCGCGGTGGCTCGATCAACCGACCCATTGCTAGCGCCCGGCGTCATGATCAACGACTACTTTGAAGGATTGGGCAGGGCCGGAACGAGTAAGCGCGGCGAAGTTTTCGCGATTGCATACGCTGTCACACAGACGCCGACCATCACGACACGTCGGGGCATCTGGCAGTTCTGCGAGGGCGCACCCCAAGTTCAAGTGCTGAGCGCTGATACCGGCAATCTCGGCCCCGGCATTTCGGGCAGTGCCAGTGCAGTCTTCGATACCTTCGAGCCGATCATCGCGCCAACCGGCGCAGGCGCATTTTACTTTTCCGCTGTAGGCAGCAATCCCTCATTCAAGGGAATTTTCCATCACGCCAACGGCCACAACACGCCGGTCCTGCTCAACGGCGTACAAGGTGCGCTTGGTCCCGGGATTGCCGGCTTCGCTTTCAGCCAGGTGATCGATTTCCACCCCATGTCCGCGGGTCGCTTCGGTCTTGTCTTCGCGAGGATTCAGGCCGTAGGCGGCGGCAACGACCGATTCGGACTGTGGCGACTCCGCCCCGACGCACCCCCGGAGCCACTACTGCTGCAGGGCGACAACGGGGCATACGGGGGCCCGGTCCCCGAGCGGCGGTGGGATACGGTCGTCGCATCCAACGTGTTCGAGAATGGCGTTGTCGTGTTCGTCGCCTCAACCTGGACACCACCTTCGGCAACGCGTCGGTTGAGTCTCTGGCGCATGCGCCCTGGCGAGTTGCCGGAAGAGATCCTCAAAACGGGTGACACAGTCCGCTTCCCCACTTCAGCAGGCGTTGAATTGCGCGCCGTGCGCGGAATATCGAGCATCAATTTGGGCACCGGGTCCGCGGGTCTGCAGAATCACGCCGGCGATGATTCCTGGGTGAGTGCGAGCGGCAGTGTCTTCGTCGAAGCCGAGCTGGATGGCATGGAAGGGCTCATCTATCCGACCCGATACCTGCGTGCGCAAGTGACCAACCCGACTGTGATGTTCGAGGACAGCTTCGAACTACGCGGAAACTAATCGGCCGGATTCCACCAGTCTTGGAGATCATCGTCGACTATGCCGTTGCAATCATCGTCGCGTCGGTTCGGCAGTTCGGCAGCGTGCGGATTGACGGCTGGTCGCCGGTCATCGCAATCGGGCCCACAATTGCGGCCATTGCAGACGCGGCTGTCGATGAAGCCGTCGCCATCGGTGTCGCCGTTGTCGCCTAGCGTGGTGTCATTGCAGTCTTCGTCATGACCCGTGAAATCTGCACGCTCGGCAGCGCCGGGATATCTCGCGGGATCTGAGTCATCACAGTCGCCGGCTGCCAACGACACGCCATCGCCATCGCAGTCGCCCGTTGGTGAGCAACTTTCGGGCGTGGCAGCAGGTGGTGTCTTGGGCGGTAGTTTCAGGGCAGGAACCCGCTGGCTCGGGATTGTGTCGGAGCGGGTGCTCAACGTGCCGGGGTTGATGCCGGCAACCGCGGCAGAGACACACTGGTCGATGGCGGCTCCCCAAGCGGTGCCTTGCCTGATCTTCCCTTCAAAACAGGCGATGCGAACGGATTCATCGTTGGCACCGGCGCAAAGCCTCAACGCGTTCGACGGATTCCATTGGGTGCCACCGCCAAAGTCGATGGTGCCGCCCATCACCCGGCGGAAACACTGGCCTGGTGCGGTCGAATCTTGCGCACCCTTGCACAAGGTCGCCAGATTGGCCGGTGTCCAGATCGTGTCTTTAGGTCCTGCCCAGGCAATGCGCCTCTGAACTGAATCGGCGCAGGTATTTTGTGCGACCACTCGCGCGGCACCAAGGAAAATCATCGCCAATACTGCGATGACAAGAAAGTGGATCACGAATCTGCCCATTGCAAGCATCACGTTCCCCTTCAGCGACAGAATGTCTTGGGCACTATACGCCGCATTTTTTAATAATGATCGGATTTAAAAAGCATTGATTTACCCTGCGATGACCGGCGAGGCCAAAGCGCAAATTGAATGTCCTTGCTTCGAATTGCGCAACGGCAGCTTATAGCGCCAGGCCTATCCCTTCACGCCACCGAGCGGACGACAACGTAGCCTTTCGCGACCAAAATGCCCCTTCCAGCCGCGACACTCCGCTCGCGCCTGATCGAGTATCCCCATGCCTGACGCGACGCCTCCCATTGACCATCGTTCTCAGCGGCCTGTCTGGCCAGTGCTGATGGGCATCGCCCTCATCGTCAGCGCCCTCGCGCTGGCCTTTGTCTGGGTCGCAGGTTGGCTGACGCCGGAGCGACTCACTTCGACGCGATTCGTCAATGCGATCGAGTCCGGCAATGGCGAGGTGTATCCGGGCTTCCGGCGTGCGCACGCCAAAGGTGTTTGCATCGAAGGTTACTTCGAGGGCAACGGTGACGGCGCGATGCTTTCCCGTGCGCGCCTGTTTGCAACTGTCCAGACACCTTTTGTTGGGCGGATGTCGATCGGTGGCGGTTCGCCCTACGGCCTAGACAACAAGGCACGGGTTCGCAGCATGGCTTTGGAGTTGCGCAGCGACGACGGTCAGCAATGGCGGATGGCGATGAATAGTTTCCCGTTCTTCGGGGTGTCGTCGGTACAAGCGTTCTACGATCAGACCCGCGCCAATGCGCCGGACCCGGCCACCGGCAAGCCGAACCCGGCCATCCAAGCTGCGTTCGTGGCGGCACACCCGGAATTCGCACGCTTTGCGGCATGGGCAAAAGAGGCGCCGTGGTCGACCAGTTGGGCCAATACCACTTACAACGGCATCAATACCTTTCGCTTCATCAACGCGGCAGGCGAACTACGCAACGTGCGCTGGTCGATGCAGCCGCAAACGCCGTTCGCGGCAATGACGCCGGAACAGCGTGAGGCAGCCGATGGCAACTTCCTGAGTGAAGACCTGCAGGCTCGACTGGCGCGCGGCCCTTTGCGCTGGGACATGCTGGTGACAGTGGCACAGCCGGATGACCCGATCCTCGACGCATCGCAAGCTTGGCCCGAACAACGCGAGCAGATCAAGGTGGGCAGCGTGGTGGTGGAACGCAGCAGCGCACAGACCACGGGTGCCTGCCGCGATATCAACTTTGATCCATTGATCTTGCCAACCGGTGTTGAAGGGTCGGGCGACCCGGTGTTGGCGGCGCGTTCGGCGGTGTATTCGGCTTCGTTCAATCGCCGCGAGCGCGATATTGCTCGCGGCAAGGCCAGCGCCGCGATTGGCCAACAGCCGCTGTCGGTGGGTGAGAAATGAGCCAGTCCGCACACTTCAACCGCACTGCGCGCCTGCTGCATTGGGCGATGGCGTTGATGATTTTGGCGATGCTGTTCGTCGGCGTCGGCATGGTGTCTTCGATCAGCCTGCGTCCGACCCTGGTCAGCCTGCATCGGCCGCTGGGTATGGCGATCCTGCTGTTGGCGATCGTCAGGCTGATGAATCGCCTGGGCCATCGTCCGCCGCCATTGCCTGCCGATTTGCCACCGATCCAGATGTTCGCGGCGAAGGCTGCGCACGGACTGCTGTATTCACTGATGTTCGCCATGCCGCTGTTGGGCTGGGCGATGCAATCCGCGGGTGATTATCCGGTGACGATGTTCAAGGGATTCGACCTGCCGCCGATCGCGCCACACGATGCAACCGTATATTCGATATTGCGCAGCGCACACACTTGGCTGGGCTTACTGCTGTTTGCCGTCGTATTGGCGCATCTGGCAGCAGCGCTATTCCACGCGTGGGTCCGTCGCGATGGCGTGTTTGCCAGCATGGCGCATGGCCCTGCGCCCTTGCCTGAGCCGACGATCACCGCAGTTGTGACGATCGCTGATCGCGAACCGTCGGAACCAGCGAGTCAAAAAGGCCAAGATCAGTAACTGCCGGAATCCACAGTTCAAGGGTACCGCTCGCATCCGGCAGGCTAAGCGGGTGATCCGGACGGCCGGTCGGCGTTACCATCGACGCAGCACCGGATGGATTTGGCGGCGTCGATAGCGATGGTTGTGACGGCGGCTGGACACTGATGGGCGCATGGGAGTTGGCAGACAACATGATGTATGACGACAAACGTCGATGTTAGATTTTCCGTTGCCCTGCAGTGACCATAGGCAACGGCGGTGCGATTGGTACTGCTGCGCACCGAGAAAACAAGGAGTAGGGAGATGAGTGTCGCTCTGAAGCGCGCCTATGAACCCGCAGCACCGGCGGATGGCACGCGCATACTTGTAGACCGGCTTTGGCCGCGTGGTGTAACAAAAACCGAGGCCCGCATCGATCGCTGGGCCAAGGATTTGGCGCCATCAACAGAACTGCGGAAGTGGTTCGGGCACGATCCTGAAAAATGGTCCGAGTTTCAAACCAGTTACCGGATGGAACTCAAAGGTAATCCGGGCTTGGTAGAGATCAGGGCGCTCGCTCGCCAAGCTACGGTGACCTTGGTCTATGCCGCCAAAGATACGTTGCACACACATGCACTGGTGCTCAAGCAAGTGATCGATCGTGGTGTCCGATTACCGTCCCGTTCGAAATGATTTCTGTGGTGCTTGGCGACCCGATGCAAAACGCACACCGGCACGCAGGTGACGCCGATGCGTGAGTCGCGATCGGCGCGCTGTGTTCAGTCGGTGCGTAGTGCCGCGATCGGGTCGAGATCAGCTGCTTGGCGTGCCGGATAGACGCCGAAGGCGAGGCCAGTCAATGCGCAGACGATGGTCGCGGTGAGAACTGGGATCGGCGCCCAACCCACGGTCCATCCCGCAAGCCAAGCGATGGCATAGGCGAGCAATCCACCGAAAACCAATCCAAGCAAAGCACCGATACCGCAGATCAGTGCAGCTTCGCGCATGAACTGATCGATCACATCGCGTCGGCGCGCACCCAGCGCACGCAGCAGACCAATCTCGCGTTTTCGTTCCAACACGTTGGCAAGCATGATGTTCATGATGCCGATGCCGCCGACCAGCAGCGAAACTGCCGCGATCGCGGCCATCACGATGCGGAAAATGCGCTGTGTTGCTTGATGCTGTTGGTAAAGCTGAGCCGGCACGATCAACGTGTAATCTTTTTGCCCGGCGTGACGCTGATTGAGCATCGCCGAGAGTACCTTCGAGCCATCGACGATATGCGCTGGATCGTCGAGTTGCACCAGAAAGCGGTCGATCTCGTCCTCCATCGGCTGGAAGCGCAGGCGTGTCAACGCCGAACCTAGGGGCACGAAGACACGGTTACTTTCGAGGCCGAGCTGCACGCCTTCGAACTGGTCCTTGCTGAGGTCACGGTCGGTGAGCACACCAATTACCTCGAACCAGGCATGGTTCACCTTGACTAGTTCGCCGACCGCATCGCGGCCCGGAAATAGCGTTTTCGCGGCTTGATATCCGAGCACGGCAACGGCAGCGAGACGATCATCGTCATTGCCATCGAAGGCCCGACCTTGAGCAATCTGCAGCGAAGACAGGGCAAAATAGTCGGGCGTGACACCGCTCGCGACCGCGTCCGAATTGCTGAATTCGCTGAGTACCGAATGGGTCTTGATTGCTTTCTCGGCGGCGAATCCAGATGCGCCGGGCACTACGTCGAGCGCGGCTTCGGCATCTGCGCGGGTGAGGCCGAGGCTACGTGCGCGCATCTCGCGCAAGGAGTTTTCGTCCGGTGGCGATTCAGTCTTCACGATCAGATTGCGCAGGCCAAGACCTTCGACCAGCTTCAAGGCTTCCTGACGCGACCCTTCGCCGACACCCTGCATTGCCACGATCGAGCCGACGCCGAAAATGAGCCCGAGCAGGGTCAACAAAGTGCGTAGGCGCCGCCGCCACAATTCCTCCACCGCTTCGCGCCAATGGGTGCCGAAACGGTGTCCGATGCGATCCAATGCAGTGGTCATCCCATTCTCCGCATACCGCCGCCGCGTCCGCCACGGCTGCCATCAGTCGGGGCCGAAAATCGCTTGGCATCCGGATCAGCCATATTTGCGGTTGGCGTCAACACGACGGCGTCTCCTGCTTTCAATCCCTTGAGTACTTCGCTGCGTGCGGTACCGCGTGCTCCGAGTTCGATTTCACGCTTCGAAAACGCGCCGTTGCTGCGGACTTCGACATAGGTCTTGCCGCCTTCTGCGATCAACGCCACGTTCGGCACGGACAGGCCCTTGCCGGA
>Ga0138256_10005756_pt1 | contig 13112 bp, 10 predicted proteins | sample KNB2016incub_MG_FD_105486 | JGI IMG/M metagenome (GOLD analysis project Ga0138256, IMG submission 105486) | Active sludge microbial communities from wastewater in Klosterneuburg, Austria - KNB2014incub_MG | ecosystem: Engineered > WWTP > Activated sludge > Unclassified | place: Austria...
AAACCTTAATAAATCTATTGAAATTTTTATTTGATACTAAAGACATTCATCGCGTGGTTGAAATAGTAGACACTGAAAATATAGCATCCATCGAATTATTAAAAACCATCGGTTTCAGGAAAGAAGGCCACTTTATTGAAAATATCTTCTTCAAAGGTAAATGGGGAAGTGAATACCAATATGCAATGTTAAAACGAGAATGGGATAAAAGAAATGAACGGTGATATAATAAATATTAATAACTGGTTCCAAAAAAAACATTCATGAAAAATTTTTGGGGTATTAGAAAATCATTTTCCCTTATTATTGTATTCAAAATTTCTGTATCACTTTATGGACAATTCCCCGGTTCAACAGATAGTTTATACACATTTATAAAATACAATTCCATCCTCCGAAATACGGTGGATTGGAAATCCATTGATGCTCATTATAAAATGAATATCACTAATGCCAAGACACTAAAAGATACAATGAATTGTTTTGTTTCGGTCTTAGAAGAACTAAACGATGTACACAGTCAAATATATTTAAATAATCAATATTATGGCAATTACCCCCATTTCCATGATACTATATTAACCTGGCTAAAACCATTAAATGACAAATCTTTATTTCAGACAAATCAAATACGAACGGAATGGTTATTAGATAAGATTGCATATGTTCAAGTACCTTCTTTTCAAGTTTATGATCCCACACAAATCAATTATTATGCTCAATCGTTATATGACAGTATCATCCAATTCAACACTAAAAAAATAAAAGGATTTATTCTAGATCTTCGGCTGAATGGAGGAGGCAATATTTATCCCATGCTATCAGGTCTTAGCCCCTTCTTAGACAACCAAATCATAGCATATGAAACCGATATTAATGATCAGATAAGTAGAACCTGGGAAATAAAAAATGGCAATTTTATTATTGGTGGATACCAAACAACCCAAATTTCGATTGACTCAACAATAACATTAAATCAAATTCCATTAGTTGTTTTAATAGGACCCGTAACTAAAAGTTCCGGTAGCATGACGGGTATTGCATTTAAAAAAAGGCCAAATACTATTTTCATTGGAGAACCTACTGCTGATGGCTATACCTCTTCTAACGGTTACTTCCAATTCGCGCCTAACTTAAACTTGAATTTTGCAACGCATTATGTTGCAGATCGTAATATAACCATTTATAAAACAAATGTAAATCCAGATTTCACCATTTACCGTGGTGATGACTTTGATCATCTTATGCAAGATGAAAAAATTAAAGCGGCAATACAATGGCTACTCGATCACAAATAAATTACGTTCTAATGATAAGATATTTCCAGTCCACATAAACTACAAAAGAAATCATGATTAATTTTCTATAAATATAAATACCAAAATCAATCCATTCAACAAAATCCAATCCGAATTGGGAAAAATAATATTTTACATCATTGTTCACAATTATTAAATCAAACCTATGCCCTTTAAAAGAACGTTGCTCCGCGAATTTGAAGTCGCCTTTTCAAGAAACGCACAACCTCTTTGGTTTAGACTTATTAAATATGTTATACTGGGAGGCCTGATTATATGTTTTTGGAAAAGTCAATTGTTTTTAAAAATAATAGCTATAATATTTATTTTATCACTTACAGTTCATTTTTGGGTTCGATATAAAACCAAAGCTTGGACTCAGAGTTATGGATTGTGGAATTATGAAGAAAACAAATCCAAATTAAAATAAAATAATGAAATGTAATTGCCTTAACTTTATCCTAATGCTCAAAAATTCAAACTATACCCAACGTTTAAACCCAATAATCGTAATCCATTTGTATAAAATCCATCATGAGTCAGCCTATCATTTTTTATATCATACAATTTAAATCTATCGGTCGCTTCGCCACCACGTCTAAATTTATAATTCACACCTACAAATATATTTGGTGTAATATAATAACTATAGTTTAAATTATAACACCATATGCTTCCGCCATGTTTAAAGTTTCTATCTGAATCGACAATATAGGCATAGTATTCAAAATCTGTAAATATTTCACGCGTACTACTTTCTACTCTTTTTAGTGGCATACTGTTTTCAACGCCAATTTCAATTCTTGATTTAATTTTAGGCATATAATATGCCAATTGCAAACCTAATGCACCATAATAAACGGTCTGATCTACTTTTAGGACTAAAACAGTAATTACTCTTGATTGCAATGGATTAAATGAATAATCATGTTTTATTTTGGTTTTCTTGATTCCAAATTTTAAGCCAATATCAAGCCTATTATTAATCAAAAATTTACGAATAATAATTTCTGGTTCATATGCTAAATAATCATGCGGATCAACAATACCAAAGATTGGTTTATACGAAAGAGTAGTATCGGTATCGAGGCCATTAGTTTGAACTTGATAAGCATAAACAGTATTATATTCGTTTGTAGAGTATTGATAATTATGCTTTACAAATGAATAATAACCATTAAATTTTAATTCCACTTTTGAGATAACCTGACTACTAAGTAGTGTAGGTAAAAATAAATAAAATAATATTCGTACTTTCATAAAATTCAATATTTAATGAATAATAAGCCAGATGAAAATCTGGCTTATTATTTGAATTATTTAATTACAAAACACAATGACAGATTCAGCTTCAAATATAACACCTTCTTCCCGCATAAAATACTTTCCTTTTACATCTCCGGTATGGTGCCAAGAAGATTCATTTAATGATTCGCGGCATCTAGCAACTTCATCCCTACACCATGTGCAATCATCATCATCTTCCTCATGATCTTTGAAATTACATGAGTTATTGAAGAAATCAGCTATCACTTTAGTATTAATATAATCCGATCTCCTATCCCTCCATTTTCCACCAATTTTCTTTTGACTTATTGTTTTAGCTACAATTTCATAACTCCAAGAATCAGCATTTACTGTAGTCCAGCCAATCATACGCACATCACCATGTTCAATAGTCACTTCTTGAGTTGTGAATTTTCGAATGCAATTATCACCTATGATTGCTTTAAAAATTAGAGTTTCAGTTACCGGACTTCCAAGACAAACAAATTGCATTGTTACTTCAATATTAAAAGTACCATTGTTTGTATATTGATGAGGAATATTTATTCCCCCAGTTAATGAAGAAATATTCTGCATATTTCCATCGCCCCAATTAATAGTTCCAGTAAATGGACTTAAACCCCCAAAGAAATCAAAATGTAAAAGATCCAAATTAACTAATTTTGGAGAGAGGCATTTATTTGGAAATGATAGTCGTCCAGCATTTGGACAATTAGGTGAATTTCTTTGAGTTAAGCCCCCATCTAGATCTTCAACTTCCATGTTTGAGTCAAATTGTCCTAATGGCAAATCTGTGCCTTTAGCAACGTTTCTAAATTTAAGAATAGATGCTGAGCTTGAAGCATTCACCATATAAATCTTTGTGGGGGTCTGGTAGATATAAACCTTATCTCCAATCTGAACCTCATAATAAGGATTCAAAATCATTTGCTTTACATCACTTCCAATAAATCTATTTTCATGATTAGCTATTGGAATATAATCACCTTCCATATCATAAAAAGTACTTCTCAATGAAGTATGACCCAATTCACTTTCTAATCCTAATAACAAACTATCTGAATCAGTTGTATCATTTTTAACCAGATTAGAAACATAGTGGTAATAGCACTTGATTGATGCCAAATCATCAAATTTCAATCTACCATTTAATACAGTAGGAACACATAAAGTTCTTTGATTTATAGCATCATTTTCCTTTGAAAAAGAAAGTTCTTCTTTTTTACAAGAACTTAATAAAAGATTTGAGACAAATAATAAAAATAAAAAATACCGAAATGTTTTCATAATATAAATGTTAATTCAATGTGTTATCTTGACTAACCCGTTCAGATTTGGGCCGTACTCATTGTATTTAAGGTGTCCCTTTCCGGTTTCACACACCACTAGATTGATATTTTCTCCAAACATAACCTAATGAACTTTATACTGTAATGTCCATAAGTGGTTTCCTTTTCATCTTGTTAGGCTTTAGATGATATCAAATAACAATTTACATTGAAGTAGTTAGGGTTAAGAACCTACCATAAGCTCAATGCTTTGTTAAATCCAGTCTCTTTTTAAAAATTATATTTTAAATAATCAAATATTAAACAATTTAAAGTCAATAAATTATTGAATAAGCTATACCATATTCTTCTATTTCAATCTTTTATTTTACGGAATCAAAGGTATCATGCTTGTGCGTTTTTGTCAAGTACTTTTAAACTAACGCAGGGAACTTTTAAACGAGCGTATAAAATATGGCTCGATTTAAGGCAAATTGTTAGTTATAAAATGAACTAAAACTAAAATTCCGGCGATTGCTAACAAGTGTTATATAAAATTTTTGTATATAGTTAATCTATATTTGAGCACAACAAACTCATTGGATTTATCTTATAGATTATAAACTTTACTTAAAACAGGTAAAACTAAAATTAGCTTGAAAATAAATGCAACTCAAAGATTCGTTGAAATTATATTTAAAAGGTCCCAGTTTAATAATTACTTTTACATCATGGATCCTAATGAATCAAAACCACCCAGACGTATTAGATACAAAGGCACCCACCCAAAATCATTTAAAGAAAAATATAAAGAACTTCAACCGGATCGCTACAAAGAAGATATTGACAAGGTTTTGGAAAAAGGTCGAACGCCTGCAGGAATGCATCGCTCTATCTGTGTAAACGAAATTCTAAACTTTCTAAACATTACACCAGGTCAAATAGGATTAGATGCCACCTTAGGGTATGGCGGTCATAGTCTCGAAATACTCAAATGTTTGTCACCTGGAGGCCGACTTTATGCCATTGATGTAGACCCCATTGAATTGCCCCGCACCAAAGAACGTTTAGCTTCATTAGGTTTTGGTGATGAGGTGCTCGTTATTAAGAAAATGAATTTTTCAGAGATAGAACAAATTGCTGCAGAAGCCGGACCGCTGAATTTTGTATTAGCCGATTTAGGTGTTTCTTCCATGCAAATAGATAATCCCGAAAGAGGATTCTCCTTAAAAATGGATGGACCTCTGGATCTTCGACTGAATCCAAAAAGTGGACGACCTGCATCAGCATTATTAAAAAATATTTCACAACAGCAATTGGAAGACATTCTTATCCAAAATGCAGATGAACCTCATGCTGCCATCATTGCGAAAAGTATCATTGCTAAAATGGCGAAAACTAAAGGGATTGAAACTACGAATCAACTAAAAGAAGTTATTGCAGAAGCACTTGGATTCCTTCCAAACATAAACAAAATAGACCAGATTAAAAAATCTTGTCAACGTTGCTTCCAAGCATTACGTATTGAAGTCAATAATGAATTTGGTGTACTAGAAAAATTTCTTGAGAAACTTCCTGCAGTGCTTGATACTGGCGGGCGTGTTGCAATGCTTACTTTCCATTCCGGTGAAGATCGTCGTGTTAAAAAATCATTCCAAAGTTTATTTCGCTTGGGAATTTATTCTGAAATTGCAGCTGATCCGATACTTCCATCCTCTCAGGAAATATACAATAATCCGCGTTCGAGATCTGCAAAATTGCGCTGGGCCATTAAAGCATAAATTAATATTCAGCAAATTTGAAATATTGATCCATTAACAATTACCAAAATTGAAACTTGCTCCCTTCCATTTTCAAGGGAAGGGTTGGGGATGGGTTTACTGCATTCTCAATTGATTTAACATTACTCAAATTCGGTAAGTTAAATTTTAACATGAGAAACTTGAAATACTTAATTATTAATTTAAATTGATGCATTGATATGCTGGATTACCTCTTGAACAATACCAAGAATAATATGTTGAAATATCAAAAATATAAAACATGAAAAAGATTGGAATTGTTGGCTCTGGAATTGTTGCTAAAACATTGGGTAAAGGATTTGTAAAATATGGTTATGAAGTTATGCTAGGGACTAGCGATCCATCTAAACTCCAAGACTGGAAAAACAATACAGGACCAAATGCACATATTGGTTCATTTTCAGAAACAGCTCAATTCGGTGACATCATAGTCCTTGCAGTAAAAGGAAGTAAATCTAAAAATGCATTGGAACTTATGGGTCACGACCATCTAAAAGGTAAAACTATCATAGACGCAACTAATCCAATTGCAGATGCTCCACCGACTAATGGTGTCCTGAAATTTTATACCAATCTGGATCAATCCCTAATGGAAGAATTACAACTTGAAGTGCCAGCAGCTAACTTTGTAAAAGCGTTTAATAGTGTAGGAAGTGCATTTATGGTAGATCCACATTTTGAGAGTAAACCAACTATGTTTATTTGTGGTAATAATGAAGATGCCAAAAAAGAAGTTTCATATATTCTGGATCAATTCGGTTGGGAAGCAGCAGATTTTGGAAAAGTAGAATCCGCAAGAGCTATTGAACCATTGTGTATCTTATGGTGCATACCTGGAATGTTGCAAAATCAATGGTCTCATGCTTTTAAATTACTTAAGTAATCGACAGTATACAGGACTATATGTTGAATGGACAACTTAAATATGAATGCCAATTTAATTTATTGTAAAAAAAGGTAATTTTCATTACAAATTGATCATAAACATAAGTAGAATTGCGCATACTCTTTTAGAAATATATTTGTCTTTAATATGTGGTAAATGAATATCTTTAACTTAGAAATTTAATTTATGAAAAGAAATATCAACAGAAGACATTTTTTTAGCAAATGGGCAATCGGTTTAACCAGTTTAATAACATTACCAACAATTGGAATCATAAAAGCAATGAAAGATATGAATGAACCCAATCCAAACGAAAACAAAAAAAATCCCATCAAAAACATCAAACCATTAGGATTTCAATGGGACACACAAGATCCATTTTTATTCTGCGTTCATCATGAAGACAAATTTCCAAAAGGCAATGATGTTATGGGCCCAGCCACTCCTATCGATGACAGACCATTGGGCGATGATTTTATCATTAAAGATGGTTGGAGAATGTACCATGGCAGAACAGTTCCGGGATTTCCTGAACATCCTCATCGGGGTTTTGAGACCATCACTGTAGTTCGAGAAGGTATTGTCGATCATGCCGATTCATTAGGTGCTGCAGGAAGATATGGTCATGGGGATGTTCAATGGATGACTGCAGGTAAAGGGGTACAACATTCTGAAATGTTTCCATTGATCCATAAAGACAAAGAAAACCATATGGAATTATTCCAAATATGGTTGAACCTTCCTAAAAAAAATAAAATGGTGGATGCTCATTTCAAAATGTTATGGAGTGACACCATTCCAAAGTATATGATTACAGACCAAAATGGCAAACAAATAAAAGTTGAAGTCATGGCTGGACATCTGGATCAATATAAAGCACCTACCCCACCACCCAATTCGTGGGCAGCAGACCCTAACAATGAAGTTGCCATTTGGAATATAAAACTTGCACCCGGCGCTCAATGGACCATTCCTAAAGCTTCATCCGGAATAAACAGAACACTATACTATTACGAAGGCCAGGAAATAAATATCTCCGACACACCAATTTCAAAATATCAAGCAGTTGAAGTGCAAGCAGATTTTGATATTATGATCCACAATGGAAATACGCAAGGAAGATTGTTAATTTTACAAGGCAGACCCATCAATGAACCCGTCATTCAATACGGTCCATTTGTTATGAATACCAAAGAAGAAATCAATCAAGCCTTCGAAGATTATCATAAGACCCAATTCGGTGGCTGGCCCTGGAAAAAAGGAGATCAGGTTCACGATAGAAATGCGGGAAGATTTGCGTTACACGCAGATGGCACGAAAGAAGTTAAATCATAACATTTAATAGTCCTTAAAAAAATGAAACACATTTTTGGTGTAATGGACATTTGTGGTGTTTTTTAGGAGAACCTTTAGTCAAGTGGACAAAAATGGTGTTCTTTTTTTACCAAGGTTATTTAATATTATTTAACTTATAGATCTTTGTATTATTAAGTTAAACGGACGTAGGCTCTGCTGGAGAGCAACCTGCCAGGGATAAGCTTAATGGTCGACGAAATGTCAATACGATGGACTATTGCAAGGTAGTCCATTGATATTTTAGAGACCCATCATGCCTTAAAAAACTCATCTATAAATTTCATTTTTCTCTTTAATGATAAACCATTGTGGTTTCTCAATTTATTTTTCAAATCTGCAAAAGATCCATCTATTCCATTGGTAGTATTTGGTATTTTTAGGTCAATATGTTTATACCAAGTAAAGAGCCACGGTAAGTTGTTTTTCAAACTCCTATACCCACTTCTTAACCTTTTGTGTATGTAACGTTTCTTGCCTTTGTTATCAGTGTATCTTTCATTTAAAAAATCTTTCCATTTGTTATACCAGTCATTTAAACCACCTTCAAAACTCTCTTGATCTGTTATAGTTAATATTTGAGCAAATGCCCACAACTCTTTACTAGCAAGCATCTTAGGGTTTTTAGTCAAGTATCTTCTAATAATTGCCAATTGATGGAATTGGCACATTTGAACTGGAATATTCTCAAACATTTGTAGTAATCCCCTTCTTCCATCGCATACAATTGCTTGTATTTTTATACCTCTGCGGATAATTTCTTTGATGCCAGCCAAATAAAGTCCGTTAGTTTCCTGCTTTACGTATTGCTTATATAATATCATTCCAGTGCAACTATCTTTAAAAACCATTACACCAAATTTTCTACCAAAATATGTTGTGTCCATTAACACATTAACGACGCTTGGAAATGTAGTTTTGCGCTCCGATTTGACTGTGTCAATTCTTCGTTGAATTGTCTTTTTGGAACAGCCATATTTTTGGGCTAACTGTTCATACGTTTGTTTTCCTCCAAAGTAATCTTCCCAAATTTTTTGACTATTTAAGCGGTCTCCTCCTTTAAATCGCTTGCCACAACTTGCACATTTGTAACGTTGAATTCCCACGTGAATACCGTCCTTAGTAACAATTTTACTATTGCAATAAAAGCAGATTTTTTATTCATGACCTTTCAAATGACCTAAAGCTAATACCATCAGGCATTTTCGCACATTTTAACACCACAAATGTCTATTATCCCACATTTTTTATTAAAATAAGGAAAAGACTTTTAACAAAAAAATCTCAGGGTTTACACTGATTTAAATTCACCTGAACTTTATCAGGGTCTTCCCTGAATTTTTATAAATTGCAATAATTAATATCCCACTTGTTAAAAGTATTCCTATTTTTGAGCATCGTACCTTTTAAAAATTGAAATCATATGGTTAAATATCTATTTGGGATTTCATTTCTCCTGATATTATTTGGCAATCCATCTTATAGCCAGAAAGTAATTCTTGGCGGAAATAATGCTGCAAATGTTAAAGTTTCTTCCAGTGATCATTGGAAGCCATTATTTTGGAAAGATAGTGCTAGCTCTCGAAATACATTAAATGGTTCAGGTCTCAATTATGACCTATATGATGCCAGTCGATTTCTGTGCCAAGCAACCTTGGGTGCAAACCTCCAAGAAATTCAGCGAACTTCTTTAATGAGTAAGGATGCATGGATTGAAGAACAGTTTAAAGTAAATCCAAGGTACATGTCCGTTGAACTTGATAAGGTATATAAGGAAGTTCTGGATTGGTATTATTTAAATGGAGGGGATTCAACCAATCAACCTGGCTTGTATTGGAATCAATTCCAATATGCCTGGTGGAATCTCAATATGACCAATCAGGATAAACTCAGGCAGCGTGTGGCTTTTGCTTTGAGCGAGTTATTCGTTATATCTATTAATGCAGACATTGGTAGTTATGCTGTAGGATTGGCCAATTATTATGATGTATTGACTCGGAATTCTTTTGGAAATTTTAGAAATTTACTTAGAGAAGTTACCCTGCATCCTGCGATGGGTTCTTACCTCAGTCATTTGAACAATCCAAAATCCAATGAAGAAGAAAATATTCATCCCGATGAAAATTATGCACGTGAAATCATGCAGTTGTTTTCAATTGGGCTGTATGAATTAAATATTGATGGTACTTACAAATTAGATTCGCTTGGTAATCAAATTCCGACTTACGACCAAAATGATATCAAAGAATTTGCAAAAATATTTACCGGTCTTTCCTTCTCGGCTATAATGACCAACAGATGGATAGACACAGCACAATTCGGCGTTGATATTTATTTAGGGGATCTTACAAAACCAATGAGAATGTTCGATGAATATCATGAACCAGGATCAAAATATTTATTAAATGGTTTTGTAACTCCTGCACGTCAAAATGGGATGGCAGACATTGAAATGGCCATCGATAATTTATTCAATCATCCAAACGTAGGTCCTTTTATTTGCAAACAATTGATTCAAAGATTGATCAAGTCAAATCCTACTCCTGCTTATGTTGCTCGTGTAAGTCGCATTTTTAATAATGATGGAAAAAATGTACGAGGAAATATGGCAGCTGTAATTAAAGCTATATTATTAGATCCAGAAGCTCGGGATTGTGATTGGTTGAGTGACCCAAAAAATGGTCAGTTAAGAGAGCCTATATTGCGTTACAGTCAGTTTGCCTCAGCGAATGAACTGGAGCAATACTATGGTAGGTTTTGGAATACAGGTTATGAATTTTTAGATAATGCAGGTCAACTTCCATTTGCGTCTCCAACAGTCTTTAATTTCTTTTCTCCTTTTTATAAACCCAACGGCCCGATCGGAGATCAAAATTTAGTTGGACCTGAATTTCAAATACACAATTCAAGAACCAGTATTGGATTTATTAATCAAGTCAATAACTGGGCTTTGTATAGTTACGTGTTTTATTCCTGGGAAAGAGATGATCCTTACACGACTTTAGTAACTACTGAATTAGAAGCATTGGCCAGAGATCCTGAAGCTTTGGTTAATCGCCTGGACGTTCTATTTACTCATGGTAATTTAAGCGATCGCACCCGATCTATTATTAAAAATTCAATGACTACTTTAACCGGAGGAGATTATCGTGAAGATAGAGTTAGACTTGCATTATATCTCATTATGATTTCACCTGATTATGCCATATTTAAATAAAATGAACATGAATCCAAAATCAAATTCACGTAGAAAATTTATTGGGCAGATGAGTTGCGCTGCCTTAGGATATACCACATTCTATAATTCCTTTATTAATTTACAAGCGATCAATGCTTTATGTGCATCCAATAGTGCTTTAGATCCGTCATATAAAGCCCTTGTGTGCATTAATCTATCAGGGGGAAATGATTCATTCAATATGTTGGTACCTACCAGCACAGAAGAATACAAAACCTATAATAAAACAAGAGCCAATCTGGCTATTCCTAAAAATGAATTACTAAAGTTAAACACATTAAATACACCTGGCCGTGAATTTGGATTACATCCATCATTAAGTGGTTTGCAAAGTATGTTCAATAAAGGTAATGCAGCGTTTATTTCCAATGTCGGTACGCTATTGGAACATACCAATAAAACCGCCATATATGATAATAAAGCGAAATTACCATTAGGACTTTTATCTCATTCAGATCAGGGGATGAGCTGGCAAACAGGTATCCCTCAATCCAGAGGTAATGTGGGTTGGGTTGGACGTATGGGAGATTTAATTCAGGATATGAATAAGTCTAAAGATATTTCTATGAATATTTCCTTATCAGGTAGCAATTTACTGGAAACCGGTAAAGAAATCGTAGAATATGTTTTGGATCCAACTCAGGGAAGTATCGGCATCAATGGTTACCGTCCAGATAATATGTATGATATCGTAAATATTGCGAAAACAAAAGCAATAGATAGTTTATTGGATCATCAATATTTGGATGTCTTTCAAAAAACATATGTAGATGTAGTTCGCAACGCTCGAGATGGAAATCTACTGTTTCAGGGTGCATTAGAAAATGGCCCTGAAATCAAAACAACATTTAGCGATAATGACTTTTCTAAGTCTTTAAATATGATTGCGCGTACGATTTCTGTTCATGAACAATTGGGATTCAAACGACAGGTATTTTATGTCAATTTTTATGGTTGGGATCATCATGATGAAGTACTCCAAAACCAAGTGGACATGTTTAATATTGTTAATGATGGTTTAGTTGAATTTTATGCAGCCATGGAGGAACTCAATTTAACCAAACAAGTTGCGACATTTAGTATTTCAGAATTTGGCAGATCGCTTACATCCAATGGTAATGGAACAGATCATGCATGGGGCGGAAATTCATTCATCATTGGTGGTGATTTAAATGGTTCCAGAATTTTTGGTGACTACCCGGACTTGGATTTGGAAAATGATTTAAATATTTACGATGGTGTAGTTATCCCTACAACTTCTGTAGACCAATATTTTGGTGAACTTGCTTTGTGGATGGGCGTCAAGCCTTCTGATATTTCCTATGTACTTCCTAATCTAAGTAATTTTTACAACATTAATTCAGGTAAAGCCCCTTTGGGTTTTCTTAAAATATAAAAATCGATAGCCATGAAATTAATTTATATTTCTATCTTAATGATGAGCTCATACTTACTTTCTGCTCAATGTTATCCTGACCGACATTCTACCAATTGGTTTGATGGATGGGTGTCATGTCATTCAAAAACATCACCTAATCCAAGTAATACTGCAGGCCATTGGTTGCTGTATGACCTTGGCAATCGCTACAAAATTGATAAACTTAAAATTTGGAATTCAAATGATCCATCTCATTTGGATTGGGGCATGAAAGAAGTTAAAATAGACTATACTAAAGACAGTATTGTTTGGAAAACCATAGGCATTCTGGACTTAGAAAAAGCTACCGGAACCAATCGTTATGAAGGAATGGACTGGTTCAATGTAGCTATTCCGGATGCTAAATATATTTTGCTAACTGCTGTTTCCAATTTTGGAAGAGATTCATGTTATGGTCTTGCTGAAATTCGCTTCTCGGCAGAGAAATTGAACCTTACTCAAGTGAATGAAATTGCAGATCACGAAAACATTCAAACGTCAATTTCTCCGAATCCATTTACAGAACTTTTCTATGCCAATATTGCCACAACTAATCCTGAAAT